>Ga0315281_10000223_pt1 | contig 74714 bp, 79 predicted proteins | sample YL17G07_0_MG_FD_204540 | JGI IMG/M metagenome (GOLD analysis project Ga0315281, IMG submission 204540) | Sediment microbial communities from Yellowstone Lake, YNP, Wyoming, USA - YL17G07_0 | ecosystem: Environmental > Aquatic > Freshwater > Lake > Sediment | place: USA: Wyoming | collected... | reverse complement strand
GGATAAAAGGTCTCGGTTTCTCTGAGAATTCCTTCATAGTCGAGCGCAATGGGAACTGGCAACTTAAGAATCTGTCAGGAAGGTGTGTCTTTCACAACGGTCAACGATGCACCATTTACGATCATCGCCCTGAAGGCTGTCAGCTGTATCCAGTCATATTCAATGAATACGTGGGAGAGGCGGTTCTCGATTCATACTGCCCACATCACGAAGAGTTCCATTTGACACCCAGCATTTCACTGAAGGTCATCAAACTCGTTCGAAAGCTGGATGTAGAGAAGATGAATGGATCCCGCGATCTGGAGAACGGCCAAGATCTAGGGATTCGGAAATCCTAGCCGAGAGCTTATTGAATGTCCCCGGACTTTCTATCCTTATGGCAAGGATCAGTGCGATCGTTCGCCGGCACAATAGGAGACCGGGCTGGACTCGCACATACGAAACCAGTGGCGAGGTCGCTCACTCGTGGCAGCTGCTCACCCGAGAGCGACAAATCAGTTTGGGTGATCAAGCTGTGAAGAACGATGAAGACTCGCCAATGCTTCTTCAAGGGTTGAACAAAGAGCGAAGGCTGTAGCCTGACTATGGGCCGCGGGTCTAAGCTGACGGTGTTGAATCAGTTAGGGTTTCTACGTGATTTCGTGCGCTTCCCAGGGCGCTGCTTCTTCCTCCGCCGTCTTCTTGCTGCGTAATCTACACTGGTCAACTTGCGCGCGACACTACTTCTGCCGGACTGTGTTTTCGGTTTGGTTGAACTTGAACTGGTTATCAGTACCTCGCCGCGTGACGAAACAGTAGCTGCAAACTGTGCTCTGACGCCCATATCTGTAAGGTAAGTTCCTTTGACCTTCCACGTACCCTCGTCGTCCGGGCCCTCAGTCTTCTCCTCGGCCGATATAGAAACAATCTTCCCGTGGAAAGTCCTGGTACCGAGGAAGTACTTCCTCACCACACTCTCTGCATCCTCAGCGTTTCCTATTCGCATCTTGAGTCCAGCTTCAAACAACCGAGTAGAGGAGCAAAACAAGGATTAGAGCGCTTTGGCTGAACCCACACCTGGTGATGCGCTTTAGCTATCGTCACGTTCACAACGGGACCGAAGGCCACCGTGGCGGGTCCACGATGGATATCCTATCACATCATGCCCATTCCGGGAGGCATACCTCCCCCCGGCGGTCCGCCAGCGGGTTCCCTTCCTCCCTTAGAAGAAACCACGTCGTCGATACGGAGAATCATACATGCTACTTCGGTTGAAGATTTGATGGCTTGCTGCTTGACGCGAAGAGGTTCAACCACTCTTTCTTTGAGCATGTCAGTCACCTTTCCATCGTGCACGCTGACTCCGAACCACTTGTTTGCGCTGTCCTGGTGCCTCATTCTAAGTTCAATCATGATGTCGATAGGGTCGAGCCCTGCATTCTGTGCGAGCGCCATTGGTATTGACTCGACAGCTTCCGCGAAACATTGAACAGCCAACTGCTCCCTTCCTCCAACTTTGACCGCGAAGTCAAGGAGCTGCTTTGCTAGTTCTGCCTCAATAGAGCCTCCGCCCGCAACGATCTTGCCGTCCTCAACAACGTTTCGGACTACGCAAAGGCCGTCGTGAAGGGATCGTTCAGCTTCCTCGATGACGTGTTCGGAACCGCCGCGTATCACGATAGTCACCGCTTTCGGATCTTTGCATTCCCTAATGTAGAGGAGTTTCTCATCACCAATCTTGACTTCCTCCACTAGTTTGGCCTCGCCTAAGGATTCAGCGCTTAGATCCTTCAGGGTCGCCACGATTTTCCCACCGGTTGCTCTTCCAAGTTTTTCCATGTCGCCACTGCTGACATTCTTTACGGCGACGATTCCTCGCTTGGCAAAGAAATGGAGGACCATGTCGTCAATACCTTTCTCAGACAGCACCACGTTCGCCTTTGATTCAGCGATCTTCTCCACCATTTGCCTCATCATGCTTTCCTCCTCATCAAGGAAAGTTTTCATTTGGTCTGGGCTTTCGATGGTGATCTTTGCGTCAAACTCTGTCTTCTCAATTTCGAGCTTGGCGTTGAGAAGGGCGATTCTGGCTTTCTCTACTCGCTTTGGCATCCCTGGGTGAGCAATCTCCTTATCGAGGACGATCCCCTGAACCAGCTCTGTTTGCTCTATTCCTTCGCCGTGCTTTTTGAGCACCTTTATCCTTTCGATATCTGCCTTGATCTTTCCGCTCGAGTTGTCCATTACTTGTGTTACGGCGGAAGTGGCGAGTGTGGCAAGGAAGTCTTTGCTTGTTGCTACCGCCTTGGTTCCCATTGAGGTGCTTGCTATCTGGCGCAAGGTTTTGATGTCGGTCGGGTCTACCGTGATAGCTAGGGAATCCGAAATCCGTAGAGCTTCAGCGGAAGCCTTCTTGTAGCCGTCTATGACGACCGTTGGGTGAACGTCCTGATCCATGAGTTCTTGAGCTTTCGAGAGAAGTTCCCCTGCTAGGATAACCGCCGTGGTTGTGCCATCACCGACCTCGTTGTCTTGGCTTTTTGCAACTTCCACGAGCATCTTTGCAGCCGGATGTTGAATATCGAACTCCTTCATGATCGTGGCACCGTCGCTAGTGATGACGATGTCCCCCGTGCCGCTCACGAGCATCTTATCCATTCCAAGCGGACCAAGCGTCGTTCGTATAGTTTCACTAACGATCTTTGCCGCCATGATGTTGCTTCGTTGAGCGTCGTGGCCTCTGTTTCGTGTCGATCCTTCCCGGAGAATGTAAATCGGCGTTGTTCCTTCAGACAATCCAATCAATACCGTCAACCGAATAAGCCGCCCCCTTGATAAAGCAAGTACCCTTGACGGGTCGAGGGAAGGAACGTGGCCGTGATGGGCTGGTACTGTCCAAAGTGCCGTGCGGTGTTCGTCGAATTTCAGTCCTCGTGTCCCTACTGCCTTGTACCCCTGAGAAAGTCGAGAAGTGAGGACCGGATCTAGCCGGTACCTTAGTGGGCACAAGCACGAAAAACGAACGAAGACGAGGTTTGTGATCATGTGGCTTGTGGAAGACTCGGGAAGTATGACTTGGAACCTGATGTGCATCGTGCCTAATCGTACCGTATTATATCGAGGTCCTGAACTACAATTATCGCGTAGGGTGTGGGGTCATGTCCGAACACAAGATAGAGATGACAGGTCCCGTTCCTTGTCCTAAATGCGGCGAGGGTCTCATGCTCGCTTTTGCTCGACCCTATTTCAAGGCTGGAGAAAAGACAGACAAACAGTTCAGCCACTACGAGAACTACTACAAATGCTCTCGGTGCGGATACGAGATACACGGGAGGGAGTGGAAGGGGAACATGAACACGATGAAGGAAGAGGAGCACGATCAAGATGACGGAAACAGCGGAGAGAACAGCGACGAAGGAGAGGACGGAGATGACGTCGACTCTTGGCAGAGACGACGGGACCTCAAAACCTAGTTAGTCCCAACTGAAGGAAACTAGGTCACCGTGGAAAGGTAAATCATGGAAAGACCTACCTACCGCAGACGGAGGCACGCTTCTCAAGGGATTGTTTGAGAGTCACATACGGAGCAAAGTGAAGTAGGCGCGGTCCCGTTAGGTCCTCGTAGATCCTGTCTTGGCTTTCCGCTTCCGCTCCCTTTCCACTATGCGTGTGCGCTTTCCTCTTCGTGTATGTTTTCTTCGTGAGTGAACGCGCTTTCTTCTTTGCCGACCACTGCGTCTGGGCAATTGTCTTCCTCTGTCTTCTCATAAGGAGAACTGGACGTTTAAGCGAAATGGTTAGCTTAGTGGACTTGGAAATATAGTATGGGCGGGCGTGTTATGTCGAGAAGAAGAGCAAGAAGAAGGAGAAGAATACGAGCTAGAAGAGAACAGCAGAAGAGCAGACGAGCAAGGGGCCGACCCCGACAACACAGACGAACGTGAGACTGAGATGACTATTGTGTTTGTCAAAGTCGTTTGCGGCTGCTTACAGCTATCAGGCCTATTCCAAAGATTCCCAATACCATAGGCCAAAATCCTAGTTCCTTCGGATTGTACGGTACGAGGAATAATAGTGCCGCTGCTATTATCGCCATGATTAACCCAACTACAAACATGATTCTATTCTCATTCACACTCACTCACCCCCGACGTGCTATAGGTGTAGCATGGCATCACGGATACTTGACCCGACAAGAAGCCTCACAACATGCCTCAGCGCCTACTCTTCCCTCCTCTCTTTCTTCTCTGAGATTTCCACGTTGTTGCTCTCTCTGTTTGGCGTCGCCCCTGTGTTGCTTTTCTGCCCTTCTGCGTCTCTCTTCGCATTTTTCTCAATCTTCTTGTTCTCATTGACATGACGGAACCTCGCCTCCTTTTTCAACCGCTATCATCCGGGGCAAAAGAGGGTCCAAGTGGCTTCGAGATAGAAGCAAGCTTCCTGCGTAACTCTCAGCGCTTATCTTTGGTGGCTTGTTCTTCTTTGTCTGTTCTGTCTTGGCTTCCATCGGCTTCGGCCCCTTGCTCCGCTTCCCATCCCCCGGAGTCGGAACTTGCCCTTTCCTCCCTTCTCTCTTCCTTTGACTCCGCGGGTTCGTGGCCTCGTCTCTCCCGTTCTTATGTCAGTCCACTCTTCCTTCCACTTGCGGTCGCGTTTGTGTGCGGACAATTCTTCTCGATCAACGCTTCTGTCTCCGCGCTTATAATCTGAACCACCTCCTTGTTTTCCGTTTCGCATTTCGCCTTCGATTCGTCGCTCGCTGTCTTGTGTGTTGGTCTTATTATCCGCCTGACCGCGTTCATCAATTGGAATCGGAGATGCCAAGGAAACGTCGATCCCCAGAATACAGGCTCGCACAGGATTCTCAAAGCCCTCAAACTCGACAAAGAATTGATCCTGTCTCAGTAGTCATGCAGTCTGGACGTCCGACAGGAAAGCAGGTCGAAACAGCCTATGGTTATCTGAACACATGTGCCAAGAACGCCAGAAACATTAGCGAGCTGGATGATGCCAAGGAGGCAAACAATCGACTCTTCGAGAGACTGATCAACACGATGTGGGCTCTCAAAGTCAAAGACGCGCATAAACGGATCAGCGCAGCCATTCGGAAGAGAAGCAGCGAGCTGAGAGAAACAGAGTCCCAGACTAAAGTGGGAAAGAGCTATCCTCTTTCGAAAGGCAAGTAATGATCTGTGGCCTCATCGGTGGGCCATGAACGATTCTCGGCATTGGTCTGAGCAGAAAACGTACCCTTTGGATAGAATGGGTTTCTCGATTTTCTTGCCGCAGTTCGAACAGTACTTCATGTGAGTTCCGTTCGCTACTTCGCTCAACGATGTGCACGCCGGCCACTACTTGTTTTCCTCGTCGCTCATATCCCTTGCCTTGCCACCGTGTCCGTTCTTGGATGTTCCTCAGGCGAGACTCTTCAGAAATAGGGATGCTCTTCCAGCAATGCTGCGTGGACGGGATTGAAGCATCTCTATCTCTCAGGGGGAAGGCGGAAACCGAATTGTGGAAGGTTTCAGCTGGGCCATGTGCTTCAGATAACCCACGCGCTAGACGGCTTTGTAGTAAACTATCCTGTTGAGCTTTCTCACGTCAACCTTACCCTCCCGAAACAAGTTATCTAACGTCATAATGACACACGCCACTATCGCCGCGCCAGTCATTGGCTTCATAAGTGGATCTTTCATGACTTCGTTTCCAATCTCCTTCCCTGAGTAGGCTTTGTCACGATCCCTTGTCAGGAATTCGAGAACAGTGGCTTCCATTGATACGATACGTCCAGCCTTTTCCCATTGTGCATTATCTATTGGCAATCCAAGGAACACCTGTCATAGATAGCGAGGATCAGTGTTAGTAAGACAATCGGCCGAGCGCGAATAGCCCGTTAATCAAGCGACCTAGAGTTTCTCGTCTCCCATGGCTTGCGAGGGTAGGAGGCTTGGTGAAAAGTGCGGGGGGTGGGATTCGAACCCACGAAGGCCTACGCCACAGGGTTTCCCAGATCCCCGGTGATCCCGAGGGATCGCCTAAGCTTGGCACCGTTCGACTTCGAAGTCGCACGGTCCTGCCCCTTAGACCTGGTTCCCGCTTGGCTTGCTCGTTTCGCCAGAGACTCGGGTACCCCCGCGCATCAGCTCGTGTCCCTTCTCACTCAGCAGAATATTACCCCTTCGAACTTGGCTATGTGATTGGCAACTGATCGTCTGCTAGATCGGCATTAGATCCATCACGAGTCTGTGGAGAACTTCGACTGAGCAATAGATATTAGTGTCAGGCTGGGTCAGCGTATTGCTTCGCTGAGTGAAGAGTGTTGAAAGGTCGCAATTACAGTTCTCCTCGCGGTCAACCGTACACGCGCGGCAAGTACATTCATGGCTCGCCTGCACTGAGGATTTCAAAGTTCACGATGGGTGACACCAAGGCGTCCTACGACTACGTAGTCAGCTTGGTTGTGCAGGCGCCGATCCAGGTTAGGCATAATGCGCTTGAGGCGGCCCGTGTATCCGCGAATAAGGTTCTTTTTGATCAACTCGGCGAGACAGGTTACGTCGTTCGCTTGAGGCCGTTCCCGCACATAATCCTCCGGGAGAACCGTATGATCGCCACCGCAGGCGCTGACAGACTTCAGGAAGGAATGCGGAGGTCGTTCGGAAAACCATCCGGCCGAGCAGCGCGCCTACGAGCTGGACAAGCAATCCTCGACCTCTACGTGAATCAGGCGCATGTGGATCTTGCGAAGGAGGCTTTGAGGGTCAGTTCCAGCAAGCTCGGTGCCAGCTGCAGGGTTGTAGTCGAGCGAGTGATCCCTCAATCTGCCGCGTAGGGCCGGCCATCAGTCCAGCTCCTGAACGAGTCCACGCCAATACTCTCACCTGTTCGAGATCTTTTCCAACACGTCAATAGTTGCCACTCAAGTCCGCGTTCAGGTCGAGATGTGATGGTTTATTAGAGGCTCCCCGAGGGTGCTGACACGAATCCGTGGATGGTGTAAAGAATGGCGTCTTCTAACAGGCAAACTGCGCTCATGCTCTGGTTCGACGAGATCCGCAAAGAGGACGTTCCCCTAGTAGGCGGCAAGTCTGCAAGCCTAGGTGAGATGACTGCCAAGACGAAAGTCCCGGTCCCGTATGGTTTCGCGCTTACAGCTGAAGCCTACTGGCTGTTCATCAGAAAGAATGCACTCGACAAGAAGATAGCTGATGCGCTAAGACCGCTCAAAGACTCGAATGACACCGTCATGCTCCAGAAAGTCGGCGCTGAAATTAGGAAGATGATCAATTCTGCTACAGTGCCAAAGGAGCTTGAGAAGGTCATAGTCGACGGATATCGCGACTTAGCCACACACGAGAAGGTCAAGACCCCGTTCGTGGCGATCAGAAGCTCTGCGACCGCGGAGGATCTGCCCGACGCGAGTTTCGCTGGTCAACAGGAGACCTACCTGAACGTCACCGGCGCGAACGATGTGGTTGAGAAGGTGAAGGAATGTTATTCGAGCCTGTTCACTGACCGTGCAATCTTCTATAGAGTGCAGAAAGGATTTGATCACATGAGCATCGCTCTGTCGGCGATCGTTCAGATGATGTGCTACTCCGAATCCGCCGGAGTAATGTTCTCGATCGATCCCACGAATGGCGACGATTCTGTCGTCATGATAGAGGCAAATTACGGGCTGGGCGAATATGTCGTCCAAGGTAGAGTGACGCCTGACGACTACTACGTGGAGAAGAAGACGCTCAAGATTACGCGCAAGAATATCCCAACAAAGACGGTCATGCTCATACAGAAGCCGGAAGGCGGAACAGAGGACAAGCAAGTCCCAGACTCGCTAAAGGATCGCCAAGTAATCACCGACGGCCAGGTGATAGAACTGGCGAAATACGCGCTCACAATCGAGCAACACTACGGGCGACCGATGGACATTGAGTGGGGACTCGACAAGCAGACGAGCAAACTGCTAATATTACAGGCACGGCCTGAAACCGTTTGGTCTCAGAAGAAAGGTCCAACCGAGCAGAAGGCGACGACTGTGACGACCGAGAGGAAGATCCTCATCAAAGGCCTACCTGCGTCACCAGGAATCGCCGCAGGCAAAGTCCACCTGATCCCGTCGGTGGAGCATGTGAGCGACTTTCAAGCTGGAGAGATTCTCGTCACAGAGATGACTGCGCCCGATTGGGTTCCCGCTATGAAGAAAGCGAAAGCGATCGTCGCAGACAGCGGTGGCATGACCTGTCACGCAGCAATCGTCAGCAGAGAACTCGGAATCCCATGCATTGTAGGATCGAAGAATGGGACCAAGGTGCTCGCAACAGGTATGGAAGTCACAGTGGACGCGAAGAGGGGAGTCGTATACGAGGGGATCATGCAGGAAGCCATTGCTCCTCAAGTCCAGCAAGTCGCGGCCTCAGGCTCGACAGGATTCTCTGAGGCACCGGTAACTGGAACAAAGATCCTCGTCAACCTCGGTGAACCGGACCTTGCGGAGAAAGTAGCTCAGCTCCCAGCCGACGGGGTCGGTCTCCTACGCATGGAATTCATCGTCAACGACCACATCGGAAAGCATCCGATGTGGCTGATTGAAAACAAGCATCCGGAGGAGTTCGTTGACAAACTCGCGGAAGGGCTCGCGACATTCTGCAGAGCCTTCCATCCAAGACCTGTGGTGCTCAGGTTCAGCGACTTCAAGACGAACGAGTACGCCAAACTGCAAGGCGGAGAGAAATACGAAGGCGGAATAAAGGAAGCGAATCCGCTGCTCGGATTCAGAGGAGCAAGCCGCTACACCGATCCAAAGTACGAGCCAGCGTTCAGACTCGAGATCGCGGCCGTCAAGAAAGTCAGAAACGAAATGGCCCTGAAGAATCTGTGGTGCATGATCCCATTCAACAGAACAGTCGATGAGTTCGTGAAGATCCGTGAACTACTTCAACGCGAAGGCCTCAAACAAGACGACGACTTCAAACTCTGGATCATGGCAGAAATCCCCAGCAATATAATTCTAGCTGACGAATTCTGCAAAGCAGGAGCAGACGGTTTCTCGATCGGCAGCAACGACCTCACCATGCTCATACTAGGCGCAGACAGGGACAACGAGATACTGGCGCCATTGTTCGATGAGAGGAACCTCGCAGTCAAGCGTGCGATAAAGAGTCTGATAGAGACCGCTCACCAGTACGGCAAGACAGTCAGCATTTGCGGACAAGCTCCGAGCGTATACCCAGAGTTCACAAGATTCCTAGTCGAATCCGGTATCGATAGCGTATCCGTGAACCCCGACGCCGTTGTACAAACTAGGAGACTCGTAGCACAAGTTGAGCAGAGGATCATCCTCGAGAAGCTCACGCGGCAGCACTGAAGACAACTGCTGCAACGGAACCGTAGAGTCACGCCGGGCGAGGGGGGGTACCCCCTATAGGGGGTGGGGGGGCCGGCAAACGGAAATCACACGGGAGACATCCGCTTAACTGGCTAACTCTCGCAGGACCCGTCGAGGCTCGTGACTAGTCGTCGGGAATCTAGCGTGTCTCGGACTCTGAATTTGGTCCAGTTTGTTCCAGCGCATTCAGGAGGGTTCGAGGAAACGATCAAGAACGTTCCTGATATCCTGCTTCGAAACTGAGCCAACGATGCGCTCAACCTCGGTTCCTCCCTGCAGAAACAAGAGCGTCGGGATTCCCATGACCGCGAACCGTTCGGTCGTGGCAGGGTTCTCGTCGGTGTTCAGCTTCCCAAAAATGACTCTGTCCGCGTATTCTTCCGCAAGCTCCTCGATGACGGGCTCCATCGCCATGCAGGGACCGCACCATGGCGCCCAAAAATCCACCATCATCAGATCGTATCGTTCAACGGCTAGATCGAACCCATCATCAGCAAGAGTCATCGGCTGTGCAACGTGATCATCTGACTCCATGTGCAATACCTCTGCGATTGGAGCGTACCGTTCGTTGCACCAGAATAAAAGAAGATCGTCACGGCGTCAATCCTTGTCGAGTTATTACTTGGTTGAATCATTCAATGTCGGTCAAGTCATATGATGATGAACGAAGCTCGGCGATCGCTGCTCGATCTCGCTCGCCACCAAAGCCTCTCGTGAAGTTGACAGTTTCGACCGTGAGAGGGAGCGATCATTTGCACACTGGTTGCACAACGCCTTATGCCGTCGCGAAGCTTAGCAGTAGCTATGCCGATCAAGTACTTCCCCGCCTCCGATGTAAAGCACTTGACAGACCGATTGATTCAGGAACTGAGCTTCGCTCACATCCCAAGCGAGAGAGTAATCTGCATTAGGAGTGTTGGGTCAAAATCACGAGGCACCATCGCTAGGGTGCACTCGTTCCCGAGAGTCTGGCAGCGGGGCCTCGGCATGAAGGCCCATTATGCAATTGAGGTCATCTCTGAACACTTTGACGATCTCTCGACGACAGAACAGGAGAAAGTTGTGATCCACGAGTTGCTTCATATACCGAAGAGTTTCGGCGGCGGATTCCGCCACCATAAGGATTGGGTTACGAGGCGTAGAGTGGATCAGCTTCATGCTGCCCTAGTTGCGGATCGTCTGAGGGGTCCAAGCAACGGTTAATTCGAGGACACCTCGTGCGCTAGTCCTCGTAATGCCATGTACGATCTCGAAGAGGCTCGCCTAATCGACGAGATCAAGAAGCGATCACCTCGTCGTGTCCTGCTGCAGTTACCGGAGGGACTGAAGCCCCGAGCGGCAAGACTTGCCGAGAAACTCCAGACTGCAACCGGAGCAGAAGTGCTCGTTTCCGGAGATCCATGCTACGGTGCCTGCGATCTCGCATTGCACCAGATGAAGGAACTACGCGCAGACCTCTTGATCCACGTAGGCCACGCGGAGATTCCAGACGAAAACGTTCGCGATGACATAATCTACGTCGAAGCAAGATCAGATGAAAAGATCGAGAAACCACTCGCCGAGGCCTTGAAGCTCCTAAAGGATGAAAAAAGCGTCGGATTGGCTGCGTCTGTCCAGCATTTGCATATGCTCAAGCTGGCAAAGGAATCACTTGAGCAGGCCGGAAAGACCATTTGGATAGGGAAAGCGTCAGGACGGCTGAAACACGAGGGCCAGATTCTCGGATGCGACTACGGAAGCGTACTGGCCATCGCGAACAAGGTTGAAGCGTTCGTAGTGATCGCAGCGGGCGACTTCCACGCTCTCGGAGTCTCATTATCCACAGGTAAGAGGACGATAGTGGCTGATCCATACCAGCAGACGGCGCGTGATACCGCACGTCTTGTCGACAAGATACTGCGGCAGAGATATGCCACAATTCTGAAGTTCAAAGAAGCAAAGAGAATCGGTATCGTCGTTGGACTGAAAAGTGGCCAGATGAGTCTGGCGCTCGCAAGAAGATTGAAGACCCTCTTGGAGCAGAGTGGTAAGAACTGTACACTGATCGCTTCCTCTGAATTGATTCCAGAATCAATAGAGTCGTTCACAGATCTGGATGGGATCGTGGAGACCGCGTGCCCGAGAGTTGCGATCGACGACCGAAGTCGCTATCACAAGCCTGTGGTGAATCCGGAAGAGGCGCTGATCGCGATCGGCAAGAAAAGCTGGGAAGAGTACGGCAAGCATACCGAAGAAACATGGGATCGAACGTCTCCTCCAACGAATGAGGCCGCATCCTAGCCCTCGCATTCGGCTGGAGCAGTACACAACCCCGGCGGCCATCGCGGCTGACATTCTCTTCCTTGCAGCCTTCGTATACCAAGATATTGTAGACAAGACCGTGGTTGACCTCGGAGCAGGTACCGGCAGACTTGCCATAGGCGCCGCCACCCTCGGCGCCCATCAAGTGACGGCAATAGACATCGATCCGGTCGCAATTGAAGTTGCCCGAGAGAACGCGGAGACGGCAATGGCTGACATAGACTGGATAGTCGGGGATCTGGAGGCGATCCACGGTGACTTCGACACCGTCATAATGAATCCACCTTTTGGAACAAAGCAGAGACACCTTGACAAGGTCTTCCTGGGAAAAGCCATCCAGCTTGGGGGTGTGGTCTATTCCTTGCACAAGTCAGCTACGCGGGAGCACATCTCGCGCTACTTGAGGCAGCACGGATGCAAGGTACGTGCCATCCACGAATACACGCTAGACATCCCAATGATGTTCGAGCATCATAGGAAGCGGAAGCATCCTGTCAAGGTTGACTGCTATCGAGTGGAGACAAAGGCAGGCCCGCAATAGCTAGACGTTCTGAGGATTGTCCCTGCTTATATACGGCCGTTCTTATTATGGAACAAAGCTTCGGCTGAGCTAACCTCTCCATCCAAAGACCCATGAGAACAAGCAAGGTTCAATCAGAAATGCCTGCAAGAGATTTTCGTAAGCCACAATTTGTCGTTCCCGGAGAGGACCTTTGCGTTGCTGAGGAGTTCTCACCAGGTCCCGGCACCTACGAGAGTGGCGGGGTAGTCTATTCTCACCTTACTGGCGAAAGGGTGGCGGATCTAAAGGAGAGAAAAGTGAGGGTTGTTGCGAAGGGTAGAATTCCGGTAATGCCGACGGATGGCTCAACGATAATCGGCGAAGTCTCAAATGGCCATGACAAGTCCGCTATCATCAGCATATACAAGGTTGACTCGGAAACCCTCGGCAGACCGTTCACAGGCATCCTTCATATTTCCTCGTCAAGTCCAAGGTACGAGCGGAGCATGGAAGATGTCTGTAAGACAGGTGACATGATTAGAGCCAAGGTCTTCAACGATAAGAACAGGATTCCAGAGCTGACAACGGCCGGGAGAGGGCTTGGGGTAATCCGAGCGTATTGTTCAAGATGCGGCGGATTGCTTGTCGTGACAAACCGCAGGCTACAGTGTCGTGAGTGCGGCAACGTGGAGCATAGGCGCTTGGCCGATGACTACGCAGGAAACGAGGTAGGTACGGTTGAATCTCAAAGTTCTAGCTAGATCGAAGAACGAGTTGAAGCTCGAGCTTCAAGGGGAAGGGCACACTTTCTGCAATCTGCTACAGTGGATACTGCTTCAGGACAAGGGCGTTGACATGGCAGGATACGACGTTCCACACCCTCTGCTCCCGAACGCGATTCTGTACATACGGACAAAACGAGAGTCATCTCCCGAGAAGGCACTGACGCGAGCCTTGGCAAAGGTAGGCGAGATGAGCAACGAGTTCATGGAAAAACTCGACAAAGCCGCCGTTCCAAGCTGATCCGAACAGATCGCGGCTGAAGCTTATTCTCACGGATTCCAAACTGGCCAAACTAGGCGACGCATACGTAAACTTCGTCTTCTCACTCGGCAGATCAAGAGCTCTTGAAGAGCCACAGGGCATCAAAGTCAGCGATAGGATTCTCGCGGAAGCTCTCAGAAAATCTGGACTGAGGCAAGAGCTGCCGCATCGTACGACCCGTCAGGACTGCGCGAACGCGGTTGAGGCTCTCCTCGTGTACGGCTACCTGAATAAGCTGGTTTCGCTAGAGGAAACGGTCGAGCAAATAGCAGCTGCACCAGATTCCCCCGTCGATGTCTTCGTTCAGCTGATCAAGGCGGTTGCGGAGAAGATCAAAGGCGGGAAGTCCGATCCCGAATGATCAAGAAAGAGGTTCGTGTTCTCGGAATAGCTTCCGCTTCGCCCCATCAGAGAGATGGCGCTTCGACTCACGTTGTTGGTGTTGTGTACAGGGGAAACCGTTGGCTCGAGGGCGTCATGCGCGCGGTCATACCACGGGAACAGTTGAACTTGACTACCGAGACAGCCAGGATGGTAACCAGATCCCCACACTTACCTCAACTCAGAGCCATCGTCCTGGACGAATTGATCACCAGATCCGGAAACTACATTGACGTCAAGGCCCTCAGCAAGAAGACGAGACTTCCAACAGTGGCTGTTCTTCGAAGGGAGATCCCGACCAAGCGTCTTTCAAAGAATCGGGCAAGAAATCAACGGGCACTCGAAGCGCTTGCCGGTCTACCCTGCAGGAAGTGGAAGGCCGCGGGCAAGACATACTTCGTCTACTCAGCAGGTCTGGGCGGGGTCGACCTCGATGAGCTTCTCGAAGTTTGTGCCTCAAGGGAAGGTCTCCCAGAGGCGGCTAGGGTTGCGAGGATTACGGCCTCTTCGCTTCAGAAGTTCCTAGCCGGACACGTGCCCTAGGGAAATGATCTGATTTTGCTGGTATCCACGGCTTCCTCTGAATGTTTTAATAGAGACAGTGAGACTCTCGGTGGCGGATCGGCGAAAATTGAGATTCTGTCCAAAGTGCGGATCGAGGCTCGTACCCGTCAAGAAGGCTAAGTCGATTGTGCTGAGCTGCCCTGGTTGCGAATACGAGACTAGGAAACCCGAAAGGAGCATCCAACCGGTCAAACCCGAGAAGGAGAACATCATCGTCATCGGCAGAGAAGAGCAGAAGATCAGGACTCTGCCCAAGATGAAGGTCGAATGCCCCAAGTGCGGTCACATGGAGGCCTTCTACTGGCTAGTGCAAACCCGCGGCGCCGACGAGTCGTCCACTCAATTCTTCAGATGCGCAAGCTGCGGAGCCACCTGGCGAGAGACTTCGTAGAACCGCGCGTCTACACCCAGCGATAGCTGGGCGATCCAAACTAGCGGATGCAGGGTCAAGAGTAAGAGTACTACATGTTCAGTCATGGTCACCGGCCGAATCGCCGTTTTCCGCTTTTTCGTGAAGGTCTATTTGTGAGATCAGCGAGCAAAGTAAGCGTCTAACTCAACAGGAAGGGCAAGGATTCATGAACCTAGAAGAGGAAGCGAAACTGAACTTCAACTCTGGCTACAATTGCGCTGAATCAGTCTCACTAGTCGTGAGCAAGCAACTAGGTCGGATGAAGCAGAGCTCCATGTCTTGCGTTCCGCGAATGGCCACGGGTTTTGGGGGTGGTGTTGCACGAAATGGCGACATCTGTGGAGCCTTGGCAGGAGGCATAATGGCAATCAGTTTGGCCTTGGGGCGTGACAAGCCGGGCCAAAGTCGAGATCCGTGCTATGATGCCGCCGACCGTTTCTACAATGAGTTCGTGGAGGCTTTTGGCTCAAGCAAGTGTTGTGAACTCACGGGACTCGACCTGAAGAGACCTGAACAGAGAGAAACCTACCAGAGCAGGATTCACGTGGAGCGCTGCAACCCTATCGTGGCTTGGTCTGCAAAGAGGGCCTACGAGATTATCCGGAAGCCGCGAGGTTCAGAACGCCCCCTCGGCTTAATAACCCAACAGAAACGGAGTGTTAAGCATAAATCACTACGAGCGCACGTTAGGGCAGGGATCGCATAGTGTTCAAAGCATCCGTGAGTGACGCAAAACTCTGGAAGAATCTCTTGGCTGCTATATCGACTCTGATTGAGGAAGCAGATTTCAACGCGACGCCGGATGGTATCAAGCTTCGGTCGATGGACCCATCTCATGTCGCGATGGTTGATTTTGAATGGCAGAAGACGGCGTTCGAAGAGTACACGTGCCAAGAGCCGACAAAGATCCGCGTGAACATTGCATCAATGTTGAAACTGCTGAAACGCGTCGGCAGTGATGAAATCCTTGAGATGCTCTATGACGAGAAGACGCGCAAGCTGAACTTGACTCTCAAGGGGAAGATGATGCGCAAGTTCACAATGCCCACGCTCGATCCCGCACAGGAAGAGGTGCCGACTCCCAAGATCACGTTCAATTCCAAAGTCAAGTTGACCACGTCAACTTTCAGGGACATCATCGACGACGTGCAAGCCGTCAGCGACAATGTCAGACTCGAAACTACGCCTGAGAAACTGACCGCCGCAGCCACAACTGAGCTCAGCAGCGCCATCATCGAGCTTGAGAAGACAAGCGAGATGCTCATTGAACTCGACGTGAAGGAGCCCTCTAAGGCAACCTTCAATCTGAATTATCTCTCGGAGATAGCAAAGGCGGGCGCTTCTGCTGCGGAGATCGTAACGGTTGAGTTCTCCAGCAACATGCCGATCAGACTAGAGTTCGATATACCCCAACAGGGCCGGCTCTCGTACTATCTGGCTCCAAGGATTGAGGCTGAATAGGGTAGGAGTCTCTTTCGCATCCCAGCAGACTAGACCTGGGACTTTCCGCACTTCTCACAGAAGGCGTCTTTCTGAGAGATCACGGCACCACAGAACTTGCACTTGTGCAACTGTAGGAAACTCTGGAGAATCTTGTCTACTCTCTCCGCCGAACTCAACAGATCGTTTCCCATCGGCATTTGCTGGTCTGCTCCCTTTCCCGTGCTGCTACATAACACGCGGAATAGTGTCTATAAGCTCGCTGGGCGACTAGGATGGTCAGCTTGGCGACCGCGACGATCCGAGAGAGTAAAGAAATGGAGAATTCATCCACTCTAGACCCTCCAAGCATAACTACAAGCCCAGTGATGTGTAGGGGCGCTGCCAGGCCGGCTGGTGCAGTTGCTTGACGGCGGTCTTGACGAAGCTGGATCATGCGAAGTATCCGTTTACCAATGAAGCGGCAGAATACGTCAAGAGCCTGAACATTGACATCAACGATCTCACCAGCGAGGAATTCTCTGTTGTACTGGATTTAGCCGAGAAGAGAATCATCGGTGCATTGACAGCCGGGAGGATCGATTCTGAGCCTCAAGGTGAGCCCGAAATACTGGCGTACCCGACGGCGTTGATGTTCATGGCTCTAGCTGGCGACGAGAGAGCCCGAAGGAGATACGCCTTGGGCGAGTCAAAGCGAGCCTACGAGCTGCTCAGGCAAGAGTCGCCAGAGTTGCTAATACAGATCGCCGAGCACACGTTTGGCTGGAATGCTAGAATCGCCAACAGGGAGATTGGCGAAGCCCTCTACGAATTCGGTCTGTCTTATCCTGATTATCTGAGAAATGCCGTGAAGATACGCGATCCCGACTGGAAGCTCACGAACAGAGTATTAGAGCAGGGAAACGTGTACTGCGACAAAGACGAGTTTGCGAGACTCTTGAAGGAGGAAGTTGAAGCCCGAGTCTTGTCACGAATCACGGGTCAACATGGGTCTGTGCCAGAAGCTATCACCCCGAGAGTTGAGAGAATCCGGAAACTGGTGGTCGCTAGGGCGCAGATGTATGGTGTAGAGGAAACTCCCAAGGTGGTATTGGCTGCTGCGATGCCTCCATGCATGAAGGCTTTGCTCTCAAATCTCTCGACTGGAAAACACATTTCTCACATAGGAAGATTCGCCATGACCTCATTCCTGAGCAACATCGGAGTCACAGACGAGGAGATAATCAGAATGTTTCGCTCTCAAAGCGATTTCAGTGACAGGATAGCAAGATATCAAGTCGAACACATTTCGGGAAGCAGAGGCGGCAAGAAGAAATATACTCCACCTAGCTGCAAGACGATGAAAACACACAGCATTTGCGTCAACCCAGACCAGTTATGCGCTACCATCGCCCATCCGCTGTCATACTACCGAAAGAAAGCAAGGATGATTACAGCGACGGCAAGGGGACAAAGAACAATGCAAGCCCCGAAGCCCGCCTCCTCATAGAACCTCGGCGAAGGATCACACGTATTCCCATTCATGGCTAGTGATAGCGTTTGAAACCGAATCGACTAAGCTCTGCCCTGCTGATTCTGCTTTTACTGATTCCGATCATGTACTTCTTCACCCTTGATGACGAGGACCATCTGAAGCCCCCCAAGGTGATTGATCCATTCCTTTTCCTCGGAAGGCATCCATTGAGCAGTACGAACGCGCGTCTAGTCAAAGCGATAATCACGTCACTTGGTCCCCTGACACATTCCCAACAAGTGAGGCTTGGTTCGCTGGGTCTGATCACGGGCTCAGTAGGTCGTGCGACAACTATTGAACTGCCCTTGACTGCGGTCGAAGAAGCTGCAGGTCTTGATTTCGTTGCTGGGTTATTCGCTCCGAGAAGCTTTCATCCCACACTCGATTCGAGCGCGTCCGAGATCGGTGCCACGTACGTGTGGCAGAACGTTACAGATGCGCACGGTAGGTCGGTCGATGGGTCTGGTGTCCTGATCGGGGTGATCGACACTGGAGTCGATTTATCTCACCCAGATCTGAAGTTTCCGAACGGCACCTCCAAGGTTCTCTACTTGTGGGATCAGACTCTGCAAGGGAAGCCGCCAGAAGGCTTCACCTATGGTGTCGAGTGTTCAAGAAACGAAATCAATAGCGAAAGATGTCCAGAAAAGGACACGTTCGGCCACGGCACACACACAGCCTCAATCGCAGCAAGCTCCGGTATTGCATCAGGCAACTATCGTGGGATCGCCCCCGGCGCCTCCCTCATAGTTGTGAAAGGCGGAGCGCCATTGTGTGGCGGTGATAGTTGGACATTTGGAGAGAGCGCCATCATCGACGGTCTGCAGTATCTTTTCGACAGAGCTCAGGTGCTCGGGATGAGGCTCGTGATTAGTTTGAGCTTTGGTGGGAACATCGGTGGCCACGATGATACGGATCCCCTCGAGCTCGCCCTGGACGATCTCAGTGCACAAGGGGTGGTCGTCACAGTGGCAGCTGGAAACGAAGCCGACAGCCAAGTGCATGTGACAGGATCCCTCAGCCCTGCGAATTCTTCGCGCGTCAGCTGGGGGCCAACCGGAGAAGCCCACAATGCAGTAGTTGACGTGTGGTATCCAACAGATAGAACCGTTTCAGCAACTCTCGTCACACCCTCAGGGGAGGCGGTTCCCGGACCCACTAAGGCTAGTGGCACGAAGACGGCTGATGGTCTAGTTACGATCCTTTCGGCGACTGCAACTGGGGGAAAGGAAGTCATGGTCTCAGTCTTTGCCAACGACACACTGCAGACCTCAGGGTGGAATGTGATCCTCAACACGATAGATGACGGTCCTAGCCTGAAATGGGACGCTTGGGTGGACAGCGACAGTTGCTCCTATCCAGCTGCATCTTTCATGAGCGGCGACGGCTACAAGATCGACTCAAGCGGCACGGTGACGGTCCCCGGCACCGCTAGTGGCGTCATCACGGTCGGAGCCTACGTCAGCAAGAACTCCTGGGTCAACCAGTTGGGAAAGAAAATCTCCGTGAAATCCTACACTGTCGGCGAGATTGCAGATTTCAGTTCGCGGGGTCCAACGAGAGATGGACGGACAAAACCTGACGTGTCCGCACCTGGACTATTCATCGCTGCAGCCCGCTCAATAGATGTTCCCCAAAGCGAGAACGACCCTGACCAATATCATCGAGTACTCCAGGGAACGAGTATGGCGGCTCCTCATATCGCCGGAGTGGCCGCGTTGATGCTTCAGTACAGACCTGAGTTGATGCCACAAGAAGTCAGATCCCTTCTGGTTGAGGGAGCGAATCTTGATGACTTCACAGGTTTCATCGATGCATCTGCGGGGTCTAATGAGTGGGGCTGGGGAAAGGCGGACGCGCGAACCGCAACCTCGTTCTTCAGAGTATCCTCGATAGTAGAATCACTTCCTCCGACATTCGCTGTTGACTTGGCTGTCGACGGACAACCTCGCGGGCTCCTTCAAGGCGGGAAGGTCCAGAGCTTGCGCTTCCTTGCAGGCAGCGAACACTCGTTCCAAGTGACCGGTGAGACGTTCACGGCGAATACGACGCGCTACGTACTTGCCCCATATGGAGAAGCCTTCTCTGCTAACGGCGCCTTCAAGCCAATGGTGCGGGTTCAGTATCTACTCACGCTAGAGTCACCGCTCGGCCGGACCGAGGGTGGGGGATGGTATGACGCAGGCAGCCACGCCAACTTCACAGTCAGACCCACGGAGATCTCGAAGGGCTTTCCCCAGCTTCTCGGCGTGGCTTTCTTCTTTGACCACTGGATTGACGAACATGGAAATAGAGTAGCCTCAGGTTCTCTGCGAATGGATTCATCTCACGCACTCAGAGCCTCTTGGGGCGCTCGTCTTGCAGACTGGCGACCTGTTCTCCTACTGGTCGTCTTGATTATCGCAGCAGCGCTAGTCCTTGAATCAAGACGGAGGAAACCACGAAAAGGGCAGGGTCTCGAATGAAGATCAGTTGATGCTTGGGTTAGTAACGACGGACAAGGCAAGAATACATTTGTCTTCGTGTTGGTAGTGTGCGCACAAGCGGGGGCGGATGCGGGACGGCCTTGGCCAGCGCTCAGGATAGAGAGCGAATCAACTTCATCAAGCATGCCTTCCTGCAGTACTACGGCAGGCAGGGCAGCAGGATCGCTCTGCCTCCGGATTTTCGGTCGAGGGAGTTCGCGTTTCTCGCATTCGGCGAGAAATTCATGACCCGGCACAAAGCAATCGGATCACATGAAGAATTAGTGAACAACATACGAATGCTCGCGCCATCGGACGTCTACTATTCCACAGCCTACTACGCGAAGCCTGCGGAAGCAATGGAGCGTAAGGGTTGGCTCGGGTCCGATCTGGTCTTCGACGTTGATGCCGATCACATCGAAACCCCATGCAAAGCAGATCACGACATGTGGCGTTGTAGTGGCTGCGGGCTTTCGAAGCAGGGAAAGCCTCCAATTCAGTGTCCAAACTGTGGCAAGGCGAAGTTTGAAGAGCGTACATGGCTCTGTGATGAATGCCTCAAAGCGGCCAAGAACGAAGTCGTCAAACTGATTGATTTCCTAGCAAATGACTTTGGAGTACCCGAACAGGACATGCACGCATTCTTCTCCGGCCACAGAGGCTACCATCTCCATGTCAGAACTGAACAGGTTCGCAAACTGGACGAGTCACAAAGAAAGGAAATAGTCGACTATGTGCTGGGTTTGGGGCTGGAAGTCTTCTTCCAGGGACTATACAAGAAGCCCAAGGATGTTATTGTGGGGCCGCAACGAAATGACCCGGGATGGCGGGGGCGTTTCGCTCGGGAAACCTACCGACTCATCATGAAAGGGACTGAGGAAGAGCTTGTGGCTCTCGGTTTCTCACCCCGTCGGGCACGATTGATCATCAAGGAAAGACCAGAGAGAGAAGAGCGTTGGGAGAAAGAGATACTGTGGAGCGAGTTTGAAGACAGGTTCCACGTGAATGACGTGACTTGGCGTACTATGTTTGAGCGGGCCATTTCAAAGGGCGCACTGCCCGCAGAAATCGATACCGTTGTAACAACAGACATCCACAGACTAATCCGCCTGCCCGAGACACTTAATGGAAAGACAGGCCTTCGGGCTATGGCCGTTTCAAACTTGGATACCTTTGACCCATTTGCTGATCCAATAGCTTTTGAGGGAGAAGAGACAGTTCGAGTCACCGAGGCTCCAGCTTTCAGAATGGGGAACGCGAACTACGGACCGTACGTTAAGCAGGATGTGAAGCTACCCGCCGCAGCCGCTATGCTCCTACTCTGCAAAGGGATGGGGGGTCCCATACAGAAATGAACCGTGACGAACTCTACCGAATCTGGAAGGCCGAGAAAAGCGAGAAGACGCTTCAAAGACTCCCAGCGCCATTCTACGCTGAAGTTAGGAAGCTACTAAGCGACTGCAAAGCGTCTTCAGCGGCAACCGGTCAAGACCGAGCTGAGAAAGCCATCACTGAAAAGGAGTTCAAGATACTACAGCGGCTGAGCACAGAGATTGCCAAGGCACGCATGAAGAAGATTATCGACGCCGCCCTATCCGGACAGACCGTCGGAACTGAAATGGTTGCCCAGGAAGAAGCGGAGTTCGCAAAGATAGTTTCGACTCATGTAGGAGACTACTATCGTTTCGTCGACGAACTGGTACTAGGTGGTCTTTCCGCTGAAGAAAGAGCACCGAGCAAGCCGGTTGAAGTTAGGTTGGAAGTCGTGCGTTTCCTCTCGGACTTCCCGGCGATAATCGGCGTAGATCTGAAAACTTATGGCCCCTTCAAATCTGAGGACATCGCCACTGTGCCAGCCGAGAATGCTTCTGCGCTTATCAATCAAGGAGTCGTCAAACAGGTTCGGTTCTCCGAAGGGATAACATCGGCTCCGGCATCTGAGTGATATTCCATCGGAGCTACGGCTTGCTGACGGATCCACATGTCTAGCGTCTGGGCTTCTCTTTCTTGCCGCTCAGCAGGGCATCGAGAGATACGCCGTTGACCGCGTAGACCTTGAATCGGATTCCTGGGATGTCTCCCATACTTTTGCCTTCGGCGCCGCCGATGCCTTCGATATGGACCTCATCGTGTTCATCGATGAAGTTCAGGGCTCCATCGCCGGGGAGGAAAGCCGTGATGACTTTTCCGTTCTTTATCAGTTGAACTCGGACGCATTTGCGTACTGCGCTGTTTGGCTGGCGGCATTCGACGCCAACTTTCTCGAGGACTATTCCTCGGCCTTGTGGGGCTCCTTGAAGTGCGTCTGCTTTGTAGTCGAGGCCCAGCATGCGGCGTTTGTAGGGTGGATAGTGCCATCTGAATCGCTTGTGCCTGCGTTTCGCCTTGCGAGCAGCCAGTAGGCCCCGCGATGATTTGCCCATTGTGACATCCGTTTCCTGAAACTCCTCGTGCTAGACTTTGACCCGGCTTATATGTTGTGCGCAATTCGCATCACAAATACGGAAGGCTTGAAAGCAATACGCCAAGAACATGGTGTCTGGGTCAAGCATGCGAAGAAGCATCCTCGACGACAGAGCCGCAGCGGAGAAGATCGATCGAGAGAACATGCTCGGAGTTCTTGAAGAAACTCCAGAAGCCTACGAGCAAGCATACGATACCGCATTGGCTTCTGAGACTCTTCCGCAGATTCTCCCGGCGCCTCCCCCGTACTTGGCGCTAGTGGGTATGGGTGGTTCAGCGATAGCGGCCGACATACTGAAAGAGTGGCTCTCCGAAGCTGAGACATCGATTGAAGTCATAAGAGGCCCGAAGCTGCCGGGGTCAATCCGCGCGGATACATGCGTCTTGGTTGCCAGCTACTCAGGTCGGACAACAGAAGCTCTGAAAGCCCTGAGGGAGGCTCAAAGGCGCAATGCCCAGATCTCATGCATCGCCTCAGGAGGCGAGCTTCTTCGGATCTGCCGGGAAGACAGGATTCCTCACATACAGGTCAGGGCTGGACTGCAACCACGCGAGGCATTACCTCATCTGCTCTGCGCTTCTCTCGTCACGCTCGAGCGATGGGCAGTCTGCGATCATCGAACCATCCAGGCTGAGTTGAAGACGGCCAAAGGACAACTGGAAGAGCTGAGGGAGAGGATTGGATTCGAAAGACCTCGGGTTAGAAACCCTGCAAAGCAGCTGGCCGTTCGACTTGGCGGAACAATTCCGTTTATCTACACGCCTCAATATCTGGCCGCAGCCGGGAGGAGATTCAAGAATCAACTCAACGAGAACGCGAAGGTGCTCGCGAAGTTCGAAGTTCTTCCCGAAATGCTCCATAACGAAGTCCAGGGATGGCACATGCTCAAAGAGGGCTTGGCTGATTCTGTGTCGTTCGTGTTCCTGAGAGGTTGCGAAGACAAAGAGGAAGCCGCACAATTGCGGAGGCTGAAGGGTCTGATCCGTCAACGAGGAGGAAAGGGAATACACGAGATCTCTGTAAGGTCTCCGACACTTCCGTCCGCTGTTCTCACGATGATCTACTATTGCGACTATGTTTCCTTCTATCTCGCAATGGTACGGGGAATCGACCCAACTCCAGTCAGGACGATCCAGTCACTGAAACGTCTGACACGACCTTCGACCTAGGGATACCCTAGGGTCTCTCGCAGCCAGGAATGCAAAAGCCTACTAGCAAGTGTCGGGCCTCATGGACTTCGAAACGTCGCTGTCAAGGAGGAATGGAGTAGTTGTCGTTTGAGGAGCGTGCAAAAACAATTGGAGTCAAGATCCCACAAGCTGCTACGCCCGTAGGTGCTTACCTACTTGCGGTTCATGGCGGGACGCTACTTTTCACAGCTGGTCAAGGGCCCATGAAGGACGGGGTTCCTGCATTCAAGGGCAAAGTCGGCCGAGACGTCACGGTTGAGGACGCGTATGAGGCTGCGAAACTGGCTGCATTGAATTGTTTGGCGGCAGCGAAATCGGTTCTGGGTACGCTGGACAGAATTGAACGTGTTGTGAAGGTAAACGGCTACGTCAACAGTGCTCCAGGTTTCACAGACCAAGCGAAAGTCATGAATGGTGCTTCCGATCTTCTCGCACAGATCTTTGGAGAGAAAGGACGTCACGCTAGAACATCCGTTGGAGTCAGCGAGCTTCCTCTGAACATTGCTGTGGAAGTGGACCTCGTTGTAGCTTGCGCTCCCTGATCGTCAGCTCATTTCGTCGAGCGTGAAAAAGTCACTCCGGCGGGAGAGGAGGCTGCCGTGCTCCGCAGTTGGGGCAGAAGACCGCGAGGATGATCAACGGTGCTCCACAGTTCACACAGTATCTGGTACCTCGCGCAGGTTGACGAGGTGGAGACGGAGTTCCCGAAATCTGAGAAGCAGGAGGAGTGGTCGGTCCCACGGGACTTGGGCCCTGTGGACCGCGCGTCCTATCCGCGTAGATAACGAACAGCAGTAATGTGAAGAAAGCCGAGAGCAACGCGGAGATCACATAGTACACAATATTGTTCGCCCGGAACATCAATCCCAGCAGGCGTCCGCCATTCGTGTAGATGTCCGGTCTGGTCAGTTCCGAATACGAGAAACTCGGCCAGACGAATGATGCAATCCAAGCTGTGACCATCGAAGCGACTCCGGAGATGACAATGTAGCCTATCATCGTAACCAAGTTCTTCCGCACGAAGGCGAAACTCGACTTGATCGATTTCACTACTCCAAGATCGTCCATCACGAGGGCCTGCATCCACGGCAGAAGAAAGACGAAGAGAACGAGTTCGACCAGTCCAACCACTAGTACGATCCCGAGCAATCCGAAGATGGGCGCAAGTAGGCTGACGATGGCAGTGGGGGTGAGCTCTTCCGGAGGAGTCAGCTGCCCAATATTGAGGGTGAGAAGGCTCGCCACTACAGCCACTATTCCAACAGCCACCGGAACACCACCTATCACTCCGAGTAGTATTCGGCCGCCGAGGATCCGCAGGAAATACTTCTTGGCCCCTACCCATAGGTCAGCGAGTTCCGTTCGTCCGTCGACAACCACGCGCTTGTTCATATATGCCCACCCAGCAGTCACGAACGTATCGAAGAGGAAGATCCCGATCAAGAGGAGGAGCATTCCTCCAACTGCCGTTTGGATGAGCCCCCAAGTGTCCCCGGTTAGACCGAATGCCACTATGAGCGGGAGCAGCGAGAACGCCATCACAGTCACGACTACTAGGGGTGCAACAACATGAATCAGGATCGGTGGCACGATCAGGATCCAGTTCTTCTTTATTCGTGCTGCGGATTGACTGATCAGGGTTCCTAGATCCATCTGCCTCGCCACAACGATTGGTCTGCTCTGGCTTCGACAATGAATTCGGGATTTAAGTGCGGCGCTCAGGGGTTCGCCGTTCAGGGTTTCATGCCTTGCCTGTAGTCTCCGGCATCATGATCAAAAGGTATCTTGCGACCCTCGCAGAATGCTGCAAGATTCTCGATGAGTCCCTTCCAATAGAACGTAACGGAGTCACGCTCTTCTGCGCTCTCGTGTGCGTCGACGTGGTCAAGAACGAGCAGTGTGGCCTTGCCTCCGGCTTTCTCCACGAAGCTCCAAATGCCAAATCCGGGGACGATGTCGCTGTATCGATGCACTATCGTGTGATTTCGCACCAGCGCCACTATCTCGGCGCTTGGGTAGTTGTCGCCGGCAAGTTTCCCTCCTACTGAGAACTTGTCGATGCGGCATCGCGGGTCGTACCAGACCTTCAGCGCTCTTGTTTGTTGAAAAGCTCTGTAGACACGGGCCACGGGAGCTTTGATTGTCTTCTCAATGTGAACGGTTCCTGCCAACTTTTCCAATACCTCGGGTGCTCATGGAGCTCGTCGGGAACTCAATCTTCCGCTTTACAAGCAAGAATGGAAATGTGCCTCTGTGCTCTCCAAAAGCACGATCAACGGTGGGTTACAGCTGTTTTCTTCAAGAGACGATAACCTATGTCATGCTTAAATACGCCTCGACGGGGTTGCCTTTCGATTACAGCGTTGTTACTGCCTGACGAGATCGCCTCAAAGTCCGTGATTCCAGCGATCCGAGCAATGGTTGTCCGTAGGCTTGTGGATGAGTATGGGATGACTCAACTGCAGGCTGCTCGCCTATTGGGAATCACTCAACCCGCTGTGAGCAAGTATATGCACAACAAGCGGGGAGTCGCGATCAAACTGGAAGGAGTCGCTCGTGTGGACGAGGCCGCGAGCAGGATTGCTGCCATGCTCGTGTCAGGAAAGGCAGGGCAGGTGCAGGTAATGGGCAAGCTCAACGAAGTGTCAATGCAGGTCAGGAAGAGTAGGCTCATGTGTGATCTTCATAGACGCCTCGAACCAGGCTTGAACCTGGGCAGTTGCCGGATATGCGAAGCGTAACCGACCTCCAGCGCGGAAGCCAGCGATGAATTGTATGGTAAGGTGACCGAGCATGAGCACAGACGCCGCAAAGGAATCACAGTCGTCGTCTCCTCCTGAGGAGATGAGTCAGCCTCCGGGCATCTGGGTTGGGAGTCTTAGAGACTTGGTAGAGCGAGTGGTGGGTTCTGCTCCGCTGAAGTACTTGGTCAACTGGAGTCGTCTCTACTCGCTTTGGCCGGTTCACCTGACGACGGCTTGCTGTTCAGCTGAATTCGGTGCTATGATGGGTCCAAGATATGATCCAGAAAGATACGGCATGCAAGCTGCAGTTGGATCGATGCGTCAAAGCGACCTGCTGATAATCGAAGGAACTGTAACTAAGAAGATGTTGAAGCGGATCAAAGTCATTTGGGAGCAGATGCCCAACCCGAAATATGCGATCGCGATGGGTGACTGTGCTTGCTCAGGCGGCCTCTTCCACGATTCCTACAGCATAATCAATGATATTGAGAAGGCAATACCGATTGACGTCTACGTCCCTGGATGTCCTCCGAGGCCTGAGGCACTTCTGAACGGCATCATCAAGCTAAGAGAGAAGATCCGAAGGGAGGAGGTCTATCCGAAGTGAGCGCGACAGCCTCGACTCCAGAGCAGGGTATCGCCGTCGCCATCAAGGAGCAGCTAGGGAACGCGGTAGAGAACGTAGCCGCGCTTGACAAGGGCCGAATATCAGTTATCGCTCGCAAGGAAGTCGCAAGAGATGTCGCTGTATGGTTGCAACGGTTCGGGTTCGATCATACACTCGCAGTGTCTGGTGTTGATCATCCTTGGGAGAACCATCTCGACGTCGTATACTTCCTCTCATCCTACTCACATGACAACCTCAAACACATAGTCGTTCTACTCAAGATTCACCTTGAGCGAGAGAACCCTTCGTTGCCCTCGCTGACACCGATTTGGGAAAGCGCCAATCTGTTCGAGCGTGAGACGTATGAGATGTTCGGAGTGAATTTCGAAGGTCACCCGAATCTTCAGAAGCTGTTGTTGCAGGACAACTGGGACGGTCCGCCTCCGTTGAAGAAGGATCTGAAGATTCCGGAGCTGGCCTGACTTGTCCATACTCGACCTCAATGTTGGACCCCAACATCCCGGCTCCGGCCACATGAGGATCAAGCTCAAGACCGATGGCGACATCATAGTCGAAGCAACTCCGGATATCGGTTACGTTCATAGAGGATGCGAGAAGATCGCGGAGTCCCGCAATATCATCAAGAACATCCCGATGCTGGAACGACCCAACATTGCAGATTCTTCACACCTCAACTGGTCCTACATCGCGCCTATTGAGGAACTCCAGAGAGTCGAGGTTCCAGAACGGGGCCTGCACATACGGACAATGCTTTGTGAGATCAACAGGATAGCAAGTCATCTCTATGGAATGGCAATCATGGGCGGAATCTTCTCGGGCCACACTACGATGTACATGTTCGGTTTCGGGGACCGGGAACTGCTTCTCGACTTGCACGAGATGCTCACGGGAGCGAGGATGACTTTCTCCTTCTTCGTGCCGGGAGGGGTGAGGCGGGATCTTCCAAAGGGCTTCGTAGAGAAACTTGCCCAGACACTGGACTATATTGAACGACATCTCGGTGCGATCGACCGTGTCTTTGTGAGTAATCCGCTCTTTGTGGAACGTGCAAGAGGCGTCGGCGTCTTAAGCAAAGATGATGCGATCAAGCTTGGTGTTGTCGGCCCCGTTCTTAGAGCGTCAGGCGTGGCTTGCGATGTGAGGAGAGACGCCTCTTATGGTGTCTATGATCGAGTGGACTTTGAGATTCCCTCGTTCAAAGAGGGCGATAGCTTATCGCGGTGGCTTGTTAGATTCGAAGAAATGAAGCAGAGCATCTCGATCCTTAGACAATTGATGCGAGACATCCCGAAAGGACCTATTGCAAGAAAAAGCCCTCTGGTTGTTCCGAGAGGAGAAGCTATCGGCAGAGTCGAATCTTCGCGCGGAGAGATAAACCACTACGTCGTCGGCGACGGAGGCGACAAACCATTCAGAGTCAAGATGAGCACCGGCTCATTCAAGAACCTCGCAGCACTGCCGTTCCTTCTGAAAGGAGTTCGCATAGGTGACATGCCGATAATCTACGGGAGCCTAGACTATTGGCCTGTGGAAGCGGACAGGTAAGAGATGACGCCGGTGTCAGCAGCTGAGGCCTTCTGGGAAGGCGTGAAACACATCTTCAAGAGAACGTTCACGCTGAAGCATCCTTACCAGAGGCATGAAATCCCGGACGGGTACAGGGGAAGACACCTGCTATACATGGATCGATGCACGGGATGTGGAATATGCGCGTGGATCTGCCCCGAGAAATGCATCACGATGGTTTCCGTGGCGCAGGAGAAGACGTATCCGCAAAACCCTCAGAATAGATTCCCGCAGTACTGGTACATCCGCTGCTGCTTCTGCCACTTCTGCACGGACTACTGTCCAACTGGAGCTCTGGACTACACGAAGGACTATGATTTGGCGGAGTATGAAAAGGAGTTGATAATCTGGAGCCCCGAGAGGTTATCGAAGGTTCCTGCTGCATACGAGGAATACCGTACGAAGTTTCACGGCTGGACTGGTGTCGATCATGTGCCCTTGAGCAAAGAGTCGTGAAACACGGAATGAGTGAGACACAAGACGCCATCATTCGGAAGATGGGTCGGCGGAAGAAGTCTCGGAGGCGAACTCGCGGGCCCTATCGAAAGTCGTCGAGCGCCGGAATGAGTGCCATCGAGTCATGACGTTGACCTGTTGAAGCGGCTAGGTTTGGTGAGGAGGATCGGGGAGGCCTGTGAGCGGATGGCGAAACGTAGAAGTATGACGTATGTTATGATCACCGGCAGGTCGACGTGCGCGTCCGCTGAGCAGAGGGGAACAGAATGACACTGAATGTGACCAAGATACGAGCAGATTTCCCAATTCTAAGGAGGAAGATAGGAGGGAAACCGCTCGTCTACTTGGACAACGCTGCAACTTCGCAGAAGCCCAAGGCAGTCATCGACGCAATAGATCGATACTATCACGAATACAATGCAAACGTTCACCGCGGGGTCCACCGACTGAGCGAAGAGGCGACGGTCGCCTTCGAGCAGTCGAGAGAGGAATTCGCCCGTTTCATTGGCGCAAAGGCCGCCAAAGAAATCATCTTCGTACGAAATGCAACCGAGGCTCTGAACCTAGTGGCACTCAGTTGGGCAAGAGCGAACCTCAAGTCCGGAGATCGCATTCTCCTCACTGAAATGGAGCATCACAGCAACATCGTCCCGTGGCAGATGCTGGCTAAAGAGAAAGGTCTCAGGATCGACTACGTTGAGATCCGCGACGACGGAATACTCAACTGGGAGAACTTCGAACAACTAATCAAGGAAAGCCCCAAAGTCCTCAGCCTCGCTCACGTTTCAAATGCGTTGGGCACAATCAACCCAGTCAGGCAGATGGCACGGGAAGCTCACAAAGTAGGCGCTACCGTCATAGTCGACGCAGCACAATCGGTTCCACACATGCCGGTCGACGTTGCTGATCTCGAATGCGATTTCCTGGCCGCATCAGGTCACAAGATGCTCGCCCCTACAGGAATAGGAATGCTCTATGGAAGACAGGATCTTCTCGACCACATGGAACCGCTAATGGGCGGCGGAGAAATGATAAAAGAAGTTCATCTCCAAGACGCCCGATGGAATGACCTCCCATGGAAATTCGAAGCTGGAACTCCCAACATCGAAGGCGTCATAGGACTAGGAGCTGCAGTCGACTACCTCACGAAACTGGGAATGCAGAACGTGAGGGAACATGAGAAGGATATTACGAGATACGCAATCGAGCGACTGGCAGGCGTGAAAGGCTTGGTCCTGTATGGCACAAGGGAAATCGAGAAACGCGGAGCAGTAATCTCATTCAACCTTGGCGACATCCACGCGCACGACTTAGCCACAGTACTCGACACTCAGGGCATAGCGATAAGATCCGGACAACACTGCGCCCAGCCACTGATGGAACGACTGAAAGTACCAGCCACATCAAGGGCTAGCTTCTACATCTACAACACGAGACGGGAAGTTGACATTCTCGTCAGGGCTCTCGAAAAGGCTCGGAAGATGTTCAAGATATGACCACAGACATCTACAAGGAGACGATTCTGGACCACTACAGACATCCCAGAAACTACGGAGACTTGCCAAACGCTAACGCGCACGCCAAGGACGCTAACAATCTATGCGGCGACGTAATCGAGATGGAAGTTAGAGTCACCGCTGGCATGATTGAGGATGTCCGCTTTAGGGGAGAAGGATGTGCCATAAGCATGGCAACAGCCTCAATGCTCACGGAATTCTCCAAGAGGAAGCGAGTCTCAGAAGTCAAGAAACTCGGGAAAGATGACCTCATCAGACTTCTCGGAGCAGACCCCGGACCAGCTCGAATCGAATGCGCACTCCTCGCGCTGGGCGTCCTGAAGGCAGCAGTGAATGCACAACAAAGTACCGAGTTTCCCGAAGAACAAGAGCAGGAATAGTGAACCGCGGTCCACAGCGTCCGGCACCTGCCCTAGGTTCAGTGAATTCGGAGAAGCCTTTCGTGAGCTTCTCTCATGGTTCAGGCGCCTCAATCGTAATGTTGCTTGGAAATTCACGACAGAATCGCATAACGCTTATTAGCGCGTCGTCTTTGGTAAGGGGGAGTTTCGTTAGGGTTCCTAATTTTCGGGGCCTAATGAGCGTTTGGATATCGGAGAGAGAGGATCGCTTGAAGAATGAGGAGAATAAGAAGGCCATAGACGTTTTCAAGCATCAGCTTGTGCCGAAGCATGAGGTTGTGCCAAGGCGCGAGGCCGAGGAGTTGCTGGAGCGTCTGCATATCAAGCCGCATCAACTTCCTTACTTGAGGGCTGATGACCCAGCCGCCAAACAGATAGGTGCAAAACCATGGGACGTGGTAAGGGTCACTCGCCAAAGTCCCACTGCCGGAAAAGTCGTAGTCTACAGGTACGTTATCGAGAGTTCAGCAGGAGGAGGCAAAGCTGATCAGTCAAGTTGAACCCCAGATGTGGGGACTGATCAAGGAGTTCTTCCGCGAAAAGGGTCTTGTTAGACAGCACATCGACTCGTACAATGAATACATCGAGTCCGGATTGCAGGCGATCATCGGCGAAGTTGGCTCGATCCCAATAGAGATCGAAGAGTACCCGTTGAAGATCAAGCTCGGGAAGATTGAGATCGGAACGCCGAGGGTAACCGAGGTCGACGGGTCCGAAAGGCCCATCTACCCCACGGAAGCACGTGTGCGCAACCTCACATACGCTGCGCCACTGCATCTTGAGATGACGCCGGTAATCGGCGAACGGGAAGGTCAGACAGAGATTGTCTACATCGGTGATTTCCCCGTCATGCTCCGCTCGAAGATATGCCCCCTCTCGAGGCTGACTCCTGATGAGATGATCAGCATCGGAGAGGATCCTATCGATCCGGGCGGATACTTCATCGTTAACGGCGCGGAACGCGTTGTAGTTGCACTTGAGGATCTTGCGGCGAATAAGATACTTGTGGACATGGAGAAGACCGGAGTTAACCCAGTCTACAAGGCGAAGATCTTCTCGACGACGTTGGGCTTCCGGGCACGTACTGAAGTCACACTGAAGGCGGACGGGTCGGCCTACGTCATGGTTCCAGGAGTGCCTGCAGAGATCCCGTTAGTTGTTCTGATGAAGGCTCTTGGGGTTCAGGAAGACCTGAAGATTGCACAGCTGATTTCTGATGATGAGATTATCCAGAACCAGTTGGAAGGTTCATTCGAGAAATCACAAGGTATCCTGTCCGTGAGAGATGCACTCCTCTATGTGGGAAACCGTCTGGCGCCTGGACAGGTGGAGGATTACCGTGCGAAGAAGGCTGAAACGGTTATTGACCGGAACTTTCTCCCCCACATTGGACGGACACCTGCCGAAAGGAAAGAGAAGGCGTATTTCCTCGCAGAGATCATCACAAGGATCATCGAGCTGAAACTGGGCAGACGTGCCCCAGACGACAAGGACCACTACTCGAACAAGCGACTCAAGCTAGCCGGTGCCTTGATGGCGGATCTCTTCAGAATCACGTTCCGAAATCTCATCCGCGACTTGAAGTACCAATTGGAACGTATCACGATCAGAAGACATCAGGAACTCTCGATCACCAATGCGATTCGACCAGGCATAATTACTGAGCGGATCCAACACGCCGTCTCTACTGGCAATTGGGTCCGAGGAAGGGTTGGGGTTACACAGCTTCTCGATCGAACAAACTACTCCTCCACGTTGAGTCATTTGCGGCGACTTCAGTCCCCGTTGAGCAGAAGTCAGCCTAACTTGGAGGCACGAGACCTGCACGCGACACACTGGGGGAGACTTTGTCCTAACGAAACCCCTGAGGGATCAAACTGTGGTCTCGTGAAGAACTTGGCGTTGTCTTCCACCCTGTCGATCGGGGTCGATTCGAGGGAGTTCGTGCTTAGACTACGGAGAATGGGAGTCACTCCGATCGAAGAAATGGAAGGCAAGGCTGCAGCTTCCGGTGCCAAGGTCATAGTTGACGGTCTAGTTGCAGGTGTCGCAAATGCGCCAAACGAACTCGTGCAAGAGCTCATACGCATGCGTCGTGCCGGCGAAATCAGCTCCGAAGTAAACGCCGTATGCTTCTCTCCAGAAAGAGAGAGCGCTCGAGGATATGTCTACGTCAATTGCGACGGCGGGAGGGTCCGAAGACCCCTCATCATAGTCGAAGACGGTGTTCCCAAACTAACCCGTGAGCATGTCGAAGCCATTCACAGAGGAGAAATGCGATGGGAGGAACTCGTCGAGAAAGGAATCATCGAATACTTAGACTCAGATGAGGAGGAAAGTGCTCTTGTGGCGCTCGACCTCTCCAAGATCTCAAAAGACACCACGCATCTTGAGCTTGCATCCTACACGATGCTGGGCATCTGTGCCTCAGTCATTCCATATTCTGAGCATAACCAGTCGCCAAGGAACGCCTACGAGTCAGCGATGGCGAAACAGGCGCTGGGAGTTTCCTGCACCAATTTCTCCAACCGAGTGGATTCACGGTCGCATCTTCTGCACTATCCACAAATGCCTCTCGTCAGAACGAAACCAATGGAAATCATCAACTACGATGACAGGCCCGCGGGTCAGAACTGCGTGCTGGCGGTGCTTTCGTTCCAAGGATACAACATGGAAGACGCCATTGTCTTCAACCGTTCATCGGTAGACAGAGGATTCGGGCGTTCCACCTTCTTCCGGATCTACGAGGGTGAATGTAGACAATACCTCGGAGGGCTCCGCGACAAATTCGAGATTCCTGAGCCGGGGACCAGAGGATACAGAGGCGACAGATACTATCGCCTTCTTGAGGAAGACGGAATCATTTCGGCCGAGGCAGATGTGAGCGGCAACACAGTACTTGTAGGCAGAACGAGTCCACCTAGGTTCTTGGAGGAGTATCGCGAGTTTGAAGTCAAGGGCCCCACGAAACGTGATTCATCGGTAGGAATGCGTCCTTCGGAGGTCGGCGTAGTCGACACCATCTTCGTGACAGAATCGATTGAGGGCAGCAAGCTCGTCAAGGTGAAAGTCAGAGACACACGTGTTCCCGAACTTGGGGACAAGTTCGCGTCAAGGCACGGACAGAAAGGAGTCATCGGGCTACTAGTTCCACAGCAAGACATGCCTTTCACGCAGGACGGCGTCGTTCCCGACGTCATCATAAACCCCCACGCCTTCCCGTCCCGCATGACGATCGGACAATTCGTCGAATCATTGGCTGGTAAGGTCGCATCGCTGAGAGGAGAACCAGTAGACGGAACCCCATTCAGTAACGAGCGTCCAGAGCAACTCCGCGACGCGTTGTTGAAGCTTGGATTCGCGCACAGCGGAAGCGAAGTATTCTACAACGGTATCGACGGAAAGAGGTTCATGGCCGACGTATACGTGGGAGTCGTGTACTATCAGAAGCTTCACCACATGGTTGCGGACAAGATGCATGCACGGGCCCGCGGCCAAGTGCAGATGTTAACGCGTCAGCCCACGGAAGGCAGAGCTCGCGGTGGAGGTCTAAGGTTCGGCGAGATGGAACGCGACTGCCTGATCGGGCACGGAGCCTCCGCGTTACTGAGAGATCGGCTCCTCGAGGAATCTGACAAGTACACGATCATGGTCTGTGAAGTATGCGGTCTATTGGCCTATCATGATATCAAGCAGAACAAGTACGTGTGCCGGATCTGCGGCGAAAAGGCAGTAATCTCCCCGGTAGCGCTGTCCTACGCGTTCAAGCTACTGCTCCAAGAACTGATGGCTCTCGGGATAGCTGCCAGACTCAACATTTCGGAGCGTGCATAAGATGGCGATGGTTGAAGAAGCAACCAAAATTATCGGCAGCATCAGATTCTCGCTTCTCTCCCCGAGCGAGATACGTCGGCTCTCAGCAGTTGACGTCCAGACAGCGGACACGTATGATGAAGACGGCGTTCCCATTGTCTCAGGCCTAATGGACGGAAGATTGGGAACACTTGAGCCCAGGCAGAAGTGCAAGACATGCGGAAACACCGCAGTGAGTTGTCCAGGCCATTCCGGACACATTGAACTCGCTGAGCCTGCCATTCACGTCGCCTTCGCGAAACTCATACACAAGCTTCTATCCGTCACCTGCCGGAACTGCGGCAGGGTACTCATGTCAAACGAGAAGATCGAGAACTACAAGGCAAAAATAGCGGAGGAGAAGAAACGCCTCAACGAGGTGCCCACGGCTTTCTTTGACGCGATCATGAAGGAAGCAAAGAAAGTTCAAGAATGCCCACACTGCGGAACACGACAACACACGATCGAGCATCAGAAGCCCACCACGTTCATAGACGAGACCGGAGCTAGGCTCACACCCAGCGCAATCAGAGAGATGCTTGAACGCATTCCTGATGACGATCTCCGCATTGTCGGAATGGACCCGACAGCTGCGAGACCTGAATGGATGGTACTTCAAGTTCTGCCAGTCCCACCTGTGACGGTACGTCCATCCATTACACTCGAGTCAGGTATACGATCAGAAGACGATCTGACGCACAAACTCGTTGACATAATCCGAATCAACCAGAAATTGCGTGAGGCGCTCGAATCCGGCGTTCCGGTTAACATCATCCAAGAACTGCACGATCTACTACAGTATCATGTGACAACATACTTCGACAATGAAGTCTCCGGCCTCCCACCGGCCCGTCATCGCTCCGGAAGAGCACTGAGGACAATCAGCCAACGTCTAAAAGGCAAGGAAGGTAGGTTCCGAGGCAACCTGTCAGGAAAGCGAGTGGACTTCTCAGCAAGGACTGTGATCTCTCCTGACCCTAACTTGGACATCAGCGAAGTTGGTGTGCCTGTTGACATTGCGGCGCGATTGACGATTCCTGAACGTGTTACGCAATGGAATATTGACGAGATGCGGAGGCTCATCCGGAACGGTCCCGACCAGTATCCGGGTGCCCTCTACATTGTGCGCCCGGACCAGAGACGAGTAAGACTGGAGTTTGTGACGGAACGGGATAGTCTTGCAGATGCAATCGAGTCAGGGTTCGTTGTCGAACGGCACATCAGAGACGGAGACATTGTGCTCTTCAACAGGCAACCCTCGCTTCACAGAATGTCAATCATGGCTCACACAGTCAGAGTCCTTCCCTACAAAACGTTCAGACTGAACCCGTGCGTTTGCCCACCATACAACGCAGACTTCGACGGTGACGAAATGAATCTCCATGTCCCGCAAAGTGAGGAGGCACGAACTGAAGCGAGACTGCTAATGCAGGTTCAAGATCAGATACTTTCTCCTCGCTACGGAGGGCCGATCATAGGCGCCAAGACAGACCTTCTCAGCGCCGCATACCTTCTTACACGCAAGTCCACGATGCTCGCTAAGGATGAAGTTTGCAGACTCCTCACGGCTGCCGGATACACGGGCGAACTTCCCGAGCCAGCGACGAAGCGTCCAGTTGAACTCTGGACCGGGAAACAGATCTTCAGCCTTTTCATACCCAAAGGCTTCAGCTTCACCACGAGATCCAGCATGGTGACAAAAGATGACAAGGAACATGTCACAATACGCAACGGCAGACTCGAGGAAGGAGTTATTGACAAGAACTCGATAGGCGCCGAACGCTCAGAGAGTCTCTTTCACCGGATTGTGAAAGACAATGGGTCTGAAACCGGACGCCAGTTCCTCAATCACATTGCGAAGCTACTTGACCGTTTCATCCTGATGAAAGGTTTCTCATACTCACTTAGAGAGCTTGACATACCGTCCAGCGTTAGGGAAAGGATTGACAAAGTCATACGAAAAGCCGAGGAACGTGTCTATGCACTTATCGATAGCTACAACCAAGGAACCCTTGAACGGCTTCCAGGCCAATCGCTCGCTGAATCGCTTGAGATCCGCATAATGGATGAACTCTCCAAAGCCCGTGACGTGGCTGGCGAGTACGCGGACGCCAGCTTGGACGACAAGAACAGTGGCGTGATCATGACGAGAACTGGCGCGAGAGGCTCATCGCTGAACATTGCACAAATGATAGCGTCCGTAGGACAGCAATCGATTAGAGGCCAAAGAATTAGCAGGGGATACAGGGACCGAGTACTATCTTTCTTCAGGCCTGGAGACGCAGGTCCTGAAGCAAGAGGGTTCGTCTACGCCTCATACAGGGACGGTCTGAATCCGATCGAGTTCTTCTTCCATGCGATGGGTGGACGTGAAGGACTGGTGGACACGGCAGTCAGGACCCAACAGAGTGGATACATGCAGAGAAGACTGATCAATGCGCTCGAACATCTCAGAGTAGAGTACGACTCAACTGTACGGGACTCTCGTGGAGACATCATCCAGTTCAGATATGGCGAAGATGGTGTTGACACGGCAAAGAGCGACCACGGCAAGGCGGTGAACTCGGAACGCCTAATCGAACGGGTAAGGCTTACCGCAGAGAAGGGTGCGAAGGCCACCAACAAATACGTTGACACCAAGATCCGAGAAGTGGTGGATCGTCTTTCCCCTCTCTTGGCGGATGAGTTGAAGCGGAACTTGCTCAAGGCCAAGATGTCACGGCGAGGTGTTGATGAAGCTGTTCGCCAATCGGTCGAGAACTACGGCAGGTCACTGATTGAGCCAGGTGAAGCTGCTGGGATCGTTTCAGCTCAATCCATCGGCGAACCTGGGACGCAGATGACGCTGAGGACCTTCCACTTCGCCGGCGTTAGAGAGCAGAACGTCACACTGGGGCTTCCAAGGCTGATTGAGATCGTTGACGCGAGAAAGATCCCATCCACGCCGACAATGACGGTATTCTTGAACGAGAAGTACAGAAATAGCAAGGAGAAGGCCGAGGAAGTCGCCACCCTACTGACGCACACTACACTCGGAGACATAGCTTCCAGTATCGAGTCTGACATAACTAGGATGAGAATCGCCGTCAAGCTTGACGCTGCAGCCATGCGGGAGAAGTCCGTCACTCTGAAAGACATCAAGGCAGCAATTCAGGTACCTCGAGGAGAGGCAAAGGTCGAGAAAGACGAAATCGAAATCAGTACCGAAGAGATGGACATTCCACAGTTCAGACGGTTGGAATCTCGCGTCGCTGGAATGCATGTGAAAGGAATCCCGGCGGTGAGACGTGCTCTCGTAATGGAGGAGAATCACGAATGGATCATCAGAACCGAAGGATCAAACCTTGAACTTGCACTGACAACACTAGGAGTCGATCCAGCCAGAACGATATCCAACAATATGCATGAAGTGGCAGCCGTGCTTGGAATCGAGGCCGCGCGCAATGTAATAATCAAAGAAGCGAAGGCTGTCCTTGAAGAACAAGGCCTTGATGTCGACATAAGACACGTAATGCTCGTAGCCGACGCGATGACCGCGTCAGGCGAGGTCCTTCAGGTTGGCAGGCATGGCGTTAGCGGCGAGAAAGCCAGCACTCTCGCGAAGGCAGCCTTCGAGATCACGATCCCAACGATCGTCGATGCAGCCGTCCGTGGAACCAAAGATCACCTGCGCGGAGTTGCGGAGAACGTAATAGTCGGGCAGCAAGTGCCAATGGGCACTGGCTTGATAGAAGTCTTCATGTCGATGTCTGAGAAGAGGGAGAAATAATGGATCTGAACAAGCAGATCAGCATGGTCGTCAAAACCGGCAAGATTGAGTTAGGCTGCAACAAAGCAACGGATGCGGCGAAGACAGGAAAGGCGCGTCTGATCGTCATTGCCTCGAACTGTCCGGAACCACACAAGTCGAGCATCCTCTACAACGCGAAAGTCTCAGAGGTTCCCGTCTACGTTTACTCAGGTACAAGCATAGACTTGGGTGCCGCATGCGAAAAACCATTTCTAGTTGCTGCTCTCACAGTGAAGGAACCTGGCGACTCTGAAATCCTAAAGTTGGCTGAAGCCTGAAGATGTCCGCTACGAAGATCCGTCTAGGCAGCGATGAGATGCGCTACATTGCTCTATTCGAGAGCATAACGGGCGCAACGGCGAATGACTGCTTGATCGACTCCCTAGGCGACCGGATCATCTTCATTGCCAAACCAGGGCAGATGGGGTTAGCGATAGGGAAGGCGGGCAAGAACATCAACACTCTCCGAAGAATGACCGGTAAGCCAGTCGAGGTCGTCGAGGCGTCCGAAAGCGTGGAGGGCTTGATCAAGAACTCTCTCGCGCCTGCAAAGATCAAAGAGATCAGGGTCACTGAACGCCCCGACAAGAAGATCGTCGTCGTTGAAGTTGATCCAAGGGACAAGGCCCTAGCGATCGGAAAGAACGGCAGGACGATCGACAAGACCCGCATGCTAGCTAAGAGATACTTCCAAATCGATCATGTACAGATCGCGTAGGAATACGCACCGTAGGTGCATGATCGATCAGTCAGGAAAAGAGGCAAGTCCATCGAGGAAATCGAGACACAATCATGAACGAGCGCCATCACGAATAGAATAGCAGGAACACGATGCTTGTGATCGTGATCGCCACGATCAGCCCTGCCACCGCTTGGTTCGGTGTGTGTGCGCACAATTTCACTCTTGCCCACACCATGAGAATGGAAAGTGAATAGAGAGGAGCAACCCATATGCCGAACACAAGGACCAGCGCGGTGGTGGGTCCCGCTATCCCAGCGGTATGAGCGCTTATCTTCCAGCCGAGTGTTATCAGGCACATAGCCAGACCCACACAGAGGTACGCAACTGCCATCACAAACATGAGCTTGTTATTGAGGACGAGAAAAGTCGCAATCCCCATGGCATAGCCGATCAACCCAAGAGCGTACAGCGGGACACGCTTCGTGGGGTCCGAGACGTCCAGATCCGTTCTACCGGTCATTTTGCTATATAGCACCGGTACGAATGGTGCTAGGCATAATGTGACGATGCCGACAAACGCTGACGATAACGGATTCATCAGCGGTCCTAATCCGACCGGGGAGAACCAAGAGAACACGGTCGAAATGATGGCCGCGACACCGAATGGTGTGAATATTCCTGAGAATATCTCTGCCGCCCTAGTTTCCCAGCTCACTTGCAGTCTCGCCCTTGTCTCATGCCGATCAGGGAATTTGTGTAACCCATTCAGAGATCGATGGCAAATGCTGGTTGCATGATGTCTCAAAGACCCAACTGGTGCTTCACGGAGGCGACGGTCTTCGAGTCCGGCGTCTCGGCTGATGCGCCGGTGATTATGACGTGATCCAGTCTTCCTCCTCGTGCGACTGGAAAGTGCACGAAAGGAACATAGTACTGCGTCAACTCCTCGATGTGAAACGTGTTGCTCAGGATCTGTTTGGATTCCTCTGGCATTTTCACGAGCTTGTCTCGCAGTCTTTGCACGACTGTCTCCTTGGTCTCCCTCGAGGCTGTGATTCTTGATAGCGTTCCTTCAACATTGAGATCAGCGATGTCGAATATACGACGAGTCTTCCATCTGCTGGGCAGTACCTCGTCAAGCATGTTACCTTCTCGCCCATCTGAAGTCACGTACATCTCGGCTCGTCCATGTCTCAGCGAGAGTTCGGTCACATCCTTGAGATTGAAGTATCTTTTTTCACCCATGAAAAGTCTGGAGAATCGTTTCAGTGTGCGTCTCAACGTGTCCGGAACATCCTCGCTTTCTTGTTCTTCTATCATGAGGTCACGTGTCTCTCCATCAACCTCGACTGCGACAACGTCCTTGTCTACTCGAATGCTGTAGTTTGCATTCCTTAGATAGAAGCATTCATGATAACCCTTCAGGTGCCATAATGGAAAATAGACTATGGTAGGGGGCCCGGCGAGCTTGGACATCGCAGATACGGGTCTGAACAAGTCTGCCAGGCGTTGAAGGATCCCCGGTTTGATTGCTTTCCTAGCAAGCTTGTCAAGAGGTTGTGGTATGACCCTCACGCTAGTCTCGACAATCCTCGATGGATCCCATCCATTTCCTTGACGAGGACCTGGCATCTCTTTGGCTAGCTCGTCGAGCGTGCGTAGCTTCTCAAGCTTGGAGGCTATCTGAGCTCGCATGTCTTCGCGTTCAGTCAAACGAATTGTCCGCCCTTCGTTGAATCTCGGACCCGGTATCTAGGTTGCTGTGAGATCAGATACGAGACCCAAAGATAAGTCTGCCACAGAGCGACCCTTCTGCAGCTCGCCTAGCACGTTGTGATACCGAGCTTGAGACATAACAATACACATCACGGCTAGGCATGCAAAAATAGCTGAAAAGATCAACCAGACTGGCGATGTGAGCGATGATGGGTGAGATCGAACCTCGACTGGTTTTCATTCACGGTGCTGGAGGAACACACAAGGTCTGGCGGTATCAAACATCCGCGTTTCCAGGGAGTGTAGCGCTCGATCTACCTGGCCACCCGAGAGGCATCGGGTACAACACGATCTCGGAATATGCGGAGTTCGTGACCAAAGCGATCATGGAACTAGGGCTCACATCAATAGTACTAGTGGGTCACTCGATGGGTGGCGCCATCACAATCGAGATTGCCCTTGCCCGTCCGCCGTTTCTCGCCGGGATCGTGCTCGTCGGTTCCGGGGCACGGCTACGAGTGACTTCCATCATAAAGGACGAAGTGACCCGCGACTATGTACATGCTGCAGAAGTAATCGCTCAGTGGGCGTACTCTTCGAAGAGTGATGTGAAGTTGAGAAAGGCGTCGGTCCAGGAGTTGCTTGAAGTCCCGGCTGAAGTCACCTATGGCGACTTTCAGGCGTGTGACCATTTCGACAAAATGAACGATATCAGTCGCATCGATCTGCCCACTTTGGTGGTGTGTGGTGAAGACGATGCGCTCACACCAGTCAGATACTCACAGTACATGAAGGAGAGAATTCGAAATGCTCGAATCATTACCATTCCCGACGCAGGCCACTCGACGATGCTCGAGAAACCAGAGGAATTGAACAACGCGCTACGGTCATTTCTAGCCGAGACTCGTCTCTCCCATACTTGAGAACTGGTTCAGTCGTCACCACATTAATCGTATGGTAGCACAGTGGATCTGCCTGCCCGAGCTGGCCTGTCCAATCAGAGAATTCGGCTTGATACCACGAACTGCACGGGCTGGATGTGTAGACAGCTAAGGCGCATTGAACGTCCAATCATCTATCTCGGACAGTATCTCTCTCAGGATCGGGATCGCTCTTCTGTTGCCAATTGCTAGGAAAGCCTTGCCTAGATGTTTACACATCCGTTTAGATCGCATGTTCTTCTTCCAGTCATCACAGTCGTGTGTGATTACTCTGTTCTTGAGATCAATCCTAACCAAATATCGCTTCACGTTTCCGGAAATGAGGTCGCGTCCTAAGCCCGACAGTGATACTAAATTGTCAGGAATTGATTTGGCTCGTGCAAGACGAGCGTTTCCGAGAAAGCGTTGCAGAAGCGCCTCAAGGTCAGGTTTGCCGGGTTCGTTTCTGGAGATTCGTTTGGGCAGCTTGCGTCTGTCAGTTCTAGGTCGCATTGCTAGAACTTCCTCAGCCCCAGTACCGAAGAGTTTCAGAGCTTCGTCGATACGCGAATCGATGAAAAGCCGTTCATCCTCAGTGTACTTGCCTCGGTTGCGCGGCTCGTCGAAGTATCTTCTTGCAAGCTTCGCCCTGATCGGCTTGTCCAGAGGATACATGTAGTTCTGAGGATCTGCGTACTGTTCAGGGTCGGTAGGATAGTTCTGGGGCGGCTCGCGCCTTCCGAAGGATTTCTTCTCAGGCATCTTCCCGCGCATTTTCAATCCTCCGATCGGATTGCCTCGATCGAAGTTACTCCACGTAGGACGGTCTCACAGGGCCTTCTGCGCGGACAGGATCGCTCGAGACGCTCGCACTGAGCTTCTTGTTGTTGATGCTTGCCATGACTGCCGCAAACAATTCATTCAGGTTTTCGCCTGTGCGAGCGCTGATGGCTACGATCCTAGTCCCAATGAATCCGTCACGAATCACGTCAAGCGCGCGTTCGAGTTCTCTGGATTCAATCAGATCGATCTTGTTGGCGCAGACTATGATATCTCCATCTGTGCCGATCTCTCGCAAGATCTTATTCATGGATGAGCAACGACGGATGATAGTGTGAGTTTCCTCGCTTGCGTCGACGAATAGCAGGATCACGTCAGAGTGTGCGATTTCACCGAATGTGGCAGTGAAAGCTTTCACGATTGTCGGATGCATGTCTTCTATGAATCCGATTGAGTCGATGAGCAAGAATTCTGAGTTGCGTGAGGCTTCGACTCGGACCTTTCTTGCGAATGTGGACAGGGTTGTGAACGGGCCCAGTCCCACTTTCTTGCTCTCAGAGGCCAACCGATTGAAGAGAGTGGTCTTTCCGGCTTGCGTGTGTCCTGCCAGTGCCACAATGGGAAACCCTAGCTCTCGGCGTCTTCCTCTGGTGATCTCTTTCTTGCGATCCAGCTCTCTAAGTTGTGATTCCAGACGACTTATTCTGTTGCGTGCCGCGCGGGTGTACTCTTGGAAAGGGTAGTCGCCCGGCCCCATCCAGCCAACTTGCTCGCCCATTATCCCTCTCAGTTTGATGAACTCGCGACCCCAAGACAACGTGTACTTCAACTTAGCAAGCTTGATCTGAAGTTTGGCCTCCTTGGTCATCGCGCGTTTGTCAAAGACCTCTAGAATGAGCAGGTTCCTGTCTATGACTCGTACTTCGCCTCCTAGGCGCTGCTGGATCTTGAAAACCTGACTGCTTGGCAGCGTGTTTGCAAATATTACAGTCTCAACTTCGTGCGAATCGACGATTTCCTTCAGTTCTTCAACCTTGCCTGGGCCTATGAAGTAGGAGTGGTGGTCGCTGTTTCGTTTCTGAATCATGACTTCGACGACATCGTATCCTATGTTTTCCGCCATCGCTTTTGCTTCTTCAGCCCGCGGAGGTAGTGATGGCAACTTGCACTCCACCACTACAGCGCGCACGAGTCATCTCGCCTCGAGGTCTTCCCGAAGATTCAATCTTGGGCGGTGTGCTATTTAGGGATGCCATGACTTTCCTCAATGACCAATGAAGTTGAGGTCAGAATCGGTTTCAGCTTCTAGTCGTAGTATCTTACTTCGAAGTCATCGAATTCGCCTTTCCATTCCTGTCGTCTCACGTCCACATCAACTACGTACGCGTTCGGAGGACCACGCCGACAGAAATCGACGATCTTCTTCACGTTGATTTCTTCTCCCTCGAAGATCGCTTCCACGCGGCCGTCAGGAAGGTTGCGAATCCAACCTGTAAGGTTCAGCTGCTTCGCCTTCGACGCTGTCTCCGCGCGGTAGAAGACGCCCTGAACTTTGCCTGTAACGATCACGTGCGCTCTCGTCTTCACAGATTCCAACCTTCGCGGGAGGCTCGATTGGCTGACAACGTCCATGGTCTGCATACAACGTTTGTGGAGCAAAGTGCCCTTACCCAAAGCCTAAAACCCGCAGACAGGATATGGCCGATCCGGAGAGTCATCAGATGCAATCGACACCAGGCGCACAACATGTCCATGATAAACATCCCAGACTTGCGAAAGGAGATGTCCTGCTGAGGGCAGAGAAGGTCGTGAAGGGATTCCCAGGGGTATGGGAGAATCTGATACTCGACGAAGTTGACTTCGATGTGAGATCTGGAGAAGTCCACGTAGTACTCGGAGAGAATGGCGCAGGAAAGACGGTACTAGCTAACGTTCTCTCAGGGTTCTATTCTGCATCTCGCGGACAGATCTACATCAGAGGAAAGCCGGTCACAATTAACTCTCCCGAGGATGCGCTTAGACTCGGTGTCGCAATGGTCCATCAGGAGTTCACACTCGTACGCCCTCTCACAGTCGCGGAAAACGTTACGCTCGGGCTCAAGAAGAACAGTCTTTCTTTTCCAATTGGAGAGGTCGAGCGAAAGCTGAGCGAGCTGTCTGCGAAGTACAATCTGAAAGTTGATCCCAAAGCGAGAGTAGAGGACCTTTCAGTAGGGGAACAGCAACGTGCCGAGATACTCAAGGTCCTCTATCACGATCCCGACGTAATCATACTAGACGAGCCCACCTCGGTACTAACGCCGACGGAATCGCAACAGTTGTTTTCGATCCTTCGGGGGCTCGCAGATGAGGGCAAAGGTGTCATTCTCATTACGCATAAGATGGAGGATGTGATGCGCAACAGCGATCGGGTGACAGTTCTTAAACTGGGCAAGTTGTCCGGGACTAAGAATACCTCTGAGACAAATGGGCAGGAACTCGTTAGAATGATGATAGGTCCCGAAGTGCCTGTGCTGCCAAGAGTTCGCCCGTCCGCGAAAGGTAGAGTTGCAGTTGAGGTCAGCGATCTGTACGTTCTAGGGGGAGAAGGAGACCCCGCGGTAAGAGGCGCCTCGCTTACGGTACATGAGGGCGAGATCTTGGGCATTGCAGGCGTGGCGGGAAACGGCCAAACTGAGCTCGTTGAAGCAATAACCGGTCTGCGCAGTGTTGTTGGCGGGAAGATAACAATCTTCGGTCAAGATATGACCAACCGATCGCCGAAAGAAATCGCAAAGCTCGGCGTTAGCCACATTCCTGAGGAACGAAGAAGGACAGGCACAGCTGAGGGCCTGCCGCTCATGGAGAATCTGATGATGAAGGACTATCGCATATCGCCGTTCTCAAAGGCTGGGTTCCTCGATATCCCGGCGATCAAGAAGCACTGCGAGAAGCTGGTGTCCGAGTTCGAGATTCTAACTCCTGATCTCGACAAGACTGAGGCGAGGATACTCTCAGGTGGCAACATACAGAGGATGATTCTCGCAAGAGAGTTGTGGAAGGAACCGCGCGTGGTAGTTGCATCCCATCCAACCTACGGGCTAGACCTCCGAGCCATCGAGCACACGCACCGACTCTTGCTCAAGTTGAGGGAGAAGGGCTCCGCAGTTCTTCTCGTCTCAGAGGATTTGGACGAGATAATGGCACTTAGCGACCGCATCGCGGTAATGTTCAATGGCAAAGTGATAGGGATCAAGGAGTCTGGCGAAGCGAACGCACAGGAAATCGGTCTGATGATGGCCGGGATAGTCAAATAAGCGGTTGAGGCTGATTTCGCGGCTACGCAGCCCCTGTCGCATGTTAAATATACCTTCGTACGTCTCAGGTCATACTATGGGCTCCTAGCCCATAGAGGTTGTAAAGAATTTGGGTAAGACATTCAGTATTCTGCGACATCTCGGAAGCAAATCAGCAATCACACGAATGCAAGCAATCCTCGTCGTTGTTGTCGTGCTCGTCGCTGCCGCTGGTGCAGCAGCTTACTACTTCGCAACTCCTCCGCCGGCTCTCGTCAAGAAAATCGCGGTTGTATCGGACGTCGGCGGACGCGGAGACCTATCATTCAACGACATGGGATACAAAGGTGGAGCCGAAGCTGAGAAGGCCTTTGGAGTCAAGATGGTCGAGCTGGTCAGCAAGACAGAAGCGGACTATGTTCCCAATCTCGAAACTGCAGCCAAAGACCCAGACGTCATACTTGTCGTTGGCATCGGGTTCCTCCTGAGCGACGCTCTCAATCGGACAGCGTGGAAGTATCCGGACAAGAACTTCGCAGGAATCGACACTTTCCTCGGGGGTTCACCCAACCTACTGAACATAGGTTTTGAGGAACACAAGGGAAGCGCGATCGTTGGTGCCCTTGCGGCATTAGCGGCCGCTCAATACGGCTACTCCCACATCGGAGTCGTTCTAGGCATCGAGATACCTACACTTTGGAAGTTCGAGATAGGCTACAAGTGGGGCGCCGACTGGGCACTCAAGTGGTATCAGAACAAATTCGGCAAGAGCGCACCTACCATAGGAGACACTCCCGCGAAAGAGAGAGTGCTCTGGACGTACACAGGCACATTCAGCGACATCACGAAAGGATACGAGGCTGCCAAAGCTATGTACGCTCAAAACGCTGTTGCGGTCTATAACGTAGCCGGACCACTCGGCTTGGGTCTCAACCAAGCAGTTCAAGAGATAGCGACTGCAAGGAATCTAGCGATGGGTCCACCGTTCTGGATCGGAGTGGACGCCAACCAAGACTGGATAAACCCAGGGTTCGTTCTCGCCAGCATGATGAAGCGCGTGGACAAAGGCGTCTACTTCGCGACTCAACTGGTCGTTGAGGGCAAATTCAGACAGGTCGTGGCAGACACCAAGGGATTCGCTACATTGGGAATTGGAACTACGGTGGCAGGTATCCCCATGACGGGAATATCCGTGAGCACTCTGGCCGACTTAGACGAGTTCATCCAGATGGGCGTCGATGCTGAGAAGCTGACAGGGAAGACAGTGCTCCCAATGTCTCCGGACGAGATCAAGTCCAAAGTCACGGCCATGAGAAACAGCGTGCCGAGCTGGATATGGGATGCCGAGAAGGATCTAGAGAACGCAATCAGCAACGATCCAACACTTGTTCCGCTAGCGATGACGAAAGATGTCGTGGACCAATGGAGAGCCACACTAGGTTAGTGGTCCTCCTTTCCTCCCTTTTTTTTGAACCACAAGGAGATTAGCTACGCGAAACCTGCCATTATGATTCTGAGTTCATCGACTCCCGACTCAGGCGAGGCCGCATGAGCAAGCGCTTGGCTGCAACAGTCCGTCCAATGACGGAATCCACAGTTGCAGTGGTGATAGGGTTGGCTGCAGGGGCCCTCCTGATGTTGGCTTTTGGATACGACCCGGTTCAAGCATACGTCTGGCTGTTTGTCGGCGCGTTCGGCAGTACTGCAGGCATATTGGAATCTCTCGCCTTTGCCACTCCTCTCATGGTCACCGCAGTTACCTTCGCCGTCGGAGTTAGAGCTGCTCTCTTCAACATAGGAGCCGAGGGTCAGATGTATCTCGGTGCGATTGGAGCCGTCATTGTGGGCGGCACGATGCTCTTGCCAGCGGGCATACATCCAATCGCTGCTACGATCTTCGCCATGTGTCTAGGCGCTCTTTGGGCGCTGCCAGCCGCTATTCTCAAGATTTGGAGAGGAGTTCACGAGGTGGTCTCTACCATCATGCTGAATTGGATCGCCTTCTATTTCGTGACTTTCCTTGTGCGGACATATTTGGGAGAGCCTGCAAGGGCTGAACGAGCAATTCCGGCATTGCCGACGGCTCGTTATCCCGTACTCGGAGAAACCTTGACCGCGATAGTCTTTGTGGTTCTTGCTTTCTGCGTGGCTGTCGCAATCCTTCTATGGCGCACTGGAATAGGTTTCGAACTCAGACTCGTGGGAGACAATCCTGAAGCAGCCAAGTACGCAGGAGCAAGTAGCAGCCGAGCCATTCTCCTCAGCTTCGCAGTAGGAGGATTGGCAGCCGGATTAGCAGGCGCAAGTCAAGTTCTCGGGCGACCGCCATCTTGGACTATCTATGCAACGCTGGGGAACCTGCTAAACCTGGGCTTTGACGGCATAGGAGTTGCCCTTATCGGAAGAAACCATCCCGTCGGCGGAGTTTTCGCCGCCATATTCTACGGAGGCCTAATGCACGGGGGCCGATTCATGGAATATCACGTCGGAGTAGCATCCGAACTTGTCGACGCAATTAACGGGATCATCGTGATAGCACTTGCGATGCCCGAGATAGTCGCAATCATCAGAAGGAGGCGTGAGTCGTGAAACCAATACGACGGCTCCAGTGGTCTCTAGTCGGAATCGTGCTAACGCTGGTCCTGATGTATATCATTTCATTGGCCGGATTCGGCGTTGCTGGCCTCATAGAGACGGGGTTGTTGGCGATGACGCCCCTCGCATTGGCTGCAGTGGGTGAGTGTCTGAACGAGCAGGCAGGCACTGTCAACGTGGGCATGGAAGGAATCTTCCTTATCACTGCGGTTCTAGGTGTCTACTGGGCCGAAGTGTTTGAGAGTGGATTGTGGGGCCTGTTGCTCGGTTCTGCGACCGGGGCTTTCATAGGGCTAGTCTTCGGGCTCGTATGCGTCTACGGGAAAGCGAACCAAGTGGTCGCTGGCATGGGATTGAACATATTCGCGCTGGGATTCGGCCCCTACCTGTTGATGTCCATCTGGGCTTTCCCTGGAATTCATGTCTTCCGGCATGAGCTAATGTTCCTGCCTCAGCAGTTCACCATATGGGGTGCATCTTTTGGCATAAGTGCCGTGACGGTCGCTGCAATCATAATTGCCGTGCTGGCGTATCTGCTACTGCATAGAACTTTGTTAGGTATCAGAATACGCGCTGCTGGGGAGAACCCGATCGCGGTTGACGTAGCAGGTGTCAGCGTCGGTCACGTCAGGCTGTTAATGTGCGTCGTCGGGGGAGCGCTTGCTGGCCTAGGCGGTGCCTTCATGCCATTGGCTTGGTTTGGCGCCGTCGTCAAGGAGATGTCTGCAGGTAGAGGTTTCATAGCACTCGCGGCAGTCGTATTTGCCGGCCTCAATCCATTGCTGGCTCTGGTGGGCGCTTTCATATTTGGTTTCTCGGAGGGCTTGGCATTCACAGTCGTAGTTACTCCTGGAGTGAAGGAGATAGTCCCGTTCTATTTTGTTCAGATGGCCCCTTATGTCGTTACCTTGTTGATACTTGTCGCCGCAATTGGAGGAAAGAGGTTCCCACGCGCGTCAGGCAAACCATACGTGAGAGAGTAGCCAAATCGACCGACTACCGGACTGCAGTTCAAACCGACGCCAGACTGGTGCCGACAAGCTGATCAAGAGAGCGAGTATACGGCTCTCTTCTCGATCGTTCGCCTCTTGCCCTCAGGCCATATTCCAAGAGGGATATACGTAGAGGATGATCGCCCGTAATGTGTAACATTGTCTGATGCGCATGAATTGCAGCTTGTAACCAGGCCCTTTATGATTCGATTGCAGTTCTTGCAGAACGAGTAGACTCCAGAGTACGTAATGAACCGGAGACCGTTAGCAGCCGCTTCGTGCGTCAGGGACAGTAGTGTATTCGCAGTCACCTTGGGGTCCACAGTAATCAAGCTCAAATGGCCGCCGGGGGTTAGGGTCTGCAGCACTCCTTCGATCGAGAGTCTTTCACCGAATGGCATCTTTGACGTCAGAGGCACGCCCGGTAGGTCGGTATAGAAAGGGTAGTTTCTGCCACCTTGGGCGGAGACAGTGCTCTTGCCGTAGTGTTCGACGTCAAGCTCGGCTAGTCTTGATGTGGCATCGTCTCCAGGCCTTTCCGATAGCACAACGCGCATTCCGAGGTTCTCAGAGGCCGCCTCGGTTTGTTTCTTCAGCTCCTGGAGGGCCTTCTCAGCGAAAGCTAGCGAGTCCTTCTTCAACTCGCTTCCAGTGTGTGCGAGGCAAGCCTCATTCAGTCCGAGAATCGCCACCGCATAGGTAGCCGTCTTCTCACGGAGGTAAGGTGTGCTTTGTCCGGATCCAAACAGCAGCGGGAGTGTGGCTTGTTTCAGCCTATCGACCATGAATCTCCGCTTGATCTTGAAAGCTTCGAGCGTCAGGACAAGTATGTCGCTCATTGACTTGAACAGTCTATCATCGTCTCTCCGTGCCTCATAGGCAAGTCGTGGCAGGTTGAGAAAGATCGTTGCCATACAACCTGTCCTGTAGCAATCCGACTCCCATTGCTTGCCCCAATCATCTGTAAGCCTCAGCCCCGTGGCCGTGTAACAGTCTCGCGAATTGTCCGGAAGCAACGCCATGTATGGTAGCATCCGAGATGCAGCAAGCTCATGAGTCTTGAGAACGCGAGATCGAATCTCATCCTTTCTTTCGGCGGAGTTCCGAATCTTGAAGACCAGCCTCGGACTCACCAACGGATTGATCAATGCCTCTTGCGAGGTCACTTCGAGCAGGGCGTCAAGAACCATGTCTGCTTCTTCATGATAATCAGCGTAGACCCCTACAGTTCGACCTCCTGGTCCTATCGCCTCGACGTTCTCTAGGAACTCAGGTACTGCATATTCGAGGCCAAGAGACAGTCCGGGTTGAGGGGCGCCTAATGGCAGGTCCTGTCCTACGGATGAAAGAAAGAGCGCCAATGATTCTTTGACCGAGTCTTCTGGTGTGTGCTCGACGTAGGGCGATAGGAAGACGTTGAACAGGTCGAAGCATTGTTCCCCTGATATCTCGGCGATTCCGAGACGGTAGACGTTCTGAATCATTGCCAAAGCTGCGTTGAAGCTTTGCGGCGGTCTGAGACCAACAAGTCCGTTCTTCAGGAAGTATCGAAGATCATGTTGTACCTCGCTTGGTTTTAGCGGCCAACTCTCAAGGTCGGATATGTGGATCTGGCCCGAGATGTGTGCGTCCGCTATCTCACGCGGCAAGCACTCCAGAAGCACGTACTCCCCCAACACAGAAGCTCCGGCGGTTCTCTGAACGTAGTCGGTTGCCAATCCGAGCTCGCCCGTGGAGCGGAGAAGCTGGGTTACATCGTACACCGGCATCCCGACACGTGTCAGCTTGTGTCTGTACTCTTCGAGTTTCTTCTCGATCAGGATGGCGTTCACGAATTCCCGGATCAGAGCCGCAGTCAAGTAAGAAGTCCTGAGCTTAATCAGACGATCTTCCGCTTCTGCTGCTATCTCATCTGCAAGCTCCTGAGGGACACCCGCTTCAACAACCAGCGACTTGGATATCTTGCTTCTGTGGAAGTCCTCTATCGCGAGCCGTGAGGTTCTGACGAACAGTCTACCGCGCTTCACACTGACATATTCTTCGAGGTCTCGTGCGAAATGCACCACCATCTCGCCTAGCTCGGTTATCTCATACTTCTTCGTACGCTTGTCCGAACTGATCAGACCAGCTTCGGCAAGGCTTCGGAGGTGATAAACGAACTTTCCAGCGTCACGGACAGGATCCAACTTCAGAGATGACATGATCTCTGTGTACGGCAACGCGCCTTTCGTAGAGAGAAGGCGAAGTACTTGCATACGCAGCGGAGCGGACGCTGCATCGAACACGGCGGCTCCTAGCTTCTCAACGGAACGGAGCATGGCGCAGACAGTGTGCACCAATAGTTTAAAAAACTGTAGTAATCAGCCGGAGCGTTCTCGCAGTCGTCCAAGATCGTAAGGAATCACTTGGGACCTGATTATTGCCGACATCATCCTGTCTCGTCGAAGCCTACAAGAGCCCAGCGAGTGCCTTTATGTCGTGGATTTCGACGGGTATGAGGTGTGGAAGAATGAGCGAGAAACTAGTTTCCGCCGTCCAACCTGAATCTGTTGAAGGGGTCCAATACCATATCTCAGCGAAGCGAGGGCAAGTAGGTCGCTACGTCTTTTTGCCTGGTGACCCAGATCGTGTGCCGAAGATAGCCAAGTTCTGGGATTCTGCCCATGAAGTGTCTTCGCACAGAGAGTACAGAATATGGTCTGGAATGATTGACGGAACGATGGTGTCTGCGTGCTCTACCGGTATCGGTTGCCCAGCTGCAGCCATCGCAGTCGAGGAGCTGAGTAGGATTGGCGCAAACACATTCATTCGAGTCGGTTCGTGCGGCTCGTTGGTGCCAGACCTCGATTGCGGAGACCTTGCCATTTCCACGGCTGCTGTTCGTCTCGACGGTACTAGCAGACAGTACGTCACGGCTGAGTATCCCGCCGCAGCGAGCTACGATGTTGTCCTCGCGCTGGTTGAAGCTGCCGAGAAACTGGGAAAGAAGTATCGCGCAGGGTACACCGCGTCGACTGACAGCTTCTATGTTGGTCAAGGCCGTCGCGGCGTTGAAGGTTATCTGCCTCCGGACGCCGAGAAACTTGTTGAGAGGCTTCAACAACAGCACGTAGTCACAATGGAAATGGAAGCTTCCACAATCTTCACGCTCGCAGGAATCTATGGGTTCCGCAGTGGCTGTGTGCTTGCAGTGTACGCTAACAGGGCCACCAACAAATTCGAAGTCAGAGGGGAAGAGGACGCATGCAAAGTTGCCGTGGAAGCTGTTCGTATCTTGATCAAATGGGACTCGGATCGGCAGAAAGCCGGGAGAAGACACTGGTCACCAAGTCTCAGCTACTGATGTGCGACTCGCTTTGATGACGTTCTATTCTCTCCGGTACGAGTCCGGCCATATGATCTGTTTCAACTGGTAGAGGCTCCTGAGCCTGTAATCTGGTTCAACCTTGAGCTCGGACTGTGCCGCAACCGGTTGTAACACAAGAGCGGTTTGTGCGCCTGCTGCTCGACCCGCTTCGACATCGTACCTGCTGTCTCCAACGTAGATGCTTTCCTTCGGGCCTACTCCGAGCTTCTTGATTGCGGTCGTGACGAGCGCCGGGTCTGGCTTGCCTTGTTCAACTTCGTTGGTTCCAACTATTGCGTCGAGCAGTGCGTCCATTCCGAAATACTTGACTGTCTTCAATATTCTTTCGGTGCTGTTCGATGAGGCGACTGCTGACCTCACTCCCCGGGCTTTCATGATTCGGAGCATCCCCAGAGCTCCGTATCGTGGTTTCACCTCTAGGCGCCATGTATTCTCAAAGAGCTGGCCCTTGAGCTCGACAAGTTTCCCTATGGTCTGCTCGCCATGGTTTGAGAGAAGTTGTCTGGCGATATCAACGGTCCTCAAACCAAGCCTGTCGATCACTTCTTGGTCCCGAAATTCCACACCAAGCATCTTTAGCGCGCCTCGCCACGATTGAAGGTGAACCCAATTCGAATCGATCAATGTCCCATCAAGGTCAAAAATGACGGCTTTGATGACATTCATCCTGCTCGCACACACGCTTCCGTTTGGCTCTAAGGGGCACGCCGCGGAGCAATGCTATATCGTCATATCTCAGTAGAGCTTCACCGAGCAAAGAACTTAAAGACTCATTTGCTCGCTTTCGCCGTGGTGCTCCGGTGGTGTAGCCCGGTTAGCGCCGAGGCCGAGAGCATAGCGGCCTTATCCGTTGGCGAGTCAGCGGAGGCCACTCGAGCCGTTGATCGCGGGAGATCGTTCGCAGACGGTCCGCGAATTCGAAAACGAGGTGGCCCCTCGTCGCGAGTCCCGCCCGGAGCACCAACAAACCTCAAAGCGACCGGCAGTCAAACAGGCTTGCAGAACGGAGATGCGGTCAGTGAGACTTGAGGAGCTGGATCTGACAGAGCGCATTAGAATCGAGGACCCAGATGCGCTCATCATAGTCGATATGCAGAACGATTTCATGCCATCCGGTGCTCTTGCTGTCAGGGGCGGAGACGAGATAGTTGCTCCCATAAATCGTCTTGCCGAAGTGTTCCATTCCAATGACAGGCTCGTTGTTATGACGCAGGATTGGCATCCTCCGAACCATCTTTCGTTCGCCAGCACCCACGGCATGAACCCATACGCTCTTTACGAGTCCAATGGGATAGGCCCGGTCCTGTGGCCCGATCACTGCATTCAGGGAACGAAAGGAGCAGGTTTCCATCCCCAAATTCAGGCCAGACTGGCAAAAGCCATTATCCGGAAGGGATACCATGTGGCAGTGGACAGCTACTCAACATTCATTGAGAATGACAAGAAAACGCACACTGGTCTCTCAGGATATCTGAATGCGCTTGGAAAGAAGCGTATCTTCCTGTGTGGACTTGCGTTGGACTACTGTGTCTATCACTCAGCCGTGGATGGCCGGGATTTGGGGTTCGACGTAGTTGTACCCATAGACCTCACAAAAGCTATCGACTCGCCGCCAGGTCGATTGTCTGACACGTTGGAAATCATGGCCGAGAGACAAGTCGAATTCGTCAGGTCGACTGGCATCGTGACTTGAGACTCGTTGGATATCGTGCGAGTGAGTTGTTTCAAACATTGTGCCAATGCTTCGAGCATGTCGGCGTTAGAGAGCGTCAGGTTTCCGTGTGCGCGTGCGCTGCCCGAGGAACCAATAAATAAGACGCGGGGTTGGGTTAGGGCCGCGTGACTTCCATGAAGTTTCCGAAGGCGATTACAACCTATTGCCCGAAATGCAAGAGTCACACAGAGCATGGCGTATCGGTCTACAAGAAGGGCAAAGAGCGTACGCTCTCAGCCGGTGCTAGGCGTCACGAGCGCGAGAAGCATGGCTACGGCGGTCAGAAGTGGCCTGAACTGAAACGGACAGCCAAGACTACGAAGAAGCAAGTACTCCGCCTCACATGCAGGAAATGCAACCAAACAGTCTTCAGACTAGGGATACGCCTTCGCAAACTCGAAGTCGGAGCGTGAAATCGAGCATGGTCAAGAAAGAACCTATTCCCAAGCCGGGCAGCAATTTCCTGAGAGTGAAATGCACAAAGTGCGGCAACGAGCAGGTGGTGTTTGACCGAGCTGCCGTGCAGGTGAAGTGCAATGTTTGCGAAGACGTGCTCCTCGAGACACAAGGAGGAAAGGCGAAGATCAAAGGCGAGGTCACGCAGGTCCTCGGCTGACCTCTCTGTGGTAGGAGTCCAAGTATCATGTCTGCTCCCAGTTACCCTGATGTCGGGGATCTCGCGATTGCCACTGTGAAGCGAGTCGTCGACTACGGTGCTTACGTGAGGCTGGACGAGTACGAAGGGATTGAGGGGCTTGTTCACATCTCTGAGATCTCGACCACTTGGGTCAAACATATTCGCGAGCATGTTCGTGAGGGACAGAAGCTTGTCCTAAAGGTCCTACGTGTAGATCGCGAACGTGCCCAAGTTGACCTGTCACTTCGTCGGGTTACGGGCCGGGAAAAGACAGACAAGATGCTTGAATGGAAGAGGAGCAAGAAAGCAGATTCAATCATCAAGGGCGCAGGTGAACGTCTGAAGGCTGACGCCGAGACAACCGAAAAGATGCGTCTTCTCCTGTACGAGAAGTTGGAGAACCCCTACGAGACATTTCAGGAGTCCGTAGAGGAGGGCGATGGAGTCTTCGCAAAGCTGGGCATAGCACCAGAATGGGCAACCGCGCTTGCTGAAGTGGCGAAAAGCAAGGTCAAACTGGAGAAGGCATCACTGACAGCAACAGTCGAGCTCACCTGCAGGGCGCCGGAAGGAATGGAAGCAATCCGAACCGCGCTGTCCAACGCAAAGAAAGTCAAGAAGCCCAGGGGAGCGACGGTCCGAATCTACGCGATCGGTGCACCGAAATACAGGATCGAGGCAACTACGCGAGAGTACTCCGAAGCAGAAGCGCTGCTCAATTCGGCAGTTGAAGAGGCCACAAACACGTTGAAGAGCGCCGGTGGCGAAGGACGCAGAGTCAGTTGAAATGGCAGATACGTAAATGCGTGAGATGCAGTCGCTACACCCTCAAGGAGAAATGCCCTGACTGTAACGGGGAGACTGTTGTCGCCCACCCGCCCAAGTTCTCTCCGACAGACAAGTATGCGAGGTTACGACAGCCCACGGACGCTGGGCTACACACGTAACGATCCCACTTAGATCGGTATGCTAAGGCTTCACGTACACTATGACTGTGTTGCTAGTTGCAGGCCCGTAGTTGCCGGAGCCCGAATAAGTTGCTTTCACGTAGTACGTTCCCGCGGCAATCGGATGCCATGCCAAATCGAATGTACCGCCCTTAGGTTCGACTGGGTCGAGTTTGCTCCAAGTCTTGTTATCCAGACTGTATTGCGCTGTCAGCGTGCCGTTCGAGAGCTTCTGGGACAGTCTCATTGAGATCGTTACATTCTGCTCCAACGTTATATTGTAAGTCGAGAGCGATATCGTCAACGTGACCGGTATAGTCTGAACGGACACCTGCACAGAGTTGCTAGCGGCTGGTCGCGTCTCTCCTCTTACCCCCTGCCAATGTGCGCTCAAGGTATGATTGCCGGTGCTTGGCGTCCAGTCATAGCTGAACTTGCCGTCTGACACGGGAACATATGCGACGAGCTGCAGCCCTGATTCCACTGTCATAAGGTCTGCGAGAGCTATCGTGCCGGTCGCGTATGGTTTGCCTTCACCGTCCGTGACGGTTCCCTTGATGCTCACATTCTCTCCGAAGTTCACTCTGTTTCTGTCGACGTTGAGGGTTATGACCGTTGTCTTAGGGTACAGCACCTTGTAAACTAGGACGAAGTTGTTCGATGATGTGAACACGTTGTCAAAATAGTCCGAGGTTGCTTGAGAGATCTTGACACCTGTGTTCATCATGAATCCCAAGACTGAGTTGTCGTTGAGGTTCTGCCCAGACGAGATTGTGTCGTTGGAGATGATCTTGTTGCCACTCTTCAATAGACGATAGTAGGTGACTGTGGTACTGGAACCACCAGTGGCAGTAGTAGTAGCAGACGTCTTGGTCTGAAAGAGAATCGTTTGGTCGCCATAGCTGGTTCCATTGGCGATCTGCGCCATCCAATACCATTTCCCATCCTCGCCAGCGCCGAGGAAACTTGGGTTGCTTGAGCTTTGTGTACGCGCGTACGTCACAAACACTACAACATAGTCCACATTGTACTTCTGCATCATCGGAACTGCAGTCGTTTCATTTCTCATGAACATTTGTGCAATCATTGCGATCTGTGTTGTGTTCTGTGTTCCGTTGTCGGCCAAGGTCTTGCGGTCGGCGAGCGCGGTGATCCAGTAACCATAGTCCCACCAAGCCATTACCACGGACGATTGAGGAGTGTTATCGTGAAGCCACGCAAGGGCTTCAAGCCAGTCTTGGTACTTGACTCCCTCGCTAGGCACCACTGGTATGCTGGAAGTTGCGATAGTCGCCGGTGCATACGCTGCTGCAACTGCCTTCGAGAAAGCCGGTACGATTGCGATTATCAGGATGAGAAGGACTGCGAGGCCAAATTCCCTGCCGATCTTGACGAGCCCTGGTATCCTCCGCTTCGGGAATATCACGGCCTGACGAAGTATGTCAACGGCGGGCTTGGCCATCTCGACAGTAGCGATCGCCGCAAGAATGGAAAAAGTCGGTGCCAGTATTAGGGTCAGTCGAACGAGAGATCCGGAGAAGTAGAGCGATGTAAGAGCGGCGATTGTGATGAAAATGTCTGTATCGCGAAGCCGTCGAAGAACGAAGAAGAATCCGAAGAGGCCGAGGAACGTGAGTGTATTGTATTCGTAGAAGAAGGATGCCCATGTGGCGGGCCTATGTTCGGACACGCTCGCAACGATTGGCATGTCAAGCCTGGTGAATGGGTTAAGCGTTGATAGGAATTTGCCGCTTGGTAGCGCCATTATCTTCAGCGTGACAAGAGCATATGCCAGCCCGACAAGGACTACTGACACCACAATGAACGCGTAGGCACGGTGCCTCCAACTAGGGAGCATACCGCCGGCTTCGCGTGCAAGCAGAAGAATAAGGACACCCGGAATGACCAAGAAGGTCAGGCTTGTTAGGGATCCGAATCCTATCTTCGGGATCGTAAGCGGTGCGAGGAATAGGAAGGCGCCGTACGTCACTGAGTAGGAAAGCAGGAGCTGACGCGTGTACCTGCCAGCCACAACAAGAGCTGCGACGTACAGCACTATCAAGTCCATGGGATAGTAGGAAGCTGCCCATGCTGCAGTCAAATAGAACAGCGATAGGCCCGCAAGCACAGAATACCCGATCGTTCCTCTCATGCCTCGCCCTTTCTGATTCGCGCGAAGGAAGAAGAGGAAGACCAGAATCATCAGCAGTATCCCAAGAGGCTCATGACGCAGAAAGCCCAGCGTAGTACGACTGATATTGCTTGGATTGAGCGCCATGAACAATGCAGCCAACAGGCCTGCGCCACGTCCCCATAGGTCCTTCCCGAGGAAGTAGGAGGCTAATGACGTAAGAGCGCCAGCAACAACGGGAAACAACACCGCAACTTCGAACACAGTGGTGTTTACCCCAATCGCTCGCAGAAACTCGTAAACGGCTGCCACGGCGAATGCGACACCATACAAGTTGCCCTGAGCCATGGTCATTCCCCAAGGGTACCAACTCATCGTGTCGTGCCAGCTGAACCATGCAAGGAAGCCGTTCTTCACAATGTACTCGGACATTCGCCACTGGAGATACGGATCAAACTCTGACAAGTAGAAGCCGAATCGGAGGGGCAGAAGACGAACTGCCAACGCCACTACAAACATGAGCGACAGGACGAGGACCTCCAGAAGGCGTCCTCGTGAGATCGTGGAGGCTCCCTTGCGAATCGCACGCATTCTGCTTGCCAAGACCTCTCTGCCGATATATGGCCCGAGAGCGGATTGTAGTCGTTTGAAACGTGGCAACCTATTGCACCTTAGCTTTTTTGCGCGTACTGTAGGTACGAAGCACCATTGTCAAACAGGGCGAGCAGTTAAAGTTTGCCCGAATATTAAGGCAACTCAGCCGTGCTACATCTGATCTGGTAGGTTCGCACTATTTCATTCGGCTGAATGCGATCGACCCGATCACGATCATCACGACTGCGAACCCTAGAAGCACGCCAAAGTCCATCATCACTGGAAAAGTTGACATGCCAAGCATCACCCCTCGCATCCCATCAACGGCATAGGTGACTGGATTCAAAGTCGTAAACGCGCGAAGCCAAGATGGCAGGTTGTCTATCGGGAACAGAGCGCCACTCAGAAAGAAAAGCGGAAAGACGAGGAAGCTAACGATCAGGTTGAAACCCTCGGGACTTTCCATGAAGGACCCTATTATCAGCCCAATGCTCACGACTGCCGCAGCGAGGACAAGCATGAAGATCATCGTTTGTACGACCATTTGAACGCTGTAGGAGATCCCCAGGATCACGCCGAAAGCGAGCATCAAACTACCTTGAATCAACGCATCTGTACAGCCGCCTAGGGTCTTCCCCGCGAAGATCGTCAGACGCGAAAGTGGAGCAACGAGCACTTCCTTGAAGAAATCGATCTTCTTGTCCCATACGATGTAGAGGCCGAAGAATATCGAGGAGAAAAGGATCGTCATCGTCAGTATGCCCGGGAAGATGAATACCTGATAGTTTGTTCCTCCTAGAGATACGCTGGATCCCAATCCTCCTCCAAAGACGACTATCCAGAGTAGTGGCGTGAAAAGGGATGATACAATTCTTGACTTCTCTCGAAGGAAGACTTTGAACTCACGATACCATAGAGCATATAGCCCATCGAGCTCTGTCATCTTCAACTGGACCTCGCTCTCGCGGCACGCTCGAAGAAACCGCCCTCTGCGTCAGCTTCTCTGATTTCGTGGCCAGTGTAGTGCAGGAAGACATCGTTCAACGTGGGGGTTCTCAGTTCTACTGACTCGGCGTTTCCTACCAATCCAAGTATCTCTTGTAGATGTGCGCTCGAGTTCTTCAGGGTCAGCATGACGAAGCCATCTGTCTGTTCAACCTTAACGACATATGGGAGCTCTTTGATCGAGCTGAGCTTTGGGTTCTTGATTCTGAGTCGTACGATGTCGCCGCCTATGATTTGCTTCAACTGGTCAGGGGTGTCAAGTGCTACTATCTTGCCGTCGTCAATGATCGCAACTCTATCGCAGAGGCGCTCGGCCTCATCCATGTAGTGGGTCGTGAGGATAACGGTGACACGTTCTTGATCGGCAAGTCTTCGTATGTATTCCCAAATGTGCTCACGGGTCTGAGGATCTAGCCCGAGTGTAGGTTCGTCTAGGAAAAGTATCTTTGGTCTGTGCATGAGGCCACGGGCCAGCTCGAGTCGTCTTCTCATTCCTCCCGAATAGATCTTGACTCGACTGTCCGCTCTGTCCTCGAGATCAACCAGCCTTAGCACTTCATGAATGCGCTGCTCTCGAATGTTTTTTTCGACGCCGTACATAAGCGCGTGAAGGTAGAGATTCTCTTTACCGGTGAGGATGTCGTCACTGCTGGGATCCTGAAAGACAATTCCGATCGACCTTCGAACCGCGTCGGATTCCTTTACTATGTCATGTTTGTTGACCTTAGCTGTCCCTTCCGTCGGTTTGAGTAGCGTTGCAAGCATCGAGAGGGTAGTGGTTTTGCCCGCGCCGTTGGGTCCGAGGAGGCCGAATACTTCCCCTTCACGAATGGACAGGTTGATGTGGTCGACGGCCATAAGATGGCCGAATTTCTTCGCTAGGCCGGAGGTTTCGATCACAACTTCGCCAAATGATCGATTGGCTGCTACGCTGAACTCGTTCATGGTTAGTCACTGAAAACTGTTTTCGCGAGTATCACGGGGCGATCCTCTTAAGCGTTCCTTGATACAAAACGAAAGCTCGGATTCCTTCGGCGACAGCTTCCGAAAGGATATGTCTCGTCTTATTCGTGTTGGTCAACTAGGCAAGCAACGGAGCTCCGAAGCTGCTTGTTTCACTTTCTTGTGCTCGGGAGGCTTCTCATGAGAAGTCGAGGGAACATTCCGGTCAATAACCTACCCGAGAATCCTAGGGAAGATGTTCGAGAGGAATCGCTTTCGGAAAGGATGGATCCTGCTGTTGAGGAGTTCGGTGAGCACATAGTAGTTCGTGTTGAACTCCTCCAAATTGTCATTTCTGAACTTGTAGGTTGGAACGTCCCTTGCCGGAGGCTCCCAAGACCTATCCCATGCTTCAACCGCTCCGAAGTGTCCTCTGGCACGTGTTCTCTCCAGAAGCGAATCCCTACTTGCCACAACGACGATCAGCAAACTGTCAACATTGGGAACTTTCGTTCTCATCAAGTAGGAGCGTGTTAGGTTGGTCGGAGCCGTCGTGTCAATTATGATGTTGTATTGTCGTCTCAGAAGTTCATCCCGTGTGATTGTCAGCATCGAGTACAGCAGTTCTTCGTCACGGGAAGGTATCGGTTCATTGAAGAACATTTTGCGCAGGTCGTCGCCGCTGATTCTCACGAAGTTCGACCTGTCCTGAACTAGTCTTCTAGCTAGGAGCGTCTTGCCCGAGCTGGGGTAGCCTGTTAGTACCAGGTTCCAAAGCGGCAAAGCGGAACCTCAGCGAAATCCTCTGTTCCTCTCGTCAGATGGAGAAGTCTTTTGCAAGAGTGATTGTTTCTTCGTCTACTCCCTTCATCTTGCCAAGGATCTCTGATAGGGGGACTCTGGTGAGCACGTTGTTGCGCAGACATACCATCATGCCGAACTCTCCGTCCTTCACAGCCTGTACAGCAGCAACTCCAAGACGGGTCGCAAGTATTCGGTCGTAGGCGAATGGCGCACCGCCTCTCACTATATGACCCAACACGACTGCCCGCGTTTCGATTCCAGTGCGCTTCTCAATCTCCTTTGCTAGGAGTTCTCCGATTCCTCCGAGGCGGGCATGACCGAACTCGTCTACTTTGGTTGAATCGCCAGAGGGAGATCCTTTCAGGCTACACCCCTCTCCGACTACCACGACTGAAGCAGTCGCTCCTGATTCGTGTCTCTTCTTGAGGAAGTCTGAGACTTCCTGCAGGTCGAACGGTACCTCAGGTACGAGGATGAGGTTTGCGCCACTTGCCACTCCCGCATACGCAGCAATCCATCCTGCATGTCGTCCCATTACCTCAACGACCATTATTCGATCATGCGATTCACCTGTTGTCTGAATACGGTCTATCGCTTCCACAGTAACGTTGACGGCTGTGTCAAACCCAAATGTGACATCTGTGCTTACTATGTCGTTGTCGATAGTTTTTGGAACTGCGACGACTCTCAATCCCATCCGTGCGAGCTTTGCGGCAACGCTGAGTGTGTCTTCCCCTCCCACGGCGATTATGGCGTCTAGGCCGACCTTCTTGGCATTTGCGAGTACTGTCTGGGCGCCTTCCTTGTGACTAAAGGGGTTGGTCCTCGTGGTGTGAAGGATGGTTCCGCCGACTTTGATGATCTCCGAGACGTCGCTCCATCTGAGAGGTTTCGTGGAGATATTCAAGAGTCCTGCCCAGCCGTGTTTGATTCCGATCACTTCGTACCCATACTGTTCGCCCTTTCTCACGACGGCTCTGGTGACTGCGTTTAGGCCCGCGCAGTCGCCGCCGCCATTCAGGATTCCGATCTTCAATTCTGGAGTGCCTTTTCAACAGAGAGATTCTCAATCACAAGTCTCTGCAAGAGGCGGGCTGTCTTGAGTGGGTCCGAGCTCTGCCAAACGTTGCGACCTACCGCAAGGCCGGTGGCACCGGCATCCAGTGCCCCTCTGACCTGTTTCAGGAAGTCCGCTTCAGTGGGCGCCTTCGGTCCACCTGACATGAAGACCTTCGCTTTTCCCGCGGACTTGACCGCCCATTTGAACGACTCAACATCGCCTGTGTACTTGATCTTGACCGCGTCAGCTCCTACCTCAAGTCCGATCCTCGCTGCATAAGCAACAATCTCAGGAGCCGTGTCATTCTTTACGGCCTCTCCGCGCGGATAGATCCACGCGATCGCGGCCATTTTCAGTGCGTGAGCTTGCTCCTGAATTCTACCAAATTCCTCTAGCATGATGCTCTCATGAGCGCTCCCTGCATAGATGGTGTACCCAACAGCTTTCGCGCCGAGTTCCGAAGCACGCTTGACACTGCAGATCTGTCGTGCCACCGGCTCTCCCTTCACAAGATTCGTTTTCCCGTTGACTTTGAGAATCAGTGGCACCCGGCGTTCGTAGTACTTCTCAGCCAACCCCTTCTGGAACACTACTCCGTTGAACCGACCAGCGGCGGCGAGCTTCATTATGAAACTCGGATCAACGTTACGCTCGTCAAAGTCAGTTGGACCATGTTCAAGTCCTTGATCATAGGCCAGGAGGACTCCTCTGCCTTCGCGCAAGAATACTTCCATACTCATTGGTTTACACCACACCCTACGGAATGAATCGAGTCTCCCACAGTTTGGGGAGTCAAGGAAATAAGAATTTGGAACCGTCGCCCTTTCAGGCGAAATACTCTCTCGGTCCAATGCACGTCCACAAAACAAGGGGTTCACTCAAGAATTGTTGATTTCGGCAAATCTTAACTAAGATGCTGGACGACTTCTCGTCTCGGGAGGCCCTGGAGTGCCGAAGGAAGAAGTCCTTGAAGGTCTGAAAGAAGCCGTCGTCAAATTCGACATAGACAATATCAGGACCCTGGCTGAGAACGCGCTCAGTCAGGGCGTAAGTGCCTATGATGGTGTCATCAACGGCATGGCCAAGGGCATGGACGTTGTCGGCCAGAAATACCAACTCGGCGAGTTCTTTCTTCCTGAGCTGTTGATGGCAGGTGAGACGTTCAAGGAAGGCATGAAGGTATTCGGCGCACACCTGAAACCATCCGAAATAGGGGCTCAAGGTCGTGTCGTCATAGGAACCGTCGAGGGCGACCTCCACGACATCGGAAAGAACATAGTCGCAAGTCTGGTTGAAGCATCAGGATTTGAGGTTCACGACTTGGGGGTCGATGTTACCGCCGACCGTTTCTTGGCGAAAACAAGAGAGATCTCTGCCGACACGGTTGCAATGTCTGCGCTGCTTTCCACCACATTTCCACACATGAGAGAAGTAGTGGACGCAGTTCGGAAAGCTCAGCTTCACTCTAAGACAATAGTTGGCGGGGCGCCTCTGAATGCGGAAACAGCTAAGTCGTTGGGCGCAGACGGCTATGGTAGAGACGCGGTTGAAGGAGCGAATATCTGCAAACAGTGGGCGGCAGCAAAGAAGCGCAAGTGACCACTTTGGGTGCCAGCGATCGAAGGCTGAAAGGACGAGTCATCGCAATTGAGAAGACTGGCGAGACAGCAACAAGGGAAGGGGAGACTTGGGAGAAGTGCATCTTTACACTTGAGGTCACGCGTTTCTCAAAGCGCACTCCTAATGAGGTCGTTCCGGACGACCTCAAGGGCAAGAAGATCAAGCTAGTTAGGCATTGTCTCTACGATTGGCATTACAGATCGGGCGTCGAGAAGACACTCAACGCAGAAGAGACTGACCACCTACTGCGGGGGGAGCCTTCTTCGACGGTCTTTTGGTAGTTGAAGGATAACTTTCACGAACCTCTCCATCCCCTTTCGTCTACCTATTCGTTTATTCTCGAAACTTGATTGTGCTTAATTCGATTACACTTGTCTGATACGTTAGAGAACATTCAGGATTTGGATGGCGTCGGTCCAGTAACCGCGAACAAACTCAAGGAAGCGGGCTTCGACTCTATCGAAGCGGTAGCAGTTGCGCCGATCAGAGAGCTCGTCGACAAGGCAGGACTAGAATCTTCCGTGGCGACCAAGATTGTACGCGCCGCACGTCAGACCATCCATATAGAGCTTCTAACAGCAAAACAGCTCTACGATAAACGCCAATCCATGCTCCGCCTAAGCACAGGTTCCGAGAACCTGAACAAGTTACTCGGCGGAGGTCTTGAAACTCAAGCCCTCACCGAATTCATAGGAGAATTTGGAACCGGCAAGACCCAACTATGCATGACGTTCTGCATCACAACTCAGCTCCCGACAGAACAAGGCGGACTGAACGCCAAAGTCCTCTTTCTAGACAGTGAAGGAACATTTGCTCCTCAACGCATTCATCAGATTGCACAGGCGATGTCGCTTGACCCAGATAAGATCCTTGAAGGCGTCTTCATTGCGCGCACCTACAATAGCGATCATCAGGTCCTCACAGTTGATCACGCTTTCAAACTCTGCAAAGAAGAGAACATCAAGCTCATCATAGTCGACTCAGTGCTTTCACACTTCAGAAGCGAATACATTGGTCGAGAGAATCTTAGCGAGCGTCAGCAGAGACTCAACGCACACTTGCATAAGCTTGCACGGATCGCCCAAACACTGAACTTGGCCGTCGTCTTGACCAACCAAGTCCAAGCGAACCCTCAAGCTTTCTTCGGAGACCCCACTAGGCCGGCAGGAGGACACATCCTCGCTCATGCCTCGACACATCGAATCATGCTCAAGAAAGCTTCAAACAACCTCCGTTGCGCTCGCATCATAGACTCGCCATGTCTTCCAGAATCAGAGACATACTTTGCAATCACGGAGAAAGGCATCGAGGACGCACAACCTAAGGCCCGAAGAGGAGAATGATCCGTCCCACCTCGAAGCTTGGAGATAGTTACTGTAGTGACGCTCCGGATCAACGGCACAAGAACATGGAAATTTGAGGCGCTCACACAGCGATCACACCACGCCAGCAAAGTCGACACTTGGGTATACTATTGCACATTATGTGATGAAGTCCTGCTGGTTGCACGACGATTCATCGAGCTCAAGGGCGTACAGACTGCCTTCGATGGAGTCTGTCCAGATTGTGGATTTGGCCTGGAAGATGTCATGAATTGTGAAAACATGCGGTTATCCAATGCCAGAGCCACCTACGTCAACCCAAAGTACCCTAAAGCAGCGCTCCTAGTCGAGCAGCCACTGCGAGCTTTTGAGGGAATCAGACCAAGGAGTGCTCTTCTTTCTGCAGGGGAGCAGATACTTACTACAGGGATCGAGAGATTAGACAAGCTCGTCCAATTGGCTACGGGACAGTTCGTTGTCTTTCAAGATCTCTCTCCCTCGGCATCTTTGGCTGAGCTTCTCTGCGTCCGGGCTCAGCTCGGTAATCCAGCTGGGTTGAATTCAAGTGCGATCTTTATCGATGGTGGAAATAGCTTCGATGTGTATGCAACGTCAAACTACGCCATCGAGTGCGGAATCGAACCTAACCTCGCATTGTCCCGTATACATATCAGTCGCGCATTAACGTATTTCCAGCTTGCATCTCTGCTGACCGAGAAGTTGCCAAGTGCTCTCACACATTACAGCTCCAAATTTGCGATAGTCTCAGACATAGTTGGGTTATTCCAAGATCCGGAGATCAAGGATAAACAGGAAGCCTATCGCGTCTTTCAACGAGTGTTACGTTCATTATCTGCAGTCGCCGAAATTACAGGCTCTCTTGTGATCGTGACAAGCTTCCACCAAAACATTGGGCTCTTCGACACAGCGCTCATGCAAGCCGCGCATACAACCATTCTCGCCGAAGAGAATGGTGCACTCATACGATTTGCCCTAGCACGCCACAAATCGCTGCCGTTTCGAAAGACCTTGCGTCGAGAGGTCTGTCCTGATCAATTCCTCGAAGATTTTATGGAGGGTAAAGAATGGGGAGAACCATCCCACCTTGGCGGATCATCGTCGATCAAGAGCTCGCAAAACTGAGCAAGTTCAAACAGTTCCTCAGAGCTGAGGATCAAATAGTCTTCGAGGATCTCCTGAATCAATGCAAGCTCTATGCGTCAGCCGCTGGAGTCCTCGCTTCATCGGTAAAGGAATTCCCATTACTGTTCGCGATACTCTTCGCGCATCACAAGAGAATCACTGAAGTCGAAAGGCGAATGGAGGAAGAGCTGAAGTGAAGACAGAAGGCTGGCTCTTCGATCTCTATCCCAAACCAGGTCGCATGGTCCTTTGGCTGAAAAGGCGCAACGGCGAATGCATAAGGCATCGTAGATGAATGGATGCCGAGGATTCATATCGCCGGCAAATTCGCTGACCTACTCGACTTGGCCGCACGGCCCGAATTTCGTGATCGATGCAGTTTCGTTGAGAGATTCGAGAGGCCAAACGATTTATCGCGATCAAAGGTCCTTGAGATCAAAGCCTTCTCCGATCGCGAAGCTACAGCTTTGTCGCAAGAAATCGAGCAACTCGCAGCTTATGGGCGCAAGTACCGGCTATATGACGTTGACATACCATCTTCTCAGATGTATCTCTACCAGAAGAATCTCTTCCCGCTGGCTTATGTCGAAGCCGATAGCCACGATGGGCACATAGCTTGGGATCTTCTCGATTCATCAGATTCCACGAACTACGAAATTCCACCATTCAGGATCGCCAAGCTGGAAGTCACCACAAGGACGAGTAACCGGATACCGATCATGAGCGACCCAATCGACTCTATAACCATCACAATGGGAGATCAGGAGAAACGGATCGACTCAGGATCGGAGACCGACAAGCTGTTAGCCCTCGTTGAGGCGTTTAGCGAATTCGATCCAGACATCGTTCGCACAGACGACGGAGACACATTCATCTTCCCGTACCTAACCCAACGTGCCCGCGAACATGGCGTGCTTCACAAGCTTGTGCTTGGTCGGGATCATGCACCGTTACGGGTTTTCGAGATCAGAGGTCGAAGCTACTCCAGCTACGGACGAATCTACTACCGTAGCACCGCAGCTCGCCTAATGGGTCGACTACATCTGGACTACAACAACAGCTTCATCGACACTGATTGTGGCCTTGAAGGTCTCATAGAAGTAGCCCGAACATGTATCATCCCGCTCCAACGCGCCTCACGTAGCACGATCGGCACAAGCATGTCATCGCTCCAGATCTACCACGCTATCAAACGAGCAATACTGATTCCATGGAACAAATCTCACCCTGAAGACTTCAAGGATGGAAATCGCCTTCTCCTAGCCGACCGAGGCGGATTCATCTATGAGCCTAAACCTGGAATACATGACTGGGTTGGTGAAATTGACTTCTCCTCACTCTACGCAACGATCATGTTGAAGAATAACATAAGCGGCGAGACCGTGAACTGTGAATGCTGCCCCGACTCGCCCAACCGCGTTCCAGAAGTTGACTTCCACATATGTAGACGCTCACAGGGGATCGTTCCTACCTCGCTTGGAGTTCTACTCAAGAAACGAGCGGAGTACAAGCGTTGGAGAAATGAAGCGAACGACCCTCCAACACGAACTCGATACGATCAACGCCAAGCCGCGCTCAAATGGATCCTAGTCTGCTCATAGGCGTTGGATGCGTGCATCGAAGCCGGGCAATTGGCTACCTGGGGTTCAAGAACGCGCGGTTCGGCAAGATCGACGCACATATCGCAACTTGTGCCTATGCACGAGACGCTCTCCAGAAGGCAAGCGCCATTGCCGAATCAAGAGGTTTCCAAGTTATCCACGGCATAGTGGACTCACTCTGGCTCAGAAAAGCGAAAGCGTCTGACAGTGAATACCATGGCCTGTGTCGTGAAATCGAGACGAATCTCGATCTGCCGATAAGTTTCGAGGGGATCTACAGATGGATAGTTTTCCTCAATTCCAGAATCAATCCCAATGTACCCGTGCTGAACAGATACTACGGCGTCTTCAGAGACGGAACGATGAAAGTGCGTGGAATTGACCTCAGACGCCATGACACGGCAGGCATAATCCGAGACTTTCAGCGGGAGATCCTAGATATCCTCTCAAGAGCATCCAACTCGATAGAGGTTCGCGAGCTTTTTCCCGAGGCGCTCGATTTAGCAAGGAAGTACGTAGATCTGATCAGAACCGGCAAAGCCCCTGCAGAAAAGCTTGTATTAGAAAGGAGATTGAGCAAATCACCAGAAGAATATGCAAGTCTCAGCCATCAGGCGATTGCTGCTCAACAGCTGGGTAAAGAAGGAAGATACACTCACGCTGGGCAGAACATTCGCTACATAGTAACTGCAGACAGGGCTACGATAAAGGGGAACCGTGCTGTGCCATCAGAACTATTCGAGGAGGGATTCGGTTATGATACTGAAGCATATGTGAGACTCTTAGTCAGGTCGTTCGTCAATCTGTTCCTTCCGCTCGGGTATGATACATTGCGAGTAATGGAGATCCTCAAAACTCGAATCGGTGCGTAGAACATTCGTGATCCGTGCCTCGCTCGGTGCAGGCCAAGCTATGCTAATCCAAGTTCCTCGAGCTTCTTGAGGACATCATCACCATGCGTCTTTGTGTTCACGTGAGGAAAGACGTACTTGATGGTTCCGTCAGGGCCGATGATGTAGGTCACTCTTTTCGCCGTGCCAAAGGGGCTTTCGACGCCATACGCACGAACAATACTCTTCTTTGTATCTGAGAGTAGTGTGAAATTCAGCTTGTATTTGGACGCGAATCCTGCATGCGATTCTTCAGAGTCCACGCTCACTCCCAGAACCACGATCCCTCGGTCTCGAAGTACGCTCATCGAATCCCTGAACGAGCATGCCTCCGCAGTGCATCCCGGCGTGTCGTCTTTGGGGTAGAAGTAGAGTACGACCGGCCTTCCACGAAAAGACGCAAGTGCAACCGTTTGTCCATTCTGATCCCTCGCCTCGAAGTCAGGTGCACGTTCACCGGCTTTTGGTCCCTCCGCCATATTGCCTCGCTCCATTGGCTCACGGGAGTCGAGAAGCCCTTGCATTGTCTATAATCATAGCGACTACGCTAAAGTGCAATCGAGGGCTTCTGATTTCGGATTCATGCAAATTATCAAGCAGATTGCTTGATGTTTCGTCAACAGTTCCAAGTGGCGTCTGCTTGTTGACATCGCTCTTGTCAGAGTGCCGTGTTCTCACATGGATGAATCATTCAGGCGCTCCTTCCGAACCGCCTTGTGTATCAAGCACATTCGCCTCACTCGAGGTGAACGAAGTAATGCGAGAGAAGCAATTGCCGCTCTTCCTCGTCGCGTTGGGTCTCATCGTGCTCATGACCGTTCCCGCGTTCGCTGATCCCGTCGCAGCAACCAGCCCTTCCACAGGTGACCGATACGCAATAACACCAATCTCAGGCGAAGCTCGGGCTTGGGTCGCCGGTTCTGGGGTAGTGAGTTCAGCAAACCTGCAGCTCGTAGTGCAGGTCACTAATGTCGGGCCCAACAACATCATTTTCAGAACGCTTTCGGGAACCATTCGATTCGACGACAAGGTCTACAACATAGTCGCCCACGGTTGGCGAGGCGACTACAACAGGGTCTCCAAGACATGTGTCTATCAAGGTCCGGCGATCGCACCAAACGGGGCGCGAGCGTTCTTCATAATCTACGGTCATGACACAAGCGATACGCAGTAGGGCACCTATATGCGCATGTGGAGTGCTTTCCGAGACGAGAACGCGGTGCTGTGGAGGATCGACCTGCAGACCTACAGATTTAGGCTCAACTAGAAGTTGACTGTCAATCTACAAACCTCTCTTCTTTCTGTCTCTTGAATCTTTGAAGTGTCAATGAATCTCGCAAGACAACTCATTTAAGGGAAAGCCTGACTGATCTACCGCTTGCATAGATTGCAAGTGTTCGTTCTGTGAATGAAAGCACGTTTTTCATAGGAGAGGCGCTCGTTGGCAAATCACCAGAAGTCGCGCATATTGACCTGATCGTCGGCGACAAGAACGGGCCAGTCGGGAAGGCCTTCGTAAGCGGTCTAACCCAATTATCCGCTGGCCACACGCCGCTTCTCGCGGTAATACGACCGAACCTTCCCCCGAAACCCCACACATTGATCGTTCCTAAAGTGACTGTCAAGGGAATGGATGACGCGGGGCGAATATTCGGCCCAGCTCAAGCGGCAGTTGCCAAGGCTGTTGCAGATGCAGTTGAGGAAGGAATAGTTCCAAAACAGAAGATCGATGATTGGGTAATCATATGTAGTGTTTTCATCCACCCTGATGCGCGTGACTACCGCAAGATATACCACTATAACTATGGTGCCACGAAACTCGCTTTGAGCAGGGCGCTTTCAAACTACCCTAGTTTGGAGAAAGTCATGTATGAGAAGGACAGAGCGATTCACCCGATCATGGGTTTCAGGGTTCCCCGCCTCTGGAATCCTCCCTACCTTCAAATTGCACTCGATGTGCCAGATATTGAGAAAGCCAAAGATATCCTCCAGCGGTTACCAGCGAGTGACAGGATCATAATCGAGGCAGGAACCCCGCTCGTCAAGAAATATGGGACGGGGGTCGTGCACGAGTTGCGAGCCTATGCCAAGGACTCATTCATCATAGCAGACTTGAAGACTCTTGACGTAGGCCAAGTGGAGGTTGATGTTGCCTTCGAAGAGACAGCTGACGCAGCGGTCGCTTCAGGACTAGCCTCCAAGGAGACTGTTGACAAGTTCATCTACGAAGCGAAGAGGCTGGGCGTCTACTCAATTGTCGACATGATGGAAGTCTCAAATCCTCTGGCCGTGCTGGAAAGCTACAAGCAGCTTCCGGATGTCGTGATCATTCACAGAGGGATCGATGCGGAGAAAGGCGGAAGGCCAAGATGGAACCTCGTCGGCGAGATCAAGAGGGCCTTCAAGGAAAGGAAGATACTCGTTGCCGTCGCTGGCGGAATAGAACCAAGCACCCTTAAGAGCGCATTGGATGCGCAGGCGGACATAGTCATCGTCGGACGATACATCACTCAATCGAGGGATGTCAATCGTGCGGCCAGAGACTTCCTGGACCAGCTGGGGCCCGACATCGATCTCTTCAGAGTGCACGTAGAATAGCGAGAAGGGCCATCGTGGGCCCATGGGGCTTCATTCAATCTTCTTGCGAGCGAACAGATCATATCGGAGTCTTTGCATCATGACGGAGGTGGCGCCATAGTATGAAGGTCCAGAAAACCGGCACGATAGTCGGGATAGTGCAAAGCGAGGATCCTGTGAAGATCCGTGTTCAAGTGAAACTCGATGAAGAGACACTCGAACAGCGGGTTAGGCCATATCCACAGTCGGAGCAGGAGAGGATGAGCCAGCAGATGACTGAGAGCATTGCGAAACAACTTCGTACGGCAATTCCTGGCGCGCTCGTAATGGGTCCTGGTTTTGCTGGCGTCTCAGGATCCAATCTCGAAGAATGGCTTATTCCAGCTGACCAAGCTTCGAAGCTGTCCATAGGGAAGAGGGTCAGAGTCAGTCTAGAACTATTAGATGAAGACCAGACAGTGTAGAGCTTGGCCTCGTCGTTCGCGACTCTCGACTGGACGAGTTTGGTTCTTTCCTCGGCGTCAAAGAAGCGATAAATAGGTCTTTGCGATACGTTCGCGCCGACCAAGTGGAATGCGATGAACACCCGAGTATTCTTCGTAACAGATGTTCACGGGTCGGAGAGATGCTTCAAAAAGTTCCTAAACGCTGGGAAGTTCTACAAGGCGAACGCGGTAATGCTTGCGGGGGACATCACAGGAAAGATGATCGTCCCTATTGTCAAGCAGCCTGACGGCACATATCTGTCCTCATACGCAGGATCGGACATCCGGTGCAAATCGGAATCTGAGGTCCAAGATCTGGAGAAATCGATACGAGACTCGGGCTACTATCCGTATCTAACCGAGCCTAACGAGATGGCGCCGCTCGAAGCCGACAAGAACAAGGTGAATCAACTTTTCACGAAACTGATGGTTGACACGGTGGTAAGATAGGTTCAGATGCCGAGGAGCGCTTGCGCGAGACGGGAATAAAGTGCTTCGTCTCGCCTGGAAACGACGACAAGTGGGAAGTCGATGAGGCACTCAACAAGTCGGAAACCATCACTAATCCTGAAGAGAAGGTCGTCGAGCTGGATCAGCATCACGAAGTGATTACCTTAGGATTAACTAATCACACTCCATGGAAGAGTCCCAGGGAATTCGAGGAAACGGAGCTTGCGGAAAGAATCGACAAGATGGCTGCAGGCGTGAAGAACATGAATGACTGCATATTCAATCTCCATTGTCCTCCATACGGGACAGTCATCGACCCCGCACCTAAACTCGACGAGACGCTCAAACCGGTGCTGTCGGGAGGACAGATGGTCATGGCGCCGGCTGGCAGCACCGCAGTTCGTGACGCCATCAAGAAGTATCAACCACTGGCTGGATTCCACGGTCACATACACGAATCCAAAGGAGTTGCCTCCATAGGCCGCACCAAATGCTTCAACCCAGGCAGCGAATATGGGGAAGGGATCCTCCGCGGTCTCTTAGTTGACCTCACAGAGAAGGGGATCAAGAGCTACCTATTCACATCCGGCTGACATAGAACTGACATCGTACGGCCGTCAGCACGCGCTCGGAAAGCTTTAACGTTCATTCCGTGTGAAATTCTATTTGGGTGGCGTGGCTTGACCGAAGAGAGAATCATCAAGATGCCTCCTGAATGGGGAGGAGTTGTCCCAACAGAAGCCTTCCTGCAGCAGGGACGGAGAATCGTTGATGAGGCAACGAAAGCGAAGATCCCGCTCAGGTTGATCGGTGGGGTCGCAATTCGAGTGCACAGCAACGAATATGCGGATTTCGCAAAGAGGCTAGGTAGGCTTGGCCCTGGAGAGCAGGAATACACGGATCTCGATTTCATGTCATACATGAAGCTCCGAGACAATGTGCGCAAGTTCTTCGAGTCAGTAGGCTACCGCAAGAGGCGGACGACGCTATCCTCCGCTGCGACGCAACGCCAGATATACTTCCACCCAGACGGATGGTTCTATGCAGACGTCTTCTTCGATAAGCTCCTGGCGGCAAACCACCCGATTGATTTCAGAGGCAGGCTTGAGATGGACTCACCCACAATCTCTCTTGTGGACTTGCTGCTTGAGAAATTGCAGATAGTATCATTCAGCGAGAAAGACCTCAAGGACACGCTTCTCTTACTCAGAGCCCACGCCTTGGGAGAGGGGGAAGCGCCAGAGACTATTGATATACGCTATGTTGCTTCGCTCCTCTCGAGAGACTGGGGGTTCTGGTACACCGTCACGACAAACCTGAACGGCTTGCGCAAGGCAGCTTCAGAAATGGCCGAGTTGAACGAGACAGAGAAGAGCGACATAACCTCAAAGATCGCTAAGCTTCTTGAAAGAATCGAGAGTGAACCCAAGACCACGGGCTGGAAGATGCGGTCAACAATCGGCGCGAAGAAAAGATGGTATGAGCCGGTAGAGACTTCTCAGACGGTAGGAGAATTCGGCATCTGGAGACTCTAGCTCAGAGCCACAGATCCGTACTAGTTAACGATCTCCTTGTCGGCTTCCGGAAGTTCGTACCAGGGGACTTTCTCTCCTACTCTCGCTCTCACTTTCCATGAAATGCTCTTAAGTGCTTCCTCTATCATGGTGAGGATCTGCTGAGCTCGATCTTTGACTACCTGCTGCTGCTTTGCCGCAAGTCCGTAGGCGTCGAGAGCACCTAGGAAGTTGTGAATCGTCTGCTTGAAGGTCATGTACATCACAGGGCTAGCGATCTACCTCGGAGGAGCTGACCTGATGCTGAATCCAGGGATGTTTTCCAGCGGATTGATTGTCAGCTATGAGCAGTTAGTA
>Ga0315281_10000222_pt1 | contig 74851 bp, 76 predicted proteins | sample YL17G07_0_MG_FD_204540 | JGI IMG/M metagenome (GOLD analysis project Ga0315281, IMG submission 204540) | Sediment microbial communities from Yellowstone Lake, YNP, Wyoming, USA - YL17G07_0 | ecosystem: Environmental > Aquatic > Freshwater > Lake > Sediment | place: USA: Wyoming | collected... | reverse complement strand
AGCGCGAGTCGCGCGAGTTGGCGGAGCGCTTCGTCGCCGAGGTGCACGCCGTCCTCGACGAAGCGGCGCGCTGAGGCGCGACCGGAGCGGAAGAGCCGCGGCCGCCGTGCGGACTCGCTTGGCGACCTCGGGCAGGAGGGTCACGCTCCCGGGCGAACCCGGTACGGTACACTGAGAAGAGGACCGCACCGCATCCCTTCGCCCGCTCCCGGGCCTCGCGGGTGCGCGCAGAGCGTGGACGACCGACCGCAGCAAGACACCATCGCAGCAGCGCCCGGGCGCGCCGCAGACGGGCGCGAGCGCCCCGCGACTCCGCTCGCCGCTCGCGCCCCGAGACGCCGCTGGTGGCGTCGTCATCCCTGGCTCGCCTTGGTGGCCCTCGCTCTTGTCCTGCTGGCGGCGGCCTTTGTGGCCGTGCAGATCGCTATCGCCGGGCGCGTGGGCCCCGGCGCCGAGGTCGCCGGGGTGGCCGTCGGCGACCTCTCCGTGGCCGGGGCTGAGGCGCGGCTCGAGGAGGAGCTTCTGCCGGCGGTCCGCCCGGTGACGCTGCGCACCGAGGATGAGCCGCTGAGCCTCACGCTGGACGGGCTTGGCATAGCGGTTGACGTGCCGGCGACCGCGCGCGGCGCGCGCGCGCACGGCCGGCACGACCTGCCCCTCGGCCTCTCGGTCTGGCTGCCGTTCGGGGGCGGCGACCCCGAGCCCGTCGTGCGCGTCGACGCGGACGCCTACGACTCGGGCCTCAAGGCCGTGCGCGCCGCAGTGGACGTCCCGGCCGTGGACGCCGGGCTCGACCTCGACGGGCGCAAGGTGACCGTCGTCCCGGGCGAGGACGGCGTGACCGTCGACGCGGTCGGTCTCGAGCGCGCCATCCTGGCAGCCATCGGCCATGGCAAGGCCTATGCGGGGGACATCCCGGTGACGGCCGTGCCGCCGCGGGTCAGCACGGCCCAGGCGGAGGAGCGGGCCGGCGCCGCCGCCGTGTACCTTGCGAGTCCCCTGACGCTGCGCTTGCGCGACAAGGTCCTGAAGCTCCAGCCCGCCGAGCTCGCCGCGATGCTGACCGTCAACACGGGCGCCGACGCCGACCTCTATCCCCTGACCTTCGACAACAAGGTGGCGAAGAAACGCCTGCACGAGCTGTTCGCCTACGCCGAGACGCTGCCGCAGGATGCGCAGATCATCGTCCACGAAGAGGGGGGCATCACGGTGCTGCCGAGCCGGGACGGCATCGTCCTCGACATGGCGCAGCTGGTCGACGACCTGGACGCCGCCGCCTCCGGCGGCGGCCTCCGCCAGGTCGTCGTCGCCCTGCGCTCGGCCATACCCCAGCTCTCGAGCGCGGACGTGGAGAGCATGGGTCTCGCGTCGCTCGGCTCGCAGTTCACGACGTACTTCGACCCGTCGAACGCCGGTCGCGCCACCAACATCGCCCTGGCCGCGAAGCTCGTCGACGGCACCATCGTCCAGCCTGGCGCAGTCTTCTCGCTCAACGCGACCATGGGCCCGCGCAGCGTCAACCGCGGCTTCGACTTTGCCCCGGTGATCGCCGGCGACGGCGTGCTCCGGCAGGGGGTGGGGGGCGGCATCTGCCAGTACGCGACGACGCTCTTCAACGCCGTCTTCTTCGCCGGCCTTCCCGTCGTCGAACGGCACGCCCACGCGCTGCTCATCACCCACTATCCGATGGGCCGCGACGCCACGGTCAGCTGGGGCGGCCCCGATTTCAAGTTCAAGAACGACACGTCGCGCGCGGTGATGATCCGCAGCTGGGTCGAGGGCGACGCGCTCACCGTCGCCATAGTGGGAAAGACGGGGCGCATCGTTGACTACACGACGAGTGACTACTATGACGTTCGCAAGCCGTCGTCGTCGCGCGCCGCCCCGCGCGTGGTCTACGACGACGACCTGGCAAGCGGGGTCACGCGCTGGGAGCTCGGCGCCGACGGCAAGAGCGTCAAGGTGGTCCGCACGGTGCGCGACGCGGCGGGGAAGGTGCTGTTCACCGACACGTACGTGTCGGTGTACGGACCGCGCGACTGGATCAAGCGGGTCGGGACCGGGACTTGAGGCGGGGACGTCGCAGGCGCCGGCTCAGCCGGTCTTGGCGATGACCTGCTTGCAGACGATCTTCAGGGTGTCGAAGACGCCCTCGCCGGTGACGGCGCTGGACTCGGTCACCGGGGAATGAGTGTGGTTCAGCAGCTCGTTGAGGTCCTCGACTGAGAACACGTCGGTGAGGTCGCGCTTGTTCATCTGGATGACGAACCCGAGCTTGGTGAGATCGTCGCCCTGGGCCAGCAGGTTGTCCCAGAGATTGAGGTAGCTCTCGACGTTCTCGTCGAGGCGCGTGATCTGCGAGTCGGCGACGAAGATCACGCCGTCGACGCCCTGCAGCACCAGCTTGCGGCTGGCGTTGTAGTAGCTCTGCCCGGGGACCGTGTAGAGGTGGAAGCGCGTCTGCATGCCCTTGACGGTGCCCAACGTGAGGGGCAGGAAGTCGAAGTAGAGCGTGCGCTCCTCTTCAGTCGCGATCGAGACGAGCTTGCCGCGCGCCTCGGGGTTGATGGTGCGGTGGATGTACTGGATGTTGGTCGTCTTGCCACACAGGCCGCAGCCGTAGTAGACGATCTTGTAGTTGATCTCGCGGGCGGCGAAGTTGATCAGCGGCATCGGGAGGCCCTCACAGGTCCTTGAACAGGTCGTCGATGGCGAGGCCCGCGTCGAGCTCGAAGCCGGAGTCCATCTCGGGCCCGTTCTCGTCCTCGGGACCCTCGAAGATCTGCTGTAGGACCTCGATCGCGCGCTGCGTGTAGAGGCGCACCTTGCCGACCTGTGTCTCGCGCCCGAAAGTGACGATGAGGAGCACCTTGTCGGTCACCTGGGAGACGTGCAGGTTCAGTCCCTTGCCCTCGTGAAAGAGCAGCGTGAACTCGTTCTCGTCGAGGATCTTGGCGAGCTGCTGGGTGGCGGCGAACGAGCTCGCCGCGAGCGATGCCAGGGAGAGCGTCTCGGGGTGGTACTGGTCCTCGGCTGTGGTGATGGGCTGGCCGGACGTCGAGATGAGCGCGAGGAAGCTCGACCCGGACACCTCTTTGAGCTTCTGCAGGAGCTCGTCACACCGGTCGAGCTGGCGATCGTTGATGACCAGTCCCTTGCGCTTGGCCACACGTGCTCCCTTCGTACAGGCGTCGCGGTCTGCGAAGTATATATCAGGCATTGTCAGCCCAGGCGACGCCTTCGGACAGGGTCGTCGTGCGGCGCCCGCCCTTCCTGTATCGTCAGTGGGCCTCGCCAGCATGAGTCAGGTATCATCGACGGCGATGGGAGACGAGTGAGGCACTGATGGGCTTGAAGGGCGACCTGGGGGAGCTGCCGCTCAGCGACCTCATCGAGATGACCTCGCTGGGGGGCAAGTCGGGACGCCTTCTCCTGTACGGCGCCGACGGCGAGCTCGCCGGCGACCTGGCGTTTCGCGACGGTCGCCTGGTCGGCGCCTCACACGGTAAGCTGACCGCGGAGAAGGCATTCTACAGCCTGCTCGATCTGCAGGACGGCAGCTTCGACTTCGATTCGGACACGCCGGTCGACGACGAGAGCTGCAACCTGCAGACGGCCTCTCTGCTCATGGAAGGCATGCGCCGCATAGACGAGATCCAGGAGCTGCGCCGCCAGTACCCGGCGCCGGCGATCGTCGGCATGCAATCCCGCGGCGCGATGTCCGACGATGCGACCGAGGCACGCGTACTCGGCTACATCGGCCCGGGAGCGCGCTCCGTGGGAGACATCGTCGAGGGCATTCTCGTCGGCGGCGAGTTCGACGAGTACGATACGCTCAAGGCGCTCGGCCGCCTTCACGAGCGCGGGATCGTTCTCGTCGACATCCCCACGGGGCCCGACGGCCAGCCGCTGGCGCGGGGAGGACCGCCTCAACCTGAGCTTGAACGTTGACCCGCGCTCAGCTAACGTAGGTGATTCCGCTACCCACGGAGGATGAGTGCGATGGACGACATCGTCGACCTCGTGTCCAGATCGGACGACGAGCTGCGGGCCCTGATCGCCGAGCTCGAGGCCGAAGAGCGGGAGATCTCGCGCAGGCGACGGATCCTGCAGGGCAAGCTCGACATCCTTCGCGCCGAGCTCGTCATGCGCCTGCAGAAGAAACACAGCGAGGGCGAGGCGGTCATCACCGCCGGCGACGTCGAAGGGCTCAAGCGCATCCTCAGCGGAGAGGGTCCGGATCCCCTGACCTCTCACACCGTCGACGACGCACCCAGGGAATCGTCGGGGGACTGACGTGTTCTGCCCGGAGTGCGGGTTCAAGAACTCGGACGGCGCGAGCTTCTGCGCGCGCTGCGGGGTGAGCCTCGCTCCCGAGCAGCCCGACGACCAGACGACCATCAGCTATCAGCCCGGCGACGACGAGGGCGCCCTGGCGCCGGTCGCCGGCGTCTCTCGCGAACAGGCCACGATGGTGATCCGCAGCGGCGGCGGGCGGGCCGGCGAGACGTACGCGCTCTCGGCGGAGCGCACCACTGTCGGCCGGCATCCCGACGCCGATATCTTTCTCGACGACGTCACCGTGTCGCGGAACCACGCGGTGGTGCAGCGCGAGGGCGAGCGCTATGTGCTCATCGACGAAGGCAGCCTCAACGGCACCTACGTCAACCGGCGGCGCGCCGACAAGACCGTGCTCGCCGACGGTGACGAGATCCAGATCGGCAAATACAAGCTGACCTTCATCGTGCCGTGATGCGCGAGAGCGTCGAGCTCCTGTTCGACATCGAGGACGAGAAGCTCCTCACCATCGGGTCGGTCGTCGACCGCCTCAAGGGCGAGTTCCCCGACATCAGCGTGAGCAAGTTGCGCTATCTCGAGGAGCAGGGGTTGGTGATGCCGCGCCGCACCAAGTCCGGGTATCGCCTGTACTCGCAGGACGACTTCAACCGCCTCGTGCGCGTGCTCACCATGCAGCGCGACGAGTACCTGCCCCTGAAGGTCATTCGGCGCGAGCTCGAGCGCAGCCCGGCCGCGGGCGCGCCGGCGGCGCGCCAGGGGCTGCGCAAGGCCGACTTCGTCGTGCCCGGCGAGGAGCGCACGTACACGGCGGAAGAGGTCCTGCAGCTCACGGGCGCCGACGCCGGCCTGCTCGACGAGCTCGAGGAGTACGAGCTCGTCCGCAGTCGGCAGGTGAGCGGCGTGCGTCGCTACGGCGAGACCGAGTGCGGCATCGTCGGGGCCGCCGCCCAGCTCGCGGTCAACGGTCTGCGGCCGAAGAACCTTCGCCTGGTCAAGAGCGCCATCGACCGCGAGATCGGCCTGGTCGAGCAGGTGCTGCTGCCGGCGCTCAAGTCGCGTCGCCCCGAGCGTCGTCGCGAGGGACTCGACCAGCTCGAGGACATCGTGCAGGCGACCACCCAGCTGCGGCAGCTTCTGCTGACACGCGGCATCCGCCGTCTGACCGCCGGCGCGTCCGGCGAGGGTTGATGGTGCCCCAGGCGCGGCCCGGCTTGTGTGACGCGCACCACCGGAGAGAGCGAACGAGGAGTCGACGATGAGTGACGGCCTGATCGACCTCGCCGCCAAGGTGCGCGCGATCCCGGACTTCCCAAAAGAGGGCATCCTCTTTCGCGACATCATGCCGCTGCTCCAGGATCCCGCGACCCTGCGTGAGGCCGTGGACCGCATCGTCGAGTACGGTACCGGCAGGCACGTCGACGTGGTCCTCGGCGCGGAGGCGCGCGGGTTCATCCTCGGCGCCGCCGTCGCCTACGGTCTCGGCGCCGGCTTCGTCTGCGCGCGCAAGCCCGGCAAGCTGCCCTACGAGACCGTCTCGGCCGAGTACGAGCTCGAGTACGGCACCGACAAGCTCGAGATCCACGCCGACGCGATCAAGCCCGGGCAGAACGTCCTCGTCCACGACGACCTTCTCGCCACCGGTGGCACCGCGCGCGCCAAGGTCGAGCTCGTCGAGAAGCTCGGCGGCAAGGTCGTCGGCATCGCTTTTCTCATCGAACTGGCAGCCCTCAAGGGGCGCGACAAGCTCGAAGGCTACGACGTCTTCAGCCTGATCACGTACTGAACCAGGGCGCTCCAGGGTTCGCCAAAGCCCTCTGACGTGCCTGGACGACAGAGCCCTGCCGGCCAAGCTCAGACACATCCTCGCACCCATCCTGCCCTTGCGCCCGTTTCGCCGCTAAGCGAACACGCGTTCGCGTCCGGCTTCCGAGCGCCCCGGCGCACTGCGCCCGGGGAGGTGTGCCGGCCCGACCTCTGGTCTTCGGCGACGCGGTCGATCCTTACGCGGAGCCGCCGGCGCGGGACCCGAAGTCGCAAGGCTGTGCCGAACATCCGGGGCGGCCCGTGGGCTGGGCCATGACTCACGAGAGGGCCGAGCGAGCCACATCGGCAAGGGGAGGGGCCGTCTCGGGGACCGGTGACGGCTCACGGTCGACTTACTTGACATAACGGAGATTATCGTGCGTTAGGTCTGAGCGTGAGCGGGCACTTGAGAGCGCCCGATGAGGCCGCCGGAGCCTCGTGCCACAGGGGTTCTACCAGCGACGTCCCAGGTATTGGGGCGACGAGGGGCGCTCGCGCAGACAGGCGGCGAGGAACTCGGCGATCGGCGGGCGCACATCGGCGGTGAGCAGCTGAGTCTCGGAGAGAAACGCGGCGCCGAGGACGGCGGTCTCACGAGGAGCGAAGTCCGCCTCCCTGGCGGCGGAGACGTCGAAGATAAGATGGATCACGTGCTTCGGATAGTCCGGCTCCGGCGAGATCGACTCGACGATGGCCAGGAGCGGCCCGACGGCCACGCGCAGGCCGAGTTCCTCCTGGGTCTCGCGGATCAGCGCCTGGGAGAGCGGTTCGGCGAAACGGACGCCCCCGCCCGGCAGCAGCCAGTACCGCTCGTCTCCGCGCCCCTGCTGCACCATGAGGATCTTGTTATCGACGGCGAAGAAGCCTCCGACACGAATAGTAGGACTCGTTGCATCCGTCCGCGCTGCGTCGGTCGTCATGTGGAGGCGCCTCCTGGAGCGTCGGGAGTGTCGTGGAGGCCGCTCGAGCCGAAGCCCTGGCAGCCGCGTTGCGTGCCGCCGAGCTGCGCGCTCTCGTTGAGCGTCACGGCCGACAGGGGCACCAGCAGCAGTTGGGCGATGCGGTCCCCCGGGGCGACGCTGAACGGCTGGCGCACGTCGGTGTTGAGCAGGATGATGCGCACTTCTCCCCTGTACCCCGGATCGATGAGCCCCGGCGCATTGACGATCGAGATGCCGTGCCGGGCGGCGAGGCCCGAGCGCGGAAGCGTGAGGGCCGCCAGACCCGGCGGAAGACCAAGGGCGATCCCGGTGCCGACGACGGCGCGCTGCTGAGGCTCGATCAGCGCCGCCTCAGCGGCGTACAGATCGAAGGCTGCGTCGTGTTCGTAGGCACGCCGCGGAACCCGTGCCAACTTGGAGAGCAACATGACCGGCACCGGGATCGGCTCCGCGGTCACGAGCCGGCCTCGGCGTGCTGGTCCTCGCGGCGGCCGGACACGAGGCTCGCAGAGGCCTCTGACGAGCCCTCCGCGGCGTCTTGGGGCGCTTCGGGGGTGTGTGGAGCACCTGCGGCCGCGGCGGCGTCGTAGCGCGCGTAGCGCGCCGCCTCCGCCGCCGGAAGCAACGCCTCGACGATCACACCGTCCGGGGTGTGTTCCTCGTGCAGGTCGCTGGCGACACCGCGCAGGCGGTTCCGCTCGGCGCCTTCCGTGTACGGAAACAGCAGGCGGACCGGGCGCAGGGCTCGGTCGAAGAAGTCGGCCAGTCGAGCCTGGAGCGCGTCGAGTCCCTCCCCCGTCGCCGCCGAGACGAACGCGGCCTGCGGGTAGAGCGCCTCGAGGCGAGCACGTTTGCCTGTGTCGGCCACGAGATCGATCTTGTTGAAGACGACGAGACGGGGCGCGCGCGAACCGATCATCTCGAGGACCTCGGCCACCGTCTCCTCGCGGGAGGAGATCTCCGCCGCCTCGAGGCCGGCGTCCGCCACGACGAGGACGACGCCCGCGAGCGTCGTTTCTTCGAGGGTCGAGGCGAAGGCGTCGACGAGCTGGTGCGGCAGCTTGCGGATGAAGCCGACGGTGTCGGTGATCACGTAGTCGCGGTCGCGGTAGCGAAACGCGCGGCTCGTCGGGTCGAGGGTCTCGAACAACCGGTCGGCCACCGAGACGTGCGCGTCGGTGAGAGCGTTCAGCAGCGTGGACTTGCCGGCGTTTGTGTACCCGGCGAGGGCGATCAGCGGGACTGAGCTGCTCAGCCGCCGGGCGCGCTGCGTGCGCCGCGTCTGCGCCAGCTGGTCGATGCGCTGGCGAAGGGTACGGATGCGCTTGCGCACGACGCGGCGGTCGACCTCGAGCTTCGTCTCGCCGGGGCCGCGCATGTCGACCCCGGCGCCGAGGCGCGACAGGACCAGACCCTTGCCGCGCATGCGCGTCAGCTCGTACTCGAGCTGCGCGAGGTGAACTTGCAGGGTACCCTCGAGCGAATGCGCGTGCCTCGAGAAGACCGTGAGGATGAGCTCGGTGCGGTCGAGGACGTCGACGTCGACGGCGTCGAGGACTGCACCCACCTGGCCGGGTGAGAGGTCGTCTTCGCACACGGCGACGGTGGCCCCGGCGGCCTTCATCGCGGCTTTGAGCTCGCCCATCTTGCCGCTGCCCAGGTACGAGTGCGCGTCGGGCCGGTCGCGGCGCTGGACCACGTCGGCCGCCCAGTCGATGTCGGCCGAACGAAGCAGCTCCTTGATCTCGCCCAGAGGGTCGTTGGCGCCGGGCTCGTCCCCCTGGCCGGCGGGCAGCGCGGCGAAGACTACCGCCCTGGCTCGCTCGACGGCGGTGGAGTCGTCCGTCACGGTCTGCCCTCCCCCGCTCGTCCTACAGCCGCACGCGCTTGGCGATACGGCCCACGGCCTCTTCGAGGCGGGCGTCGGGGACGGTGAGCGAGAAGCGGACGTAGCCCTCGCCCGAGGGGCCGTAGGCGGCCCCCGGCGAGACGACCACGTCCGCCTGGTTGAGCACGAGCTCGCTGAAGCTCGCCGAGGTGTGGTCCTCGGGGACGTGCGCCCAGAGGTAGATCGTGCCCTTCGGCGCCGCCGCGTGGAGACCGATCGAGCGCAGCGCCTCGACCAGCAGGTCACGGCGCCTCTTGTAGGTCGCGCACATCTCACGCACGCAATCCTGCGGCCCGTTCAGCGCCGCGGCGGCGGCGCGCTGAACGGCGCCGAATATCCCCGAGTCTATATTGGTCTTGAGTCGCCAATAGGCGTCGACGAGGTCCTTGTTGCCGACGATCGCGCCGGCCCGCCAGCCCGTCATGTTGTAGCTCTTCGAGAGCGAGAACAGCTCCACGCCGACCTCCCTGGCGCCGGGCGTCTCGAGAAAGCTCGGGGCTACGTAGCCATCGAAAGTGATGTCGCCGTAGGCGTTGTCGTGCACGACAGCCAGGTCGTGGTCGCGGGCGAAGGAGACGAGACGGGCGAAGAAGTCGTCCTCGATCACGGCGCCCGTGGGGTTGTTGGGGTAGCAGACGAAGATCATCTTCGCCCGGTCTAGGACGGAGGGTTCGATCGACTCGAGATCCGGCTGGAAGCCGAGTTCGGGGACGAGGCGCAGGTGTGCTGCGGCGCCGTCGGCGAGCAGCGGGCCCGATGTGTACACCGGGTAGCCCGGGTCCGCCGCCAGACAGATGTCGCCCGGGTCGAGCAGCGTCGCGCAGATGTGGGCCACACCCTCTTTGGCGCCCAGGAGAGGCACGATCTCGGACTCGACGTCGAGGTCCACCCCGAAGCGCCGCCCGTAGTAGGCTGCGACCGCCTCCCTGAAGCCGAGCTCGCCGCGATTGCTCGGATACTGGTGCGTGGCGGCGTCACGGGCGCCGGCGATCAGCGCCTCGACGATGTGCGGCGGCGTCGGCATGTCCGGGTCGCCGATGCCGAGACTGATGACGTCGCCGCCCGCTGCGCGTCGCGCTGAGACCTTGCGCTCCAGCTCGGCGAACAGGTACGGCGGAAGGCTTTGCACACGCTGTGAGAATCTCATGGCACTCCGAAGAAAGTCGTAGACAGGTCTTGGCGCGACGTCTCTTCCCTATTCCAGGTGTCGCACGAACTCGAGCGAGAGGTCGCCGTGGTAGATCTCCTCGGCGGGCCCCGTCATGAACACGCGCCAGTCCGGCATCACCTCGACCTCGAGCTTTCCGCCCGGAAGCTCGACCGTGACGGGGCTCGTGCACTGCCCGGTCTTGACGAGGGCGACGGCGGTCGCGGTGGCGCCGGTGCCGCAGGCGCGGGTCTCCCCCACCCCGCGTTCCCAGACACGCACCTTGGCCTCGTGCTCGCCGCAGACCTTGACGAACTCGACGTTCGCCTTACGGGGGAAGAACTTGTGCTCCTCGATCATCGGCCCGACCTCGTGCAGGGGGACGAGCTCGAGTGGCCACGGCGACTGGATCACGGCGTGCGGGTTGCCGACGTCGACGAAGGTGAAGGTGAAATTGCGCCCGGCGGTGTGGAGTGCCGCGTCCACGGCCTCGCCGTCGACGCCCGTCAGCTTCTCGCCGCCGAATCGGGCGACGCCCATGTCGACGCGCACCGACTCCCCCCCGAGAAGGGTCGGCTTGATCTCGCCGGCCTCGGTCTCGAGCACGACCTTGTCGCCGCTCAGGGAGCCCTCCATCTTCAGCTTGCGGGCGACCATGCGGACGCCGTTCCCGCACATCTCGGCCTCGCTGCCATCGGGGTTGAAGATCTGCAGCCTGAAACGGTCCTCGCCGGTGCGCGGCCCGACGACCAGAATGCCGTCGCTGCCGATGCCTATGTTCCGGTCGCAGAGGAGCCGTACGCGCTCGGCGGTGAGCTCGAACGGGACTTCCTCGCGATGGAGGACGATGTAGTTGTTCCCGAGACCCTGCCACTTCGAGAACTGGATCTTGCCGAGGCCTTGCCACTTCACCGTCACGCGCGACACCTCCGTGGAGTCGGTGGAGCGCCAATGGTACCACGGCGGGTCGTGGGCGCCGGGCTCGCGGCGAGCGTCGCTCGACGAGAGCGCCGGACGGCCTGCCTAGCCCTCGTGCAGGCGCGCGAGGATCGACGAGGCGATGTCGGCGGGCTCGCGGTCGCCGGCCGGCTCGAGCACGGCTTCGGGCAGCTTGCGCAGCCAGGTCAGCTGGCGGCGCACCAGGGCGTGCGTGCGCGAGCGCATGTGGGCGACCGCCTCCGGGAGGCCCAGTCCGCCGTCGAGCACCGCGAGCAGCTCGCGCACGCCGATCGCCTGGAGGACGGTGCGCGACAAGGGCCCTGCCGCGCGGGCGCGCCGCACTTCGTCGAGCGCGCCGGCGGCGACCATGGCGTCGACCCGCGCATCGACCCGGGCGCGCAGCGTCTCCCGCGCCGGCTCAAGTGCGATCAGGTGATGCGGGTAGCACTCTGACACATCCCAGAGTGCGCCACGCTCGGCCTCCGCGAGCGGCCTCCCGAGCGAGCGCACGGCCTCGAGCGCCCGGATCACGCGCCGCGGGTTGGCAAGGTCGAGGCGCGCGGCCGTGGCGGGGTCGAGCGAGCGCAGCTCGCCGACCACCGCCCCCGGGTCGCGCTCCCATGCCGCCTCGAGTTCGCGGCGCGCGGCCGGGTCCGGGCGCCCGGCGAAGGTCAACCGCCCGAGCGCCGCCCGCAGATAGAGACCCGACCCCCCCTCGACGATCACCGGCGTCCCGCGCGCCAGCGCCTCGTCAATCGCCTCATGGGCGAGATCGGCGTACGTCGCGACCGAAGACTCGACGGAAGGATCGAGGACCCCGACGAGGTGGAAGCGCGCGCGCTGCAACTGCGCGGCGCTGGGCTGATTGGTGACGATCGCCAGGCCGCGGTAGACCTGCATCGAGTCGGCGACGACGATCTCGGCGCCGATGCGCTCCGCCAGCGCCACGGCGACCTCGGTCTTGCCGAGACCCGTGGCGCCGAACAGGGCGATCACCGACACGAGACCCCCGGGGCGTCGCCCTCCCGGTAGCGGTCGACCGTGAAGCGCTCGACGTCAAAGTCCTCCGCGGGCGACAGGCCGGCCTTCTGCAGGGCGACGCTCAGCTGGAGGGCCACAGTGTCGATGCCCGGCAGGTCGGGCAGCAGGACGCCGCGGCGAAAGCCGGCGGCGACGATCACTCCGTAGCGCGTGGGATCCAGGTCGGCAGCCAGGCATGGCTCACTCGGGCTGAGCACGTCCACCGAGACGCTGAGGTCGGCCAGCTCGTCCGCCCGCAGCGGAGGGAAGCGCGGGTCCTGGAACGCCGCGGAGTGCGCATTGCGGGCGATCTCGCGCCCCAGGTCGGGCTCGGCCGGCGTCAGGGTGCCGATGCAGCCGCGCAGCTCGCCTTGCTTCTTGAGCGACACGAAACAGGCCGCCCGGCCGGCATAGAACGGCGTTTCCGGCGCCGGCGGCACGGGGGCGCCGGTCACCAGGGCCTCGATGCAGGCGCGGGCGTAGTCGGCCGGCCCCGCGCCGGCGCCCGGACCACCGTCCGGCTCCGCCGGCACCGCCATCACCTCAGGCGTCCGGTCGGCGCTCGGACCGGCCGAAGCGGGCCACGAGGTAGCCGACCCCGAAGGGGCCTTCGTAGCTGTAGACGTGCGGATCTACGAGGGCGTCGTCGCCGAGAAAGCCGCCGAGAGCGATGAACGAGCGGAGACCGCACTCGCCGGCGCCGCTGACGATGCCCCGGTCGAGAGTCGACAGGGCGGCGAAGTCGCCCGCCTCGAACGCACGCAGCAGGATCTCGTCGAAGGTCTTGCCGCGGGGGTCGTATCCGGCCGGCGCCGAGGGGATGAGCCGGTGCGAGAGGTCGCCCGAGGCGAGGAAAAGAACGTCACGTCCGAGCTCCTCGGCGCAGCGCCGCACGAGCTGCCCAAGAGCGCGATGCGAGCCATAGGAGTTGACGATGGAGATCGAGACGACGTGTCCGGGACGGAGGAAGCTGAGAGGGACCAGCGCGCCGTGGTCGAGCAGGTCGTCATCGCCGGGCATGAGCGTCACGTCCCTCTCGCCCCCGGCAAGCGCCAGGAGCAGGTCGACCAGAGCGCCGTCGTTCTCGAAGGCGAACTCGGCCTGCGGGCAGCCGAAGCTGCCGAAGTCGCCGCTCAGACGCGGCGCGGTCTTGACGACGTGGGCATCGGCGTACCCGGGAGTGTGCGGCGAGACGACGACGACCGTCCCCGGCTGCCCGACGTCGGCCGCCAGCGTCTCCATGCCGTTTACGGTCGCCGCGACGGCCTTGAGAGCGTCCCTGCCGATCTCAGGGATGAGCAGCGGCGGATGTGGACAGATGCAGCCTTGCATGACGGGCTCCTCCCTCGCTACGCCCGCGTCAGCCGTCCCCTCAGTGTCGTCGAGGTGGCGGCCTCGATCTCGACTTCCACTATAGCACCGGCCTCCACGGCTCCGGCGAAGTTCACCGTGACGTTCTGACGGGTGCGGCCCCGGAGCTCGTCACCGCGACGGCTGGGGCCTTCGACGAGCACCTCGACCGTTGTCCCCAGTGAGGCGCGCCGGGAGGCCAGAGCGAGTTCCTGGGTCGCCGCTATGAGACGCCCGACGCGGGCGCGACGGACGTCGTCGGGGACCTGGCCGGCGAGGTCCGCGGCGGCCGTGCCTTCGCGCGGCGAGTAGACGAAGGTGAAGGCGCCGTCGAACCGCGCCCGGGCGACGACGTCGAGGGTGCCGGCGAAGTCGTCCTCGGTCTCTCCCGGGAACCCTGCGATGAGGTCGGTCGTCACGTGGATGCCGGGGACGGCGGCGCGCAGGGCGGCGACGCGCTCCAGATATGCCTCGGTGGTGTACGAGCGTCGCATCGCCTTGAGGACGGCGTCGGAGCCCGACTGCAGCGGCAGGTGGACGTGTTCGCAGACGGAGGGCAGCGTGGCGATGGCAGTGACCAGGTCGTCCAAGAGGTCTTTCGGGTGCGACGTCATGAAGCGGACCCGGGACACGCCGCCACGCGCATCGATCGTGCGGAGGAGCGAAGCGAAGTCGGGCGCGTCCTCGCGCCCGGCGCGTCGCAGGTCGAGGCCGTAGGCGTTCACGTTCTGACCGAGCAGCGTGACCTCGCGCACGCCGTCGGCGGCGAGCGCCGTGACTTCGGTGAGGATGTCCGCGGCCTCGCGGCTCCGCTCCGGGCCGCGCACGTACGGCACGATGCAGTAGGAGCAGAAGTTCGTGCACCCCGACATGATCTGCACCCAGGCCTGGTGTCGGCGCGCGCGCTTGCCCGGCAGCGCGCCGCTCACGTGAGGACCGTCGGCGAAGAAACCGGCGCGGCCGGGGGACCCGCCGGCGGAGCCGGCGGGCTTCACGGCCGCGGCAAGCAACTCGGGCAGACGATGAAGGTTCTGCGGCCCCAGGGCGCCGTCCACGAAGGGAAAGCGGGTGAAGAGCCCGTGCTGCTCCGCCTGCGGCAGGCAACCGGTCACGAGCACGACCCGCTCCGGGTGCTCGCGCTTCAGACGCGCGGCCTCGCTGAGATGACCGGCAAGCCGCTCGTCGGCGCTGTGCCGGACCGTGCACGTGTTGTACACGAGGACGTCGGCCTCTCCGGGCGTCCTCACGGCGGCGAGGCCTTCGCCCTCGAGAGCGAAGCGGATGCGTTCGGCGTCGTGCTCGTTCATCTGGCAGCCGAACGAGCGCAGGTAGTACGTGCGCATCAGGTCTCCCCCACGCCGCAACGGCCGTGGGGCGTCAGCTCACTTGGCGTAGTCGACGGCGCGGCTCTCGCGGATCACGGTCACCTTGACCTGCCCCGGGTAGTCCAGCTGCGTCTCGATCTCCTTGGCGATGTCACGCGCGAGCAGCGTCGTGCCGCCGTCGTCGATCTCCGCAGGCTTCACCATCACGCGCACTTCGCGTCCGGCCTGCATGGCGAAGCACTTCTCGACGCCCTTGTGTTTCTCGGCGATCTCCTCGAGCGCCTCGAGTCGCTTGACGTAGTTCTCCAGCGACTCGCGGCGGGCGCCGGGGCGCGCGGCCGAGATCGCGTCGGCGGCCTGGATGAGCACGGCCTCGATGGTCTGCGGCTCGATGTCCTGGTGGTGTGCCTGGATCGCGTGGATCACGCTCTGCGACTCGTGGTACTTCTTGGCGAGTTGCTGCGAGATCTCAGCGTGCGAGCCGTCGACCTCATGGTCGACTGCCTTGCCGATGTCGTGCAGCAGGCCGGCGCGCTTGGCGATCTTGACGTTGGCGCCGAGCTCCGCGGCCATGATGCCGGCCAGGTGCGCGACCTCGACGGAGTGGTTGAGCACGTTCTGCCCGTAGCTCGTGCGGTACTTCAGCCGCCCGAGGATCCTCACGAGTTCCGGCGCCACGCCGTGCACGTTCGTGTCGAAGCACGCCTGCTCGCCCGCCTCTTCCATCGCCGCCTCGACCTCGGCCTGCGCCTGGCCGTACATCTCCTCGATGCGCGCCGGATGGATGCGGCCGTCGGTGATCAGCTTGGTGAGCGTCAGACGAGCCGTCTCACGGCGCACGCCGTCGAAGCCCGAAAGAACGACCGCCTCGGGGGTGTCGTCGATGATGAAGTCGATGCCGGTGACGTTCTCGAGGGTGCGGATATTGCGTCCCTCGCGGCCGATGATGCGGCCTTTCATGTCGTCGGACGGCAGGTTGACCACCGAGACGGTCGTCTCGGCCACGTGATTGGCCGCTGTCCGCTGGATGCTCAGTGAGAGGATGTTGCGCGCTCGGCGGTCGGCCTCGCGGCGCGCCTCCTCCTCGACCTGGCGCACGATCTTCGCCATGTCGTGCCGCGCCTCTTCCTCGGTCCGCTGCAGAAGCGCCTCACGCGCCTGCGCTGTGCTCATGCCGGAGATGCGCTCAAGCGTCTCGAGAGCCTCACGGTGTGCGACCTCAAGCTCGTCGGCCTGCTTCTGCGTGTTAGCCTCGCGGTCGCGTAGCGACTGGTCGCGGCGGTCCTGCTCGAGGGCGCGCCCATCGAGCTGCTCCTCGCGCTGGACCATGCGCTGCTCGGCGCCGGCCAGCTCGGTACGGCGGTCGCGCAGCTCGGCTTCTACCTCGCCGCGCACCCGGTGGACCTCTTCCTTGGCCTCGAGCTTGGCCTCTTTGAGCAGCGTCTCCGCCTCGCGGCGGGCGTCGCGCACGAGCTTCTCGGCCTCGCGCTCGGCCCCCGCCAGCTTGCCGGAGGCCAGATTGCGGCGGATCAGGTATCCAAGACCGACGCCCGCCGCCAGCGCCAGCACCGCCACCAGAATCGTCACCATGTCGTCCCCTCACCGTTCCCGGGGCACGAAAAAGCCGGGCACAGCGCCCGGCCCATGCCCCGCTCGCGCGTGCAGAGAGATACGGTTCGAGCTGTCGTCACGTCCAGGGGTCAGGACGGTCTACGTACGAACAAACCTCCCAAAGCTCTCACGGTCGACCCCTGGGTCGTCGTCACGAGGCTCGCGGCATGGTCTCGCCGTTGTGTATCGCTCAGCACGAGCGAGGGTTTCAATGCACAGGCACACGCACTTCGCGTGCCAGATGATTCTAGGGCTTCGCTCGTTTCCCTGTCAATTTGCAGGCAGGTTGCGACCCTGCGCGGGCTCACGTCGAGCCGGCCGACTCACTCCAGCGCTTGACCGCCGTGTAGCAGACGGCGCCGGCGAAGCCGCGCCGCTGGAGGACAGCGTAGGCGCGACGCCGGGCGGCCTCGAGCGGGGGTCGCGGCGGTCCGCCGCGTCGGAGTATCTCGAGGGCGCGCTCGACCTCGGTGTCGTCGTCCGATCCGCCGAGAGCGAGCGCGATCGTGTCGGCGGGCACGCCGAGGTCAACGAGTCCTCGGCGGATGCGCTCCGCGCCCCAGCCACCGAAACGTCGCTTGTCGGCGACGAAGGCATCGGCGAAGGCGCGATCATCGAGGAGCCCGTCGCCGGCGAGGCGCTCGAGCGCCTCCGCGACGGCCTCCTCCGTGTGGTCCTTCTGTAGAAGGCGGCGGCGTAGTTCTTCGCGGCTGCGCTGGCGTTGCGCGAGCAGCCGATGGGCGTCGCCGAGGATTCGCTCGCCCGACGCCTGCCGACGCAATGACTCCAGATCCGCGTCGTCGAGCTCGAGGCCCTGGTAGAGCCTGCGCTTGGCGAGGAGCGCCTCGCTCACGCTGCAGGCGTAGACGCCGTCGACGAACACCGAGACGCGCCCCCGGCGGCCGGCGCGGAGCGCCGTGACGACGCCCACGGCCTGGCCTAGACGGCGGCGTCGACCGCCGGTTCGCCGGCGCCGGGCACGCCGCCGGCTTCGGCCGCCGGCGTCACGACCGCACGGACCAGAGGCGGCAGGCCGGCCTTGGCGCGCACCTCGTCCTCGATCGCCGCGGCGATATCGGGGTTCTCCTTGAGGAACTGACGCGCGTTGGCGCGACCCTGCCCGAGGCGCTCGTCCCGATAGCTGAAGAAGGCGCCGCTCTTCTGCACGACGTCGTGCTGCACGCCGAGATCGATGAGCGTGCCCTCGTGCGAGATCCCGAGGCCGTACATGATGTCGAACTCGGCGAGCTTGAACGGCGGGGCCACCTTGTTCTTCGCGACCTTGACGCGCACCCGGTTGCCCACCGCCTCGGTGCCGTCCTTGAGTGTCTCGATGCGTCGGATGTCGAGGCGGATCGTGGCGTAGAACTTGAGCGCCCTGCCGCCGGTGGTCGTCTCGGGGTTGCCGAACATGACGCCGATCTTCTCGCGCAGCTGGTTGGTGAAGCAGCAGATGGTGCCCGATCGGTTGAGCGTGCCGGCGAGCTTGCGCAGAGCCTGGCTCATGAGCCTCGCCTGCAGGCCGACGAAGCTGTCGCCCATTTCGCCCTCGATCTCGGCCTTGGGCGTGAGAGCCGCCACGGAGTCGATGGCGACGATATCGAGCGCCCCGCTGCGGACCAGCATCTCGGCGATCTCCAGCGCCTGCTCGCCGTAGTCCGGCTGCGACACGAGGAGACTGTCGACGTCGACGCCGATCGCCTTGGCGTACGACGGGTCCATGGCGTGCTCGGCATCGATGAACGCCGCTTGGCCGCCGAGGCGCTGCGCCTGCGCGATGAGGTGATACACCAGCGTCGTCTTGCCCGACGCCTCGGGGCCGTAGATCTCGACGATGCGCCCGCGCGGGATGCCGCCGACCCCCAGGGCGATATCGAGGGCGAGAGAGCCCGTGGGCACGCATTCCACGTCGGCCACGGCGCGCTCGCCCATGCGCATGATGCTGCCCTTGCCGTACTGGCGCTCGATCTGCGTCACGGCCGCGTCGAGGGCTTTGTCCTTGTCCAAGGCGGGAGCTCCTCTCTCAGGATGCGGTGAAGACTGCTACGGGAGTGTGCACGGCGCCGGCCCTCTCCAGAAGGCTACTATACAGGACCATCTGGTCGACACCAAACCGGGAAACGTTGACGTTTTGCAGGGAAAACGGTGGACCGGGCCGGCGGTAGCGGGCGACGGTCACATGCGGCAGAAAGGGCCTCTTCTCAGGCTTATAGAGGCCGCGTTCGGCGAGCGCGTGAGAGACGTCGGCCTGCAGGGCCACGAGGGCGCCTCCGTGGTCGATGAGCTCCAGGGCGACCACGCGCTTGCCCCCGCGCTCAGGCAGGAAGAGCACATCCGCCGCGTCGAACTCGAGGTGCGAGAAGGAGATCGCAGACAGGACCTCGACGACGTCGGGGACCCGCGCCGCGACGACGTCCCCGAGGAAGCAGAGCGTCAGATGCAAGCTGGACGCGATCCTCACCTCGTCGTGACTCGCCAGCTCTGTCTCCTGCCAGCTGCCGATCGCGACGGCCGCGGCGTGCGGCAGGTCGCAGGCCACGAACAGGCGCTTGGTCTCGTCGGTCCACGAGCGACTCATCACGTCCTCCTCAGGAGTCAAGCGTCTCGCGCAGCAGATGGAGCGCCCGGGCGACCGCCCACTCGCGGACTGAGCCGCGGTCGCCGGGAAAGCGCTCCCTTGTCGTCCGGCACCCCTCGGGCGTGGCGCAGGCGAGGTACACGAGGCCGACCGGCTTGTCCGGCGTACCGCCGTCAGGTCCGGCGACGCCCGTCGTCGAGAGCGCGTACGTCGCCCCGGTGAGGTGGCGCCCCCCTCTGGCCATGGCCTCGGCCACCTCGCCGGAGACGGCTCCGTGGCGCTCGAGGACCGCCTGGTCCACGCCCAGCGCGCCGACCTTGACCGCGTTCGCGTAAGCCACGACGCCGCCGAGGAAGTAGTCGGAGCTTCCCGGCAGAGCCGTGAGACGGCCGCCGAGCAGGCCGCCCGTACAGGACTCGGCGACCGCCACCGTGGCGCCTCGCGAGCGCAGAGCGTCGGCGAGCATCTCGTCGATGGTGCGTCCGTCATCGGAGAACACAGGTACGGCGTCGCGCAACGCCGCGACGAGACCATCGGCCTCGAGCTGCGCCGCCGGCGTGCGCTCGTGGCGCAGTCTGACCGCGACCTCTCCCCCGCCGACGTTGACGGCGACGTCCACGTGCGGCCACGGGGCGGCGTCGATGACCGCTCCCACCTGAAGCTCGCCGGCCCCGAACACGCGGAGCACGCGGTTGACGACGTCGGTGAGCACACCGGCGGCGGCGAGCTCGCCGCGCACCCATGTCCACATGGCGCGCAGCTCCGACGGGACGCCGGGCAGCGCATAGACACGCGTCTGGTCGTGGCGCAGTGCGATACCGGGTGCGACCCCGGCCGGAGGCACGGGCCGTGCCCCACTGGGCAGCAGCGCCTGGCGACGAGTCTGCGTGAGCGCCTGCTCGAAGTCGAGATGGCGACGTTCGGCGACGTCACGCGTGCGTCGCGTGACCATCTCGAGGGCCTCGGGATGCTCGACCAGGGCGCGGCCGGTGGCCTCGGCGAGGGCCGCCGCCGTGAGGTCGTCATGGGTCGTCCCCAGACCGCCGCTGATCACGACGACGGCCGGCTCGAGAGCGAACGCCTCGTGCAGCGCGCCCGTGAGCATCGTGAGGTCGTCCGGCACGGTCATGAGGCGCGCGACCTGCACCCCTTCGCGGGTCAGCTGCGCGCTGACGAAGGCGCCGTTCGTGTCGCGCGTGCGGCCGTCGAGCAGCTCGTCCCCGCTCAAGAGCACTACGGCGCGCGGCAGACCGCTCAGCATCGCGGCGCGGTCCCGGGGATGCGCAGCACGTCGCGCGCCTTCCAGAAGTAGTTGACGCCGGACACCACCGTGAGTACGACGGCGATCGTGACGAGGGAGACCTCGACGATTGTGTCGCCGGTCGCCGTCCAGCCCGGGAACAGGCTGTGCGGCAGCATCAGCGAGACGATCGCGGCGATCTGGAAGAAGGTCTTGATCTTGCCGTAGCGGTCGGCGGGGATCGAGACGCCCTGCGCGAGCCCGACGATCCGCAGGGCGCTCACGGCGAACTCGCGGGCGATGATCACCATGGCGACCCACGCGGGCAGGCGCTGCATGCCGACGAGCGCGATCAGCGGCGCCGCGATGAGCAGCTTGTCGGCGAGCGGGTCCATGAACTGGCCGAACGTCGTCACACTGTCGCGTGACCGAGCCAGGTAGCCATCCAGCGTGTCGGTGACGGCGGCGAGGATGAAGAGCGCGATCGCCGCGACGTAGCCGTAGGGGATCTCGACGACGAGAAGGACAACGACGGCCGGGACCAGCAGCATGCGCGCCATGGTCATAAGGTTGGCGGCGTTCACGTTGCGCAGCAGCCGTTCCATGTGGGTCTCCGGGCTGGTCGCGGTCGCTGCCGGCGGAGTCGCCGGCTCAGTCGCCCGTCGTCGCCTCTACATCATAGCCGAGCGTCCCGACGACGCGGGCGCGCATCAGGCGGCCGCGACGCAGCGGCCGGCCGCGCAGAAGCGTGCGGCCGTCGATGTCGGGTGCCTGCACCGCGAGGCGGCCGACCGCCTCGCCGTCGGAGCGCCGGGTCCCCCGTTCGACGAGCACGTCGAGCTCGCGCCCGATGAGGCCGGTCCAATATGCGAGCGCCGCCTCGTCGATGGCTGCGCCGAGGCGGTCGGCGCGCTCGAGCCGGAGTGCGATGGGGACCTGCTCGGGCATCGCCGCGGCCCGCGTCCCGTCCTGGGCGTCGAAGACGAACACCCCGGCGACGGCGAGACCCGCGGCGCCGACGAACTCGAGCAGCTGCTCGACGTCTTCCTCCGTCTCGCCGGGGAAACCGGCGATGAACGTCGAGCGGAGGGCGACACCGGGGACGGCGCGGCGCACGCGGTCCAGGAGCTCGAGGTGGGCGCTACCGTCCCCTTTGCGTCCCATGCGCCGCAGGATCGCGGCGGATGCGTGCTGCAGTGGCACGTCCAGATACGGGACGGCGTACGCGGCCATGGCGTCAAGCAGGGCCGCGTCGATGCCGTCCGGCTGCAGGTAGAGGAGACGGAGCCAGGCGGGACCGAGCGCTTTCAGCTCCGCGAGCAGGCGCTCGAGCCCGCCCCATCCCGGCCACGACCAGCGGGACGTGTCTTGCCCGACGAGCACGAGTTCCTGCGCTCCGGCCGCGAGCGCCATCGCCGCGTCGGCGAGGATCGTCGCCGGCGGCGTCGTCTCGTAGGCGCCCTTGATCAGCGGGATCGCGCAGTACGCGCAGCGCCGGTCGCAGCCGTCCGAGACCTTCACGTACGCGTGCACCGGCCGGTCCCGCCTCGACGCTGATCGGCCCGGGCTCCTCGCGATGGTGCCACCCGGCGCCCCGGCGCTGCCGCTCGCCAGCGCGCCGATCAGAGGACTCCAGTCCAGCCCGCACCACAGGTCGACCTCGGGCAGCTCGGCTTCGAGCTCAGAGCGGTAGCGCTCGACGAGGCAGCCCACGGCCGCGATCCGCGCGCCTCGCGCGTGCGCCGCCGCGGCGCCATCGAGGATCGCGTCGATCGACTCTTCCTTGGCGGCGTCGATGAACCCGCATGTGTTCACGATGACGATGTCGGCGTCGTCGGGCCGTCCCCGCGTCATGCCCGCGTCGCAGAGCGCACGCTCGAGCCCGTCCGAATCAGCTTCGTTCTTCGGACACCCGAGCGTCTGGATGAAGAAGCGCATGGGGGCTCGAGACGACGCTCGCGAGTCCGGCGCCGCGCGCACGCGGGGGCCGGGAGCGTTCAGCGATAGTTCACGAACTGGAGCGGCACGCTCCAGTCCTCGTCCTTGAGGGCCTGGATGGCCGCTTGCAGCTCGTCCTTGCTGGGCGAGAACACCCGCACCGTGTCCCCCTGGATCTGCACCTTCACCTTCTTGAACCGCTGGCGCAGCATCTTGTTCATCGCCTTGGCCTTGTCGTCCGGGATGCCCTGGGCGACGCCCACCTGCTGGCGAACGGTGCCGCCGAGCGCGTCCTCGATCTTGCCGTACTGCAGGGCCTTGAGCGACACCTTGCGGCGCACCAGCTTCTCCTCGAGAAGATCGACGACCTGCTTCAGCTTGCCCTGGTCGTCGGAGACGAGGACGAGGTGGTCTCCTTCGAGCGTGACCCGACTGACGCTCTTCTTGAAGTCGTACCGCGTGGCGATCTCCTTCTGCGCCATGTTGACGGCGTTGCGCACCTCGTTCATGTCGGCGCGCGAGACGACGTCGAAAGACACTTCCTTGGCCATGGTCCCCCCTTGGGTCGCTCAGCCCTGCGTGAGCTTGCCGTCGATGATGGTGAGGACCAGCGGTCCGGCGCCCTCCAGGGCCGGCGTCACCTTGGCGCCGACGCGGATCGAGATCGCCGGCGGATTGCCGACACGCAGCCAGAGAGCGCTCTCACGGAACACCTTGGTCCTGCCGCGTGCGAGTGTGCCCGAGTACAGGACCCGCCCGGTCGGGCTGTCTTTCCTCACCTCGAGCCAGCAGTCGCCCGCCACGGTGCTCACCCTGACGATGTCGCTCGGTGTCGGACTCGGCGTCGGTCGGGCCGTCGCCGTCTTGCTGGCGCTGGCCGACGGCGACGGCGAGAGGAGCCCGGGGTCGATACCCGTGTCCCCCGTCTTCGTGGCGTCCCCGCCGTTCAACCCCAGAGCGTAGATCACGGCCAAGACCAGCAGGCACGCGACGGCGACGAAGGCGAGCGTGTTGCGGCGACGGTGACTGTGCGGCTTGCCGATGACGGACGATCCGCCGAAGGGCTGGTGTTCCTCCCCGGCGGTGCCCCGCGAGCGATACTCGTCGAGGATGATGGAAGGGTCGAGGCCGAGGTAGCCCGCGTAAGTCTGCAGGAAGCCCTTGACGTACGCCTGGCCGGGCATGAGGTCGAAGTCCTCGTTCTCCATGGCCTGGAGGTACTTGACACGGATCTTCGTGTCTTCTTCGACCTGCTGCAGCGTGAGTCTGCGGCGCACGCGCGCCTCACGCAGGGTTGTGCCGATCTCGAACACGACGGGTGAGCCCTCTCCTTGCGGATCAGTGCCGGCGCTTGGCCCGAGAACGTGCCGGCGCCCGAACGTACAGTCTAGTCACGGCCGAAAGTGAAGACAATCGGGGGTTCGCGTGCAGCCGCTCGGCGGCCCTTCTCAGACGTCCTCCACGGTCTCTTCCTCAGCCGCCTCGGCATCGGGCTCCTGCCTCGCGGGCGTCTCGCCGGCCAGCTGCGCGAGCACGCCGGGCAGGTCGTCCTCCCCGATGAGCACGCTGCGCGCCTTGCTGCCATCGTAGCCCGAGATAATCCCCATCTGTTCCATGATGTCGACGAGGCGGCCGGCGCGCGCGTAGCCGACACGCAGGCGGCGCTGGAGGAGCGCTACCGAGGCGGCGCCGGTCGACACCACGGTGCGCACGGCGTCGGCGAGGTACTCGTCGCCGCCAGCCCCTTGGCTGGCGTCGGTCTCGGTGCCGGCCGGGTTCTCGAGCAGGTCCTCGCGGAACTCAGGTTGTGCCTGCTGACGCCAGTGCTCGGTGATGAGCTTCATCTCTCGCGGCGTCACGAACGCGCCCTGGACGCGCAGCGTGCGCGTGCTGCCCAGCGGGTGGAAGAGCATGTCACCCGACCCGAGCAGGCTCTCGGCGCCGCCCTGGTCGAGGATCACGCGGGAATCGGTCTGCGACGACACCGCGAACGCGATGCGCGAGGGGATGTTCGTCTTGATCATGCCCGTGACCACGTCGACCGAGGGGCGCTGCGTGGCCACCACGAGGTGGACGCCGGCGCCGCGCCCCAGCTGCCCCAGCCGGATCACCGCGTCCTCCACCTCGGACGGGGCCACCATCATGAGGTCGGCCAGCTCGTCGACGATGACCATGATGTAGGGCAGCGGGTCCTCGCCCAGCCTCTCGAGCTTCTTGTTGAGATCGCGGATGTTCTGCGCGCTGCCGTGGCGCGACATGACCTCGTAGCGGCGGTCCATCTCGCGGCAGATGTTGTCCAGCACGTAGCTCGCCTGCTTCATGTTGGTGACCACCGGAGCGAGGAGGTGCGGGATGCCGTCGAAGTTCGAGAGTTCGACCTTCTTGGGGTCGATCATGATCATCCGTACCTGGTCCGGCGTGGCGCGCAGCAGGATCGAGCTGATGAGGGCGTTGATGCAGCCGCTCTTGCCCGAACCGGTCGTCCCGGCGATGAGCAGGTGGACCATCTTCACGAGGTCGGCGATGATCGGCTTGCCCGAGACGTCCTTGCCGAGCCAGAAGGCGAGCGGCGAAGCGTGCGGCGGGAAGGTGCCGAAGACGTCGCCCAGCGAGACGTAGTTGGCCTCCAGGTTGGGCACCTCGACGCCGACGGCCGTCTTTCCCGGGATCGGCGCCTGCACGCGCACGTCCGTCGCCGCGAGTGTGTAGGCGAGGTCGTCCTTGAGCGAAGCCACGCGGCTCACCTTGATCCCCGGGGCGAGCTGCAGCTCGTAGCGCGTCACGCGTGGTCCCGACACGGTGCCGATGACCTGTGCCTGGATGCCGAAGTGGCCGAGCGCCTCGACGAGACGCTGGGACACTGAGGCGATCGTCTGCGGCGTCTCGCCGTTGCCCTCGCCCAACCGCTGCAGCAGCAAGGGCTCAGGGATCCGCCATACGCGGCGGTCCTCAGGCGCGAACGCGAGTGCAGCCTCGCGCCCCTCGGTGTCGTCGCTCGTGGCCTCGGCGAGACTCATCTGCTCGCCCTCGTCGGCCTCGACGACGGGCTCGGGCACCGGCGGCGCGTACGCGCCGTGCGACGGCTCGCCGAAGATCTCGGGGACGTCGTGGACGCCGTCGATGAGCCGCGGTCCCCGTGGCTCATCCGGTGGCTCGTGAACAAAGGCGGCTGGGCGCCCGAAGGCCGGCGCGACGATAGTCGCGGCGAGAGCCGGGTCCAGCAGCGCCGTCACGTCTTCGTCGGCGTCGGCCACGCGCGTCGCGGTCTCGCGGCGGCGCTCTCCAAGGCCTTGGGCCTGGGCCCTCGCCGCCCGCCCGGCCTGCGCCACGCCGGCACGCGAGCGCTCCGCCCAGAGGCCGAGTGACGAGCCCGTCGCGAGGAGCAGGCCGCCGGCCCACAGTGCGACCACCAGCACGTCGACGCCGATGCCTCCCACGAACGGGTGGAGAAGGGCCCAGAGGGTCTCACCCACCGCCCCGCCGTGTGCCTCCATGTACGTGTCGGCGAAGAGACGCTCTGGGCGCGCGCCGCCGAACATGCCGAAGGTGTCGGCGGCGGCGGCCAGTAGGAACCCGGCCACCAGGAGCCCCAGGCCGACCGAGAAGGAACGCCGCGGCCGCTGCTCGTCACCGGCCGCCATGGCGTAGGCGGCGTAGCACAGCAGCAACGGCGCGACGTAGGCGAGCAACCCGAGGAGCCACGTGAGAGCGCCCCCGAGCCAGCGGCCCAGCGTGCCTCCGTCCCAGCCAAGATACAGGATGAACGCGACGAAGACGGCGACCGCGACGCAGGCGATCGCCCCCAGCTCACGGCGGTGCCGCGAGGGCGGGGTCGCGGGCTCGACGGCGCGCTGCACGGCACGCGGCCGCACCGCGCGCCCGCCGGCGCGCGTGGACGCGCGTCGTGCCGTGCGTGGGGTGGACATGCCGTGGTGTTCGACGCCGGCGGGGCGATTCCCTAGGCGCAGACGGCCACCGGACGGCCGCCCGGGCGCAGCAACGACCTCGCCTCGCCTCGTTCAGCGGTGGCTGCCGGCAGCCTCAGACCTCGACGACGACCGGGATGATCATCGGGCGCTGGCGCGTCTCACGGTAAATGAGCTCGGCGAGCGCCTCCTTGATGTCTTCCTTGACGAGGCGATGACCGGTCAGGTGGTCCTTGCCGAACGTGCCGAGCAGCTTGTCGAGCGCGGCCGCCGCCTTGTCGAGGACCTCCTGCTCACGCTCGTCGTCGTGCAGGAAGCCCCGCGCGACGAGCTCCGGTCGCGCCACCGAGGCCCCGCTCTGCACATCGAGGGTGACCACGGCGATGAGGATCCCGTCCTCGGCCAGCTTCTGCCGATCGCGCAGCACGAGGCCCTCCTCGTCCCCCAACTCGAACCCGTCGACGAAGACCATGCCGCTGTGGACCTTGTCAACGATGTCGCCGTCGTCGCGGCCGAGCTCGAGCACGTCGCCGTTCTCGAGGATGAAGATGCTCTCATCGCCGATCCCCGACTGGCGCGCGAGCTCGGCGTGCAGGTGCTGATGGCGATACTCGCCGTGCACGGGGATGAAGTACTGAGGCCGCAGCAGGTTGAGCATCATGCGCATGTCTTCCTGGGCGGCGTGGCCTGAGACGTGCACACCGCTGGCCTCGCCGTAGACCACGTCCGTCCCGGCCTTGAGCAGCCGGTTGATGGTCTCCATGACGCTGACCTCGTTGCCGGGGATCGGCTTGGCGCTGATCACCACGGTGTCGCCTTCGTGAAGTTCGACTTGGGGGTGGTCGTCCCACGCCATGCGCGAGAGCGCCGAAAGCGGCTCGCCCTGACTGCCCGTAGAAAGGACCAACAGCTCCTCGGGCCGATACTGGTCGATGTCGGTGAGCTTGATCATCGCGCCCTCGGGCACGTCCAGGTAGCCCAGGTTGCGGGCGATGTTGACGTTCTTCTGCATGCTGCGGCCCGAGACGGCGAACCTGCGCCCGTGGAGGTGGGCGATCTGCACCGCCTGTTGCACGCGATGGATGTGCGAGGCGAAGCAGGCGAGGATCACGCGCCCCTCGGCCTCGGCGAAGATCTGGTGAAAGGCCTGACCGACGACGCTCTCCGAGGCCGTGGAGCCGGGCGTCTCGGCGTTCGTGGAGTCGGCCAGAAGGGCGAGGACGCCTTGCTGGCCGAGCCGCGCGAACGTGTTCACGTCGGTGATGCGCCCGTCGATCGGCGTGTGGTCGAACTTGTAGTCGCCGGTGAAGACGACCGCGCCGGCCTCCGTGTGAACGACGATCGAGAGCGCGTCGGGAACGCTGTGGCTGACGGCCACGAACGAGATGCGGAACGGCCCCAGTTCGAGCTCGACGCCCTCGGTCACCTCGCTGATCGTGGTGGTCTTGATGAGCCCGTGCTCGTCGAGTTTCGACTTAGCGAAGGCCAGCGTCAGACGGCTGCCGTAGACGGGCACGTTGAGCTGCCGCAGCACGAACGGGAGGGCGCCGTAGTGGTCCTCGTGTCCGTGGGTGATCACGAAGGCGAGCACGTCGGCGCGACGCTCGATCAGGTAGCTGATGTCGGGAAGCACCAGGTCGATGCCGAACATGTCGTCGCCCGGGAAGGCGAGGCCGCAGTCGACCACGACGATCTTGCCGCGGTACTCGACCGCGGTCATGTTCTTGCCGATCTCGCCGAGGCCGCCGATCGGGATGATCCTCACAGACTCACTCGTCATACTTGACCAATCCTATCCTGCTCACGGCATACACATCCGGTCACGCGCCATCGACGGCGAGGACCCCGATCACACGCTGTCGCATCGTGTTCTTGCCGGCTTGCTTGGCTGAGTACATCGCCTCGTCGGCGAGGGTCACGAGACGCTCTCCGGAGCGATCCGGCGAACACTCGGAGATCTCCAGGCAGGTGACCGTACCCACGCTCAACGTGACGGACCAGCCACGCCTCGTCACGGTGTCCCGGACGGCACGAACGACGCGCTCGAAGATCGTCGCGCCGACGGCGGCGTCAGCCTCGGGCAGGACGACGGCGAACTCGTCTCCCCCAAGTCGGGCGACTGCGTCCGTGCGGCGCACGGCGGCGCCCAACTCGGCCGCGATGGCGGCGAGCACCTCGTCGCCGACGGCGTGTCCGAATCTGTCGTTGACCCGCTTGAAGTCGTCGACGTCGACATAGGCGACCGTGAGCGGCCATCCGTGCCGTTCGGCGCGGACGATCTCGAGCTCGAGCGCGTCGCGAAAGGCGCGGGGATTGGCGACTCCCGTCAGCGGGTCCAGTCGCGCGAGCTCCCTTTCCTCGAGTAGGGCGTGCTGCAACGCGGCCACGACCAGCACGATGAGCGCGAAGAAGGAGAAGCGCACGGCGCCGTTCCACCACGCGATCCACGACCACCATCCGAGGGTGAGGGAGTAGTGGTCGGCGAGGAACCACGCCGCACTCGCCGCGGCGGCGTAGACCGTTCCCACGGCGCGCCCGGCGACCCAGGCCGCGAGCGCCACCGGCATGACGTAGAAGACCGAAAGCACGATCGCGGCGCCGCTCACGTAGTCGACGACCCCGAGAGCCCCGATGAGGCAGGCGCAGAAGGCAAGCGTCGCCCACCGCGGCAGGCGCTCGAAGAGGCGGAGGACGCGAGGGACGTCGCCCGCGGCCATCAGATAAGGCAGAGCTCGCGCAGGGCGGCGGCGACCACGCTGCGCTCTTGGTCGTCGGCCTCAACGAGGGGCAGCCGGCAGCCCCCGACGCTGCGTCCGAGCAGGTCGAGCGCCGCCTTCACGGGGATGGGATTCGTGGTCACGAAGAGGGCCTTGAACAGCGGACGCAACTCCTTGTCGATGGCCACGGCACGCGCCAGATGCCCGGCGCCGACTTGCCGAGCCAGATCGGCCATCCGCGACCCAGCCACGTGGCTGGCGACGCAGATACCGCCGCGACCGCCCCTGCGCAGCACGTCGAGCAGCATGTCGTCATTGCCCGCGTAGACGCCGAAGTCGTTGATGGCGCACACCCGGTCGAGTTCCTCGAGGTCGGGGTTCGCCTGCTTGACCGCGACGATGTTCTCGACCTCGGCCAAGGTCGCGAGAGCGGCGGCGGGCAGGTTCACGCCCGAGCGCCCCGGGATGTTGTAGATGAGCACGGGCAGGTCGGTGGCCGCCGCCACCGCGCGGAAGTGTTCTATGAGCCCGCGAATGGGCGGCTTGTTGTAGTAGGGGGTCACCACCAGCGCGGCGTCGGCGCCACAGCGCTCGGCGGCGCGTGTCAGCTCGATGCTGTGACGCGTGTCGTAGGTCCCGGTCCCGGCGATGACCGGCGCCTTGTCACCGACCGCGGCGATGACGACGCGCAGGAGTTCCAGCTTCTCGTCGTCGGTCAGGGTCGGCGACTCCCCCGTCGTTCCCGCGACGACGAGACCGTCGGAACCGTTCTCGAGGAGCCAGCCCGCCAGGCGCTCCGCACCCGCGTAGTCGACCGTGAGGTCCGGATGGAACGGCGTCACCATCGCCGTGAGGATCGTGCCGAAGTCGGGCGTCATCGTTCTCCCCCCCGCTCGCGTTGTGCGCTGCCGCTCAGTCAAGCAGGTTCTCCAGACCGACCACCGTTTCCTTGAGGCCGGTCACGGCGCGCAGCGCCAGCAGCACGCCGCCCATGAAGCAGCTGCGCGAGTATGAGTCGTGACGCAGGGTCAGCAGCTCGTCCCCGCCCCCCAGGAGCACCTCCTGGTGGGCGACGAGGCCGGGCAGGCGGACGCTGTGGATACGCACCTTGTCGATGTCGAGGCCGCGCGACGGCGCGTCGCCGGGGACCGGCGCGAGGCGCGAGCCCGACTTCTGGGCCATGAGCCGCGCCGTGTGCAGCGCTGTGCCCGACGGGGCGTCCTTCTTGCCCGCCTCGTGCAGCTCCACGATCTCGGCCGTGCCGAAGTACCTTGCGGCTTCGGCGGCGAAGCGCATGAGCAGCACCGCGCCGAGGGCGAAGTTGGTCGCCACGACGCAGCCGACGTCGCGCGCGGCGGCCACGGCGCGCAGCTCGTCCACCTGGGCGTCGGTGAGCCCCGTCGCCCCGACGACCGTCGGGATAGCCGCGGCCAGCAAGTCGCGGGTGTTCTCGAACACCGAGGCTGGCAGGCTGAACTCGACGGCGGCGCCGTATGTGCCGGCCGCCAGCGCGTCGCCGAGCGACGCGTGCGCCGGCACGGCCTCGGCGCCGCCCACGTTGGGGTCGACGATCGCGGCGAGGCGCAGGTCGTCCTGGGCGGCGACCGTCTCCGCCGTCAGCGACCCCATCTTCCCCTTGCCGCCCACCACAAGGACGTCGATCATCTTTCCTCCCAGGCGAATCCCCGGGTCGCGGCGCGGTACGGCTGGGGGTCGGCCCCGATGCACGCCGTCGACCACGTGTCCAGGTCCCAGTAGCGCCGCACCGCGGCGCGCGCGTCGTCGATGGTGACGGAGTCGATGAGTCCCAGGATGTCGTCGACGCTCAACACCGGCAGGTCCATGAGGATCGAGCGTCCCAGCGACTGCATGCGGCTCCCGGGGCTCTCCATCGACAGCACCGTCTGACCCTTGAGGTGGTTGCGGGCGCGGTCGACGGCCGCCTCGGTGATCTCGTCCTCCAGCCCGGCGAGAACGTCGATGATCACGCGCAACGCTTCGTCGACGGCCTCTGCCCGCGAGCCGACATACACCGCCGTCATGCCGGTGTCGGCATAGAGCGACGTGTACGAGTACACCGAGTACGCGAGGCCGCGCTTCTCACGCACCTCCTGGAAGAGTCGCGAGCTCCAGGAGCCGCCGAGGATGGTGTCGACGACGAAGGCGGCGAAGCGGTCGTCGTCGGAGCGCCGTGGCCCGAGCCCGCCGAGACAGACGTGATACTGCTCGGTGTCCTTCTGCGCAAAATGCGCGACGTGGCGAGGCGCCGGCGGCTCGAGCCCGACCTCCGGCACGACCGCCCCCGGTGCGGGGTGGAAGTGTCGTTCCGCCAGCGCGCAGAGCCGCTCATGTTCGACGTGGCCGGCGGCCGACACCACGATACCGGGGTTGACGTAGTGGGCGCCGTGGTAGGCGCCAACGGTGGCACGGTCCATGCGGGCGAGCGTCTCGGTGTGGCCGATGATCGGGCGCCCGAGCGGGTGCTCCCCGAAGATCGCCTCGGCGAGGTCGTCGTGGATCACCTCGGCGGGCGAGTCCTCGTACATCGCCACCTCCTCGAGCACGACCTCGCGCTCCCGGTCGAGTTCGGCGAAGCTCGGTCGCGCGACGATCTCGGCGAGCAGCTCGAAGGCTTGGTCCAGGTCCTGGTCGAGACAGCGCGCGTGGACGACGGTGTGCTCCCTGGACGTGGCCGCGTTGGGCTCGGCGCCCATGTCGTCGAACAGATGGGCGATGTCCCACGACGAGAACCGCTCCGAACCCTTGAAGATCAGGTGCTCGATGAAGTGGGACACGCCGCCGAGCTCCGGCGGCTCGAGCCGCGACCCGGCGGCGATCCATAGTCCCAGCGCCACCGAGCGAACGCCGTCGAGGCGCTGGCTGGCGACGCGCAGGCTGTTGTCGAGCGTTGCGAGCTCGTAGGCCTCGATGAGGGGCCTCCGCTGCCTGAAGCTACTTGTTCTCGGGTACCGTCAGCGGCTTGAGACCGATGCGGTTGCGCGCCTTGTCGATCTCGACCACTTCGACGGTCACGGTGTCGCCGCGCTTCACGACGTCCTCGACCGACTTCACGCGGCCCTCGCCGAGTCGCGAGATGTGGATGAGTCCGTCGGTGCCCTTCTTGAGCTCGACGAACGCACCGAAGTCGGTCGTCTTCACGACGCGGCCGGTGAAGACGTCACCGACCTCGACCTCCTTGGTCATGGCTGTGATGCGGGCGATGACACCGTCCGCGGCCTCCTGGTCGGGGGCGCAGATGAAGATCGTGCCGTCGTCTTCGATGTCGATGTCGACACCGAACTCGTCGGTCATGCCGCGGATCGTCTCGCCGCCCTTGCCGATGACGAGACCGATCTGGTCGGGGTTGATCTGGATGCTGAAGATGCGTGGCGCGTACTGCGAGAGCTCGGGGCGCGGCTCGGGCAGCGTCTCGCGCATCTTGCCGAGGATGAAGAGCCGCGCGCGCTGCGCCTGGGCGAGCGCCTCGCCGAGGATCGCGAACGTCACGCCGCTGATTTTGATGTCCATCTGCAGCGCGGTGATGCCCTTCGCCGTCCCGGCGACCTTGAAGTCCATGTCGCCGAGGTGGTCCTCGACGCCGGCGATGTCGGTGAGGACGACGTAGGCGTCGCCCTCCTTGATGAGACCCATGGCGATGCCGGCGACGGCCGCCTTGAGCGGCACGCCGGCGTCCATCAGGGACAGCGACGAGCCGCACACGCTGGCCATCGACGAAGACCCATTGCTCTCGAGGATCTCGCTGACGATGCGGATGGTGTAGGGAAACTCGACCTCGTCCGGCAGCATCGGCACGAGGGCACGCTCAGCGAGGGCGCCATGGCCGATGTCGCGACGCTTGGGGCCACGCATGAATCCGGTCTCTCCCACCGAGTAGGGCGGGAAGTTGTAGTGGTGGATGTAGCGCTTCTTCTCGGTGAGGCTCAGGTCGTCGATGCGCTGGAACTCGCCGGTGCCGCCCAGCGTGAGCAGCGACAGGGCCTGCGTCTGGCCGCGCGTGAACAGCGCACTCCCGTGGGTCCGCGGGATCAGGCCGACCTCACAGCTGATATCGCGGATGTCCTCGGTGCCGCGGCCGTCGGGACGGCGCTTCTCGACGGCGATGCGCCGCCGGATGATGTCCTTCTCGAGCTTGGCGAAGGCGCGCCGCAGCTGGCTGAGGCGCTCGGGATCGACCTCGTCGTCCCCGCCGAGCGCCTCGATGCCGGCGGCGCGCAGCTCGGACGTCGCGTTCTGGCGCTCCGTCTTGTCGCCGATCTGCGTGACGCGGTCCATCTCGGCGCCGTAACGGCTCTGCACGTCGGCGAACACGCCGGCGTCGACCGCGTACTCGGGCACGTCCCACTTCGGCTTGCCGACCAGCTCGCGGAGCTGGAGCTGCACGTCGACGAGCTTCTTGATCTCGTCGTGGGCGATCTTGAGAGCCTCGACGATCTGGGCCTCGTCGACCTCCTTGGCTCCGGCCTCGACCATGACGATGGCGTCGCGGGTGCCGGTGACGACGAGGTCGAGCGTCGACTCGTCCTGGATCTGCGTCATCGCCGGGTTGACGACGAACCGGCCGTCGATGAGGCCCATGCGGACCGAGCCGACGGGCCCGCCGAACGGGATCTCCGAGATCGTCAGCGCCGCGGAGGCGCCGAGAGTCGCGAGGACGTCGTGCGCGTTCTCGAGGTCGACCGACAGGGTCGTCGCGACGATATGGACCTCGTTCATGAAGCCCTTCGGGAACAGCGGCCGGATAGGACGGTCGATCTGGCGCGCCGCCAGGATCGCCTTCTCACTCGGCCGCGACTCGCGCTTGATGAACCCGCCGGGGATCTTGCCGGCGGCGTAGTGGCGTTCTTCGACATCGACCGTGAGGGGGAAGAAGTCCTGCCCCTCCCGAGTCTCGTCACGGACCGTAGCCGCGACCAGCACCACGGTGTCCCCACAGCGGACGAGCACGGCGCCGCTCGCCTGCTTGGCGAGCCTGCCGGTCTCGAGGGAGATCGTCTTTCCGCCGATCTCTACGTCTAGTGTCTTCATCTCTTCCTTCGTCTTCCTTCCGTCCTCCGCGCCGGAATGCGCGAAGCGTCCGTCCGCGTGGGATCTGGACGTGAGTGGATTGTCGGCCTCGAGCCTCCGCCTACTTGCGGAGCTCGAGCTCCTTGACGAGCGCACGGTAGCGCTCGACGTCGCGGGACTGCAGGTAGTTGAGGAGACGACGGCGATGGCCGACCATCTTCAACAGACCGCGCCGCGAGTGGTGGTCTTTCTTGTGGAGCTTGAGATGCTCGGTGAGGGTCTCGATACGCGCCGTGAGGAGCGCGATCTGGACCTCGGGGGAACCGGTATCGCCATCGTGCTTGGCGTGCTTGGCGATGATCTCGAGCTTGTCTTCCTTGAGGAATGCCAAGGTACTCACCTCCCTCCCGGCGCGTCCGCGCCGGGGGTGCTCCGGAAACCCAGTAGCGGGTCGGCGGCCCGCAACCGAGAGACGGTCGAGCGGCTAGGGTAGCACAGGGGCGCAGCGCGGCAAACCGCGGCCGGCCGGGCGGCGCCTCAGGAGTGACCGAGTCCGACGTCGTCGAGGGCCGGGTCGTCGAGGATGGCCGCGGCGCCGATGTCGGCCTGCATCTGCGCGACGAGCGCCTCGACGCTGTCGAAGCGGCGCTCGTCGCGCAACTTGTGCAGGAAGTCCAGGCGGATGTCGCGCTCGTAGATGTCGCCGGCGAAGCCGAGCAGGTGAGCCTCGACCGTGACGTGAGTGACCCCCTCGTCGCGGCCGGAGAAGGTCGGGTTGTGACCGATGTTCACGGCGGCGCGGTACCAGGTGCCGGCGACGCACGCTCTCGCCGCGTACACGCCGCGCCCCGGGAACACGACACCGGCTTCGACGTCGACGTTCGCCGTGGGCACGCCGAGGGTGCGTCCGCGACGCAGGCCGCGGACCACGCGCCCGGCCGCCGACGGCGGGCGGCCGAGGACTTCGCGCACTTCCTCGAGGCGGCCGTCGTGCAGGAGCCGCCGGATGTGCGTCGAGCTGATCGCTCGACCGTCTTCGGTGACCAGGCTCACGATCTCGGCCTCGAAACGGTGCGCGTGGCCGCAGCGGCGCAGCGTCCCGGCGTCGCCTCGGCCGTCGGCGCCGAAGGTGAAGTTCTCGCCGACGACGACGAGCCGCGCGTCGAGGCCGGCCACGAGGACGTCGCGGCAGAACGCCTCCGCCGACAGGGCCGCGAGAGACTCGTCGAAGGTCAAGATGACGAGCTCGTCCGGCTCGAGCTCGGCGATGAGCCGGGTCTTCTCGTCCCGGGTGGTCAGTAGCCACGGCTGCCGCGCCGCGTCGAGCAGGGCGAGCGGGTGGCGATCGAAGGTGAGAACGGCGGACGCGAGGCCGCGCTCGCGCCCCCGCGCGACCGCCGTCCGGATGACCGCTCGGTGGCCCGCGTGGACCCCGTCGAACGTGCCGATCGCGAGGGCGCGCGGGCGGCGCTCGAGAGCGCCCAGATCGGTGACGACCTGCATCAGAGCCGCACGAGCAGCTTAAGGGCGCGACCCTCCTCGGCCGGCCCGTAGACGGCGATCAGCTCGCCGCGGTGCATCACGCGCACGGGTTCCCGCGGCCCTCCCGGCAGCCGGGCGCCGTTGCGCACCGGCAGCACCTGAGCGGCGGCCAGCTCGACGACCGGCAGAAAGCTCAAGGCGCTCGCCGGAACGACGAGGCCGGGGATGTGCTCGTCGCCCTCTCCCCGCGCCGCCACGGCCTCCCCGAAGGCGTCCAGGGTCTGGGCGTCCCCGAGGCGCAGGTCGCCCGTAGCCGTGCGCGTCAGCTCCCGCAGGTACGCGCCGGCCCCCCCCAGCACCTCGCCGAGGTCGATCGCGAGCTGGCGCACGTACGTGCCTTTGGAACAGGCGATGCGGCAGCGCATGCGCTGCGCCGCGTGGTCGAAGTCGAGCATCTCGATCGCGCTGATCTCGACCTCCTTCATGGGGGTCTCGACCACCTCTCCGCGATGCGCCTTCTTGTAGAGACGCTCGCCGTCCACCTTGACCGCCGACGTCATCGGCACCCGCTGAAGGACCGCCCCGCGGAAGTCCGGGAGCGCGGCCTCGAGCACGGCGCGCTCCACGGCTACTCCCGTGTCGACCAGCGTCCCCGTGCCGTCCCCCGTGTCGGAGCGGGTGCCGAACTGCATCGTGCACTCGTACTCCTTGGGGAGATCCACGAAGAACCGGGCGAGCTTGGTGGCGCGTCCGACGAGCACGACGAGGAGTCCGGTGGCGAACGGGTCGAGCGTGCCGGCGTGGCCGACCTTCGTCACCCCGGGGCGCAGAAGACGACGCACGTGCGCCACGACGTCGTGGGAGGTCAAGCCCTCCGGCTTGTCGATCAGGAGGATGCCGTCGAGAGCAGCTCTGCGAGTCCTGAACTGAGCCACACCGTCACCTCCTCGGGGGATTCGTCGCTCGAGAAGCCGGCCGCCTGGACGTGGCCGCCGCCGCCACGGGCCGCGGCCACGGCGCTGACGTCGGCGCCGCCCGAGCGCAGGCTCACCCGCACGCGAGGGCTTCCCTCCTGTTCCTTGACGAGCGCTGCGACCTCGACGCCGTCCACCGTCCGCAGGCGATCGACGATGCCCTCCGTCTCGTGCTCCGCAGCCCCCGTCGCGTCGTAGTCGGCACGCCGCAGGACGGCGATGAGGGCGCGGCCGCCTGCGACCGCCTGGGCGGTCGCCAGAGCGCGCCCTTCGAGGCGTAAAGCGCCGAGCGAACGGCGCTCGTAGAGCTCACGAAAGACGGTGGTGACGTCGACGCCGAGCTCGACCAGCCAAGCGGCGGTGGCGAACGTCGCTTGGCCGGTGCTGGCGTGGCGGAAGTGTCCCGAGTCGAAGGAGATGCCCGCGTACAGGGCGGTGGCGGCCTGCAGCCCGGGGCGCACCCTCAAGGCGCGCGCCAGGTCGCAGACGATCTCACTCGTGCTGCTCGCCTGCGGTCGCAACAGCACGACATCGCCGAAGCCCGTGTTGTCGTGATGGTGGTCGATGTTGACGACCGTTCCCGACCACCCGTCGAGTTCGAGCGCAAGGCGCGACAGCGCGCCGCTGTCGAGGGCGTACAGCGCCTCCCCCGCCGCCGGTGGCCGACGCTCGACCGCGCCGGCGGGCAGCATCAGGTCCTCGAACGGCAGCAGCTCGTCGGCGGCGACGCAGAGCGTCGCCGCCCCCCCGAGCTGCGCGAACAGGTCGAGCATGCCCGCCGCCGCGCCGAGGGCGTCGAGGTCGGGCTTCTCGTGCACGGCGACGGCGACGGCGGAGGCGCCGCGCATGTGCCGGCAGACCGCGTCGACGTCGGCGGCGAGGGCGTTCACGCCCCCTCCTCCGCGCCGGCGGACTCCGCGGCGCCCTCATCAGGTCCCGGCGCCTCGGGCCGACACTCGCCGAGCTCCTCGGCCTCGCGGCGCAGGAGCTGCTCGATGTGCATGGCGCGGTCGGTGGTCTCGTCGTAGACGAATGCAAGCTGCGGAGTGCGCTTCATGTGCAAAGCGGCGTTGACGCGCGCCTGAAGGTACCCGTGTGACGCCACGAGGCCGTCCAGGGTCTCGGTCCGTTCCCGTTCCCCCCCGAGCACGCTGACGAACACCTTGGCGTAGCGCAAGTCCTTGCTCGTCTCGACCCCGGTCACCGTGACGAAGCCGACGCGCGGGTCCTTGAGACCCTCCGCGATGGCCGCGGAGACCACTTCCCTGACGCTTTCGTTGACCTTCAGGAGTCGATGTCCCACAGCGTCCTCACTGGCTCGGCGGCCTTGAGCAGCGTCTGCGACACCTCGAACTCGCGGCTGTGGAGGTAGCGTTCGATCTCGTCGACGCGTGCGCGTGCCTGGGCAAGCGACGACGCGGCGGCGACGATGAGCACCTCGGCGCGCTGCCACGAGTCCAGCCCGCCGGTGACCGAGAAAGTCGCCTTGAAGCGCCGCTGCACGACGTCACGCAGCGAGTTGAGCGGCGCGCGCTTCTCTTTGAGCGACCGGTTCCCCGGGAAGTGCAGCTCCGCGAAGAGGACGCCGATGCAGGCGTCAGACCTCACGGGCGACTTCTCGTGACTCGTAAGCCTCCAACACATCGCCTTCCTTGATGTCGTTGAAGCCGTCGAGCAGGATGCCGCACTCGAACCCCTCCTGGGCTTCACGCACGTCCTCGGCGAAGCGTTTGAGGGAGGCGATCTTGCCGTCGTGGACGACGACGTCGTTGCGCAGCACGCGGATACCGGCGTTGCGGGTGATCACGCCGCGCGTGACCATGCAGCCCCCGATGGTGCCGACCTTCGAGGCGCGGAAGAGCTGTCGCACCTCGGCCTGACCCAGCACGAACTCCTCGTACTCGGGCTTGAGCATGCCGACCAGGGCGGCGGTGATGTCCTCGGTGACCTTGTAGATGACGCGGTAGGTGCGCACGTCGACGCCCTCGCTCTCAGCGAGGGCGGTCGCCGCCGGGCTGGGCCGGACGTTGAAGCCGATGATGATCGCCGTCGACGCCGCGGCCAGCATGACGTCGGACTCGTTGACGCCGCCGACGCCGGAGTGGATGACGCGGACCTTGACCTCGGGGTGCTGGATCTTGAGCAAGGCATCGGTGAGCGCCTCGAGACTGCCCTGCACGTCGGCCTTGACGATGAGGTTGAGGTCGAGCACCTTGCCCTCGGCGATGCGCGCGAAGACGTCGTCCAGCGTCAGTGAACGCTGGCGTGCCAGCGCCTCGGTCTTGATGCGGTTGGCGCGCTTTTGGCCCAGGGACCTGGCCATGCGCTCGTCCTTGACGACGCGGCAGAACTCGCCGGCCGTGGGCAGCTCGTCGAAGCCCACGATCTCGACCGGGGTGGACGGCCCCGCCGCCTTGAGGGGCTCGCCCCTGAAGTCGCGCATGGCGCGCACGCGACCGCTGGCCTCGCCGGCGACGACGGCGTCGCCGACACGCAGGGTCCCGCGGTTCACCAGCATGGTGGCCACGACACCACGGCCCGGGTCGATGCGGGACTCGATGATGAAGCCGCTGGCGGGCGCGTCCGGGTTCGCCTTGAGGTCGCTGACCTCGGCGACCAGGAGGAGCATGTCGAGGAAGTTGTCGAGGCCGATGCGCTTCTTGGCGCTGGCCTCGACGAACACGGTGTCGCCGCCCCACTCCTCGGGAACGATGCCGAACTCGGTGAGCTGCTGCTTGATGCGCTCGACGTTCGCCTCCGGCTTGTCGATCTTGTTGACGACGATGACCATAGGGACGCCGGCGGCCTTGGCGTGGTCGATCGCCTCGACGGTCTGCGGCATGACCCCGTCGTCGGCGGCGATCACGATCGCGGCTATGTCGGTCACCTTGGCGCCGCGGGCGCGCATCGCCGTGAAGGCGGCGTGGCCAGGCGTGTCGATGAAGGTCACGAGCTGTTTGTTGTGGCGGACCTGGTAGGCGCCGATGTGCTGAGTGATGCCGCCCGCCTCTCCGGCCGCGACGGCGGTGTCGCGGATGGCGTCCAGAAGGCTCGTCTTGCCGTGGTCGACGTGGCCCATGACGGTGATGACCGACGGTCGCGGCTTCAGGTCGGCGGGATCGTCGACGGCCTCGGCCTCGAGCGCGGCCTCCTCGTCGGCGGCACGCGTGATCTCGACCTCGCGGCTGAAGTCGCCGGCGAGGACCTCGATGGCCTCGTCGCTGAGCGTCTGCGTGATCGTCACCATCTCGCCGTATCCCATGAGCGCCTTGATGATCTCGGGGGTCGGGACGCCCAGCAACTGCGAGACGTCCTTGACGGTCGCGCCGGACGGGACCTTGACCACACCGGTCGGGATGACCGGCGCCACCGGCTGCTCCTCGCCGCGGTCGCCGCCGCGTCCACGGCGGCCGCGGCGCTGGCGGCCGCCTGCCTGCGGCCCGCCACGCCGGGACGCGCCGGCGTCGATGATCACCCGGCGACGATGGCCTCCCGGGTTGGCGCGTGGCCGTCGCGGGCCGGCCGCACTGGCCGCCGTGTAGGCCTTCTCGATGGCCTCGTCGTCGACCGAGACTTCGCCGTCGACGACCTCGATGCCGGCCTTCTTGAGGTGGGCGAGAACGTCATCCACGCTCGTCCCGCGCTGGCTAGCGATGTCGCTCACTTTGCGCTGCCTCGCCATTCACCTCACCGCCTTTCGTTCGTCGCAGACCCTGGCGAACGCGTCGACGAACAGGTCGTCGACGGCCGCCGGACCGCGGAAGGCGCGCCCGAAAGCACGCCGTTTGCCGGCCGCCGCGAGGCAGGCCGGATCAGGGCACAGATACGCGCTCCGTCCGGGTGCGCCGGGCCGCGCCAGGCGAACCTGGCCGGCCTCCAGACGCAATCGTATCAAGTCGGCCTGTGCGCGTTTGCGCCGGCAGCCCACGCAGCTTCGTTCGGGGCCGTCCACGCGTCACTCCGCGGCGCCCTCTTGGGCAGCCTCGGGGGTGATATCGGGCTCGGCCGCCGCTTCCGCGGCCTCACGAGCGGCGATCTCCTCGGCGCTCGGCACGTAGTCGGCGTGCATGCTGCAGTAGCGGGACCCCGCGTCGGCCATGTTGGGACAACGTTTGCCGTTGCGCGTGATCGCCATGCACTGGCCGGTGAGGTCGTCGTCCGCGAAGTCCATGTCGGCCTCGGCCTCGGCCATCTGCTGCTGGCTCTTGATGTCGATGCGCCAGCCTGTGAGCTTGCTCGCGAGGCGCGCGTTCTGACCTTCTTTGCCGATCGCCAGGGAGAGCTGGTCGTCGGGCACGATGATCGTCGCCGCCTTGGCCTCGTCGTCGACGAGGACCTCGCGCACGCGCGCCGGAGAGAGCGCCTTGGCCACGAAACGGGCCGCGTCGTCGTAGTACGGGATGATGTCGATGCGCTCGCCCCGCAGCTCGCTGACCACCATGCGCACGCGCGAGCCGCGCGGCCCGACGCAGGCGCCGACAGGGTCGACGCCGTCGGCGTGCGAGATCACGGCGATCTTGCAGCGGCCGGGCGACGGCTTGCCGTCGCGGCCGCGGGCGCCCGGCTCGCGGGCCACGTACTTGATCTCGACGAGGCCGTCGGCGATCTCGGGGACTTCGAGCTCGAACAGCTTGCGCACGAGCTCGTCGCTGCGCCTCGACAAGATCACCTGCGGGCCCTTGGTCGAGTCCTGGACCTTGACGATGACCGCCTTCACGCGGCCGCCGTGGTCGTAGTGCTCGGTCTCGATCTGCTCGCTCTTCGGGAGCAGCGCCTCGACGCGGCCGAGCTCGACCAGCGTGTAGCGCGAGTCGCTCTGCTGCACCACGCCGGTCACGAGCTCGCCGACCCTGTCCACGTACTCCTCGAACATCAGGTCGCGCTCGGCCTCGCGGATGCGCTGGAGGATGACCTGCTTGGCGGTCTGGGCGGCGATGCGGCCGAAGTTGTCGGGCGTCACCTCGATGCGCTCTACCTCGCTCATGTCGACGCCCGAGAGGTCGAGGCCGATCTCCTCACCCTCCTCGTCATGGACCTTGAGCGCCTCGACGTCGATGTGGTCCGGGAAGATGAGCTGGAACACGCGCATGTCTCCGGTCTCGGTGTCGACCTCGACCTTGGCGTGCTCGACGGCGTCGGGGGTCTTCTTGTAGGCCGACAGAAGCGCGTCCTCGAGTGCGTCGACGAGGGCCTCGAAGGCGATGCCCTTCTCCTTCTCGATCTGTCGCAGCGCCTCGATGATCTCTCTACTCACGTCGGCCTCCGTTCCTCTCAAAGTTGTAGACCACGTGGGCGGTCGCGATGTCGTGCAATGGCAGGCGGGCCGTGTCGCCGTCGACGAGCGCCAGCGTGACGCTGTCGTCGTCGGCCGCCGACAGGACGCCGCGGAAGTTGCTCCGCCCGTCCTGCGGCGTCGACAGCCTCACGGCGACGTCCTCGCCGACCGCGGCCGCGAAGTGCGCCGCGGTCCGCAGGCGGCGGTCGAGCCCCGGTGAGGAGACCTCGAGCGCGTAGCGCTCGCGTATCTCGTCCAGCGCCGCCGTCACCGCGGCGCAGAGCTCGAGATCGACGCCGCCCGGCCGGTCGATGTACAACGTCAGCGCGCCGGCCGCCGGACTCACGTCGAGATCGACGACCTCGACCTCAGGGAAGGTCCGCGCCAGCGCGGTCCCGATCTCGTCCGCCAGCTGCTGCTTGCCCTCGCGTGCCATTGCCGTTCCAATAGAAAAGCCGGTGTCGCACCGGCCTTCTCGCGATACTCCGCCTCCGGGTTTGGTTGTCCAGCCGTGGGAGTATAGCACCGCGGCGCGCCCGGGCTCAATACGGGGCACGATTCTGCCGATAGGGTCAGCGGCGAGAAACCCCGGCCAGAGAGGCGACGATGGGTGAGTACACGACGTTCACGTGCCGCAAGTGCGGCTACAGCGCCGAACACGTCCGCTGGGGCGTGAGCGTGAAGGACCCGCGACAGCGGTTCATGCCCGCCTACTGCATCGAGTGCGGGACCATCGTCGAGGTGGATCTGACGGGCGCCGACTTGATGATCGACGAGTTCACCTGTCTCAAGTGCGGCCGCGAACTCTTCTTCCTCGAGAAAGCGGCGTCGTACACCTGCCCCAAGTGCAAGGCGCACGACATGCTGCTGCGGCAAGGCGAGTACTGGTGAACTCGCGGCCGCCGGCCTGAGGCCGGCGCCCGCCGCTTCGCTCTACTTCTCGATGACCACCGGACTCCCGGCTGGGACGAGCTTGCTCACGGCCAGGACGTCTTTGTCGTGCATGCGCACGCACCCATGGCTGATCGCCTTGCCGATGAGCCAGGGCTCGTTGGTGCCGTGGATCGCCACGGGCCCTCCCTGCTCCCAACCCGAGAGCTTCGGCTGGAATGCGCTGATGCCGATCGCCAGCACACCGTAGGCCCCGCCCGGCGACGGCGGCTTCAGCTTCTGATTGATGAAGAAGAAGCCCGTGGGCGTCTCGAGCCCCGGGCGACCCACGGCGACCGGGAACTCCCCCGCGAGCTCGCCCCGGCGGTAGACCCGCAGCTTGCGCTCCGACAGGTCGATGACGATCTTCGCCGACGTCGAGTAGAAGGCCAGTGGCCCTTCCTTGACCCAGCCCTTGCTGCCGTTGGGCCGCAGGGCCAGCCACACCCGATACCAGGTCGCTCCGTGAACCTCCTTCACCTCGTCGACCAGCACGAGCGTGGGGTAGTCGTTCTGGTTGCGTACGCCGAGGCGGATCTTCACGGCGGCGCCGGCGGACGGTCGCGCGTAGACCACCACCGGCGCGGTCGCCTTGCCCACGAGCCAGCGCTCGTATTCCGGCGCCGTCGTCCCGCCGGGAGCCGGCGAGGCAGTGCTGGACTTCGGCACCGCCGCCGGCGTCTGTACGCCGCCGCTGCCGGCGGCGCGCGCGCGGACGACGGCGTACCCGCTCAGGGCGAAGGCCGCGAGCACGACGAGGGCCGCAACGGCGAACAGGGACTTGCGCGCAGATGGTGACATGCTCGCGCTCGAGGATAGCGCAGGCGCCTGATGCTGTACACCAGGCGACAGGCACGGCTGGCGGTGCGGCGTAGAATAGCCGGTAGCCCGATGACACTCGGGGGGAGAGAAAGGAGACTCGCGTGGTCGCGGTCATCGTCATCATCGGCATCCTCGTCCTGCTGGGGATCATCTTCGCGGTCCTCTACAACCGGCTCGTCGGGCGGCGGAACCAGGTCGACAACGCCTGGAGCCAGATCGACGTCCAGCTCAAGCGCCGGTACGACCTCATCCCCAACCTGGTCGAGGCCGTCAAGGACTACATGCAGTACGAGCAGGAGACGCTCAGCAAGGTGACCGAGGCGCGCTCGGCGGCCATGCAGGCGGGCGCAGCGGGTCCTCAAGCCCAGGCCAAGGCCGAGAGCGCGCTCACCGACACGCTGAAGTCCCTCTTCGCCGTCGTCGAGAACTACCCGGACCTCAAGGCGAACCAGAACGTGCTCAGCCTACAGGAGGAGTTGACGGCGACCGAGAACAAGATCGCCTTCGCGCGGCAGTTCTACAACGACAGCGTCCTGACCTACAACAACGCGACCCAGATGTTCCCGACGAACATCATCGCCGGGATGTTCAACTTTGCGACGCGCCAGTTCTTCGACACGCCCGAGTCCGAGACGGTCGTCCCCAAGGTCGACCTGCGGTGACGACCTACCGCGCCCCGCGGCGGCACTGAGGGTCGCGAAGCATGTACGAGCAGATCCGCCGCAACCGGCGGGCTTCATGGCTGCTCATGATCTTCGTCGTCGCGATCCTCACGGCGATGGGCTACGTGATCGGCCGCGCCTGGACCGGCTCGAGCGGCGGTGGCCTCGGGTTTCTCGGCCTGTTCGGCGTGGTCGCCATCGTCTGGAGCCTCGTCGGCTACTACGCCGGAGACAGAATGGTGCTCGCCGTGAGCGGCGCCAAACAGATCACCCACGCCGAGCAGCCGCAGCTGTGGAACGTCGTGGAGGAGATGACGATCGCCGCCGGGCTGGCGCAGCCGCCGGCGGTGTACGTCATCGACGACCCCGCTCCGAACGCGTTCGCCACAGGCCGCGATCCCGCGCACAGCTCGATCGCCGTGACGCGGGGTCTCCTCGAGAAGCTGAACCGCGACGAGCTCCAGGGCGTGGTCGCCCACGAGATGTCCCACGTGCGCAACTACGACATCCGTTTCGCCACCCTGATCGGCATCCTCGTGGGCCTCGTCGCCCTCATCGCCGACGTGTTCCTTCGCTCGCGCTGGTTCGGCTTCGGCGGCCGCCGCAACGACGGCGGGGGCGGCGCCGGCGTGATCGTCATGGTCCTGGCGATTGCGTTCGCGATACTGGCGCCGTTCGCCGCGCGCATCGTGCAGTTCGCGATCTCGCGCCGCCGTGAGCTGCTCGCCGACGGCACCGCCGTCGAACTGACGCGCAATCCGCTCGGGCTCGCCGGGGCGCTGCAGAAGATCGCCGCCGACCCGAACAAGCTTCGCGCGGGCAACCGCGCCACGGCGCACCTGTATATCGCCAACCCTCTACGCAAGGTCAAGGACGCGGCGGGCCTGTTCGACACGCACCCGCCCATCCAGGAGCGCATCGACCTTCTGCTCGCGATGGCGCACGACGAAGCGCCACCGGCGCAGGCCGAGCCGCTGGCGACGGCCTAGCGAACGGCAGAGGCGGATGGGACCACGGAGTACGAACCGGAGTCGATTGTCTGCCGGTGTCCCCTCCCGTACGCTTGACCGGGACCGCCGCAAGCACGTCCGGCACATCACATCTCCCCGTCGGTGAGAACGATGGCCAGACGGCGCCGAGGCCTTGTCAACGAGGAGCTGGAGGACATGGACATGGTTCGTTCGGACTACCGACTCGAACACGACTTGCTGGGTGAGAAAGAGATCGCCCAGTCCGCCTACTACGGCATCCACACCGCGCGCGCGCTCGAGAACTTCGCGATCTCCGGTGTCTCTATCTCAGTCCACCCCGATCTGGTCAACGCGCTGGCGGCGGTCAAGCAGGCGGCCGCCGAGTCGAACAGGGAGCTGGGACTGCTCTCACCGGAGAAGGCCGCCGCGGTCGTGGCGGCTTGCGAGGAGATCCGCTCGGGGAGCCTGCACGACCAGTTCGTCGTGGATGTCATCCAGGGCGGCGCCGGCACTTCTGCCAACATGAACGCGAACGAAGTCGTGACCAATCGCGCGCTGGAGCATCTCGGCCACGCGCGTGGCGAGTACGAGTTCCTCCACCCGCTGGACGACGTGAACCAGGGGCAGAGCACGAACGATGTCTATCCGACGGCGGTGAGAGTCGCGTTGCTCTGGGCGATCGAGCGTCTTCTTGGCGGGATGGGTGTCCTGCGCACCGCCTTTGGCGACAAGGTCGGCGTGTTCGCCGACGTCCTGAAGATGGGTCGCACGCAGCTGCAGGATGCCGTCCCGATGACGCTGGGGCAGGAGTTCAACACCTACGCGGTCATGATCGGCGAGGACCAGCAGCGGCTTGCCGAGGCGTCTCAGCTGCTCTACGAGGTGAACCTGGGCGGCACTGCCATCGGGACGGGGTTGAACACCTCACCGGACTACGCCGAGCTGGCCTGCCGCCACCTCGCGCGCATCACCGGGATCCCCCTCGTCGTCTCGCCGGACCTGGTGGAAGCGACCCAGGACGCCGGCTCCCTGGTACAGCTCTCCGGCGTGCTCAAGAGGATCGCGGTGAAGGTCTCGAAGATCTGCAACGACCTGCGTCTTCTGTCGTCGGGCCCGCGCGCCGGGCTCAACGAGATCAACCTCCCCCCCGTGCAGGCCGGCTCGAGCATGATGCCGGGCAAGGTCAACCCGGTCATCCCGGAAGTCGTGAACCAGATCGCGTTCGAAGTCATCGGCAACGATGTCACCGTCAGCGTAGCCGCCGAAGCCGGTCAGTTGCAGCTCAACGCGTTCGAGCCGATCATGGCGCATGCCCTCTTCGAGAGCGTCATGCATCTGGAAGCCGGGTTTCGTACGCTGGCGCAACGGTGCGTGGAGGGCATCACTGCCAACGCCGATCACCTGAGGGCCCAGGTGCTGGCGTCAGTCGGCCTCGCGACTGCTCTCAACCCGCTGATCGGTTACGCGGCCGCCACCGCGATCGCACAGGAAGCGGCCGCGACCGGTCGCGCAGTGTACGACGTAGCGCTGTCCAGCGGCCTCCTGACCAAGGAACAGTTGGACGAACTCCTCTGTCCGGAGACGCTTGCGGGCGTACCTGCGTCGCGGGACGAACGGGCGGAGGACGGGCGTGACTGCTGACCGGGACCGCGTCCTCACCTGAACGCCACCTCGAGCCTGGCGCCGAGGACAGCCGCGGGGCCCGTTCGGCCCGGTGGCGGCCCGCCCTACTCGAGGCCGGCGAGCGCCTCGCGGTACAGGGGACGCTGCGGAGCGAGTGCCGCCGCGAGCCGCAGCCGGCCACGCCCCTCTTCATCGCGCCCGAGCTTCACGAGGCAGCGCCCGAGAGCGTACTGCGCGTAGTCGCTGTCGGGCACGTCACGGACGATCGCCTCGAACTGGGCAGCGGCGCGCTCGGTCTGGCCGACAGCGAAGAGCGCGCGACCCAGGGCCTCGCGGATCGAGTTGCGGCCGGGCTCGAGGAGCAGCGCCCTCTCGAGCAGCTCCACCGCCGGGCCGGGGTGCCCGTGCTCGAGTAACCAGTCGGCGCGGCGGAACGCGGCGTAGGCCTCGCTGCGATCCTCGAAACCAGGCTCGCGCCGAACAGCGGTCACGGTCGCCCCCCGAGTCTCAGAGCCCGAGGTCCGGGGCGATCGCCTGCATCGCCCCGAGTCCGAGGCCGAGCGTCTCGTCGAGCTCGAGCCCGAGCTCGACGCAGCGCGCGATCGACGCGCGGTCGACGCCGCGGGCGAAGGCGCCCTCGCGGTACCGCTTGCGCACGGACTTCAGCGCCACGCCCGCGAGCTGCTTGTCCGGACGGATCAGGGCCGCGGCGGTGACGAGGCCGCTCAGCTGGTCGGCGACGATGAGCGCCACGTCCATGCGGTCCTCCCCGACCACCCCCGTCGCCGGGTTGTGCGCGGCCACGGCGTGCACCACCTCCGGCGCCGCTCCGAGTCCTTCGAGGGTAGCCGCGGCCTCGGCGCCGTGGCGGGTGAAGTCGCCCTCGGTCTCTTCGCTGTCGAGGTCATGCGCCAGGCCGGCGAGCGCCCAGGCCCCGGCGTCTTCGCCGAGCCGTTCGGCGAGGGCGCGCATGACCGCTTCGCACGCCAGCATGTGGCGGCGCAGGTGCACGTTGGCGACGCGCGCCTCGACAACGGCGAGCACGCCCTCACGAGTGACGCTCATCGGCGCGCCCTCAGGGCGTGCTCGATGGCGTCGGCGATCGCCGCGGCGCAGACCCGCTTGGGGCTTCGCGGCACGTGAAGCTCACCGTCGGCGGCGATGATCGTGATCTCGTTCTCGTCGGCGCCGATGCCGACCCCTGTCGCGAGGATATCGTTGAACACCAGAAGGTCCACTCCTTTGGCCGCCTTCTTGGCGCGGGCGCGGTCGAGCCGCGGCCCCGCCTCGGCGGCGAAGCCGACGCGAATCAGGCCGTGGCGGGCGGCGGACGCCAGGATGTCGACCGTCCTCTCGAGCTCGACGGTCAGCGACTCGCGCTCGCCGCGCTCGATCTTGCCCTCGTCGACGGCGCGCGGCTTGAAGTCGGCGACGGCCGCCGCCATCACCAGCACGTCGGCCGACGCCGACGCGCTGGCCACCGCGGCGGCCATCTCGTCGGTGCTCTCCACGGCGACGACCTCGTAGGGCATCGCCTCCTGCGGCTGGGTCGAGATCAGCACGACCTTGGCGCCGCGCGTGTAGGCCTCATCGGCTACGGCGCGACCCATCTTGCCGCTGGAGCGGTTGCCGATGAAGCGCACCGCGTCCAGAGCCTCGCGGGTTCCGCCGGCGGTGACGACGACCGTCCGGCCGGCGAGAGGCCCGGCAGCCTCGCCGGCGAACGCTCGACGCACGGCTTGCAGGATCGCCTCCGGTGCGGCCATCCTGCCGGCTCCCTCCTCGCCGCAGGCAAGCTCGCCGCTCTCCGCGGCGAGGACCTCGACGCCGCGTTCGGCGAGGACGCGAAGGTTCTCCTGCGTGGCGGGGTGCTCGTACATCGCCCAGTTCATGGTCGGGGCGACGATCACCGGACCGCGGAAGGCGAGGTAGGTCGCCGTGAGCAGGTTGTCGGCGAGGCCGGCGGCCATCTTGGCGAGCGTGTTCGCCGTCGCCGGTGCGACGACCATCACGTGCGCCTTCCGGGCCGCCTCGATGTGCTGGAACCAGCCGCCGCCGCCCTGCCAGGCGCTGTCGTCGTCGAGGACCGCCGCCTGGGCGACGGCGGCGAAGGTGAGCGGCATGACGAAGCGCCGCGCCGCCTCGGTCTCGACGACCAGCGGCGCGAAGCCCTCGCGGGCCAAAGAGCGCACGAGGTCGACCGCCTTGTAGATGGCGATACCGCCGCTGACGCCGACGAGGACCGTGCGCGCGTCGCCCGGCGATGCCGCGGGACGCGTGCCGACACCGGCGCTCATCGCCCGACCCTCACTCCTCGCTCTCGTACTCGAGCTTGCCGTCGGCGATCTCCTCGAAGGCGATCGTGAGCAGGTTCGTGCTGCGCGTCGACACGAGCGGCGGAGTCAGCTGCTCCATGCCCAGCGTGCCCTCGCCGAGGCTGTGGTAGTAGTTGTTGATCTGACGCGCGCGCTTCGCGGCGATCATGACCAGCGCATAGCGCGAGCCGTCCGCGCGCGGCAGTATCTCGTCGATCCGGGGTCGGTCCACTAGGTTCCCTTTCGTTCCGCGTTGATGACCTCCGCCAGCTCGGCGGCGGCCCGCCCGGCGTCGTCGTTCACGACGACGTGGTCGAACTCGTCGGCTGCGGCGACCTCGGACGCCGCGATGGCCAGGCGCCGCGCGATCGCGGTCTCGTTCTCTGTGCCTCTTCCCCGCAGCCGTCGCCCCAACTCGTCGAGTGACGGTGGGGTGATGAAGACGAGCACTGCCTGGGGCATCGCCTCGCGCACAGCCCTGGCGCCGCGCAGCTCGATCTCGAGGATCACGTCGTCACCGCCCGCGAGCTTGTCGTCGATCTCACGGCGCAGGGTCCCGTAGAGATCGCCGCTGTATTCTACCCACTCGAGGAACGCTCCTTCGGCGACCGCTTGTTCGAACCCCTCACGGGTGAGGAAGTGGTACTCGCAGCCGTCGGCCTCGTCGGGCCGAGGGGGGCGCGTCGTGGCCGACACGGCCACGGCCAGACCCTGGAGTCGCGTCCGCACGAGGCTGATGACGGTACCCTTCCCGGCGCCCGAGGGCCCCGAGATCACGAAGACACGAGGAATGTGCTCAGCCTCCGAAGAAGGCGAGCAGCTCGGACCGCTGACGCTCGGACAGGCCCCCCACCGTCTTGCTGGGGCTTATCCGGCACTGCTCGAGGATCTTCGCCGACTTGACGCGCCCGCACTTGGGCGCCGCCATGAGGAGGTCGACGACCTTCGCGGTCAGGAGATACTCGGGCGGGGCGGCGAGCACCTCGCGGATGCCCACTGCGCCCTTCTTGAGTTGCGCCTTGAGAGTCGCGCGCTTGCTGCGGACCCGGTTGGCGCGCGAGAGCGCGTCCATGCGCTGGTCGAGCGAGCGCTCGGGGGCCGTGTTGAACTGCTTTGCTGAGCCGGACATCGGGCGCCAGTATATGTGAAGGTCGACGGCGGCGGCAACACGTTCGGGAACGGAAAGGATGCGTCTTGCTGGCCTTTTGTCGACGCCGCCGAGACGCGGACGCGGACGCCGCGGCGAAAGACCGGCTCAGGCGCCGGCGGTGAGCGCGATGCCGCGCGCGTCGGCGACGCGCGCCAGGCCGCGCGCGACGCACTCGGCGCGCAGCTCGTCGAGGATGCGGCGCGGCGCCTCGAGGCCCGTGAAGTTCGCCGCGCCGACGGCCACCGCCGTCGCGCCGCAGGCGATGAACTCGAGCGCGTCGCGCCCGCTCATCACCCCGCCCATGCCGACCAGCGGCACCTTGGGGAGCGCCTCGGCGACCTCGGCGACCATGCGCAGCGCGATCGGCTTGATCGCCGGCCCGCAGAGCCCCCCCGTGCGACTGCCGAGGAACGGCCGCAGCGTCGCGGGGTCGAGCACCATCGCGCGGAAGGTGTTCACCAGGGCGAGGCCGTCGGCGCCGGCCTCGACGGCGGCGGACGCCACCGGACGCACATCGGTCACGTTCGGCGTCAGCTTCACGATGACGAGACGGCGCGTGAGCGCGCGGACGGCGACGGTCACCTCGGCCGTCGCCCGAGGGTCGACGCCGATCGAAAGTCCGCCTCCCACGTTCGGGCACGACACGTTGAGCTCATAGCCGGCCACTGCGGGCAGCGCCGAGCCTCCGGTCGCCAGCGCCTCCTCGAGGCGCCGGACAACGGCGGCGTACTGCCCCGCGGTGTTCCCGCCGACGCTGACGATCACCGGCTGACGCAGAGGCGCCAGCGCGGGGAGCGCCTCGACGAGCGCCTCGACCCCCGGGTTCTCGAGCCCGATAGCGTTGATCATCCCGGAGGCCGTCTCGGTGACGCGCGGCGGGGGATTGCCGGTCCGCGCGTCGGCGGTCACGGTCTTGGGCACGTACGCCGCATAGGGGAACTGGGCGAAGTAGTCGCCGCTGAAGCGACGCGCGATCTCGAGCAGGTCGAAGGTGCCCGAGGCGTCCACGAGCGGGTGTTCGAGCTCCAGGCCACTCAGCGTCACGCGGAGGTCTACAGCCGTCGCCGGGCTCACCGCGCCACCACCTCGTCGAGGGCAAACACGGGTCCTTCGCTGCAGACACGAAGCAATCCACGGCTGGTGTCGACCACGCACCCGTGACACGAGCCCGTCCCGCAGGCCATGTGCGCCTCCAGCGAGGCGTATCCCCCGACCCCCGCAGCCGCCGCCCAGCGCTGCACGGCGGCGACCATCGGCAAGGGTCCGCAGCAGTACACCGTCGTCGAGGCGGGCACGTCCAGGTCCGCGAGCACGTCCGTGACCAAGCCGCGGCGCCCGACGCTGCCGTCCTCGGTGGCGACCCACAGGCGCGGCAGGTCGAAGGCGCCGGCGACGCGCGCCTGACGGCCGTCGCGAAACCCCAGCGCGGCCGTCACCTGCGTGCCGCTCCCGGCGAGCGTGTCGGCGAGGAACTGCAGCGGGGCGCAGCCGATGCCGCCGCCGACCAGCAGGGCACCGGCGACACCCTGCGTCGGGAACCCGGTGCCCAGAGGGCCCGCAAGGTCGAGCGCCTCGCCCACCTCTACGGCAGCGAGGCGCGTGCTCCCGGCGCCTCGCGCCTCGACCAGAAGACCCACGCGGTCGGCGCGCGCCGTGTAGAGCGACAGCGGGCGGCGCAGCAGGAAGCCCCCGTCGGGGACCGTCACCATGACGAACTGCCCGGGTCGCGCCGTCGCCGCGATGCCGGGCGCCACCAGTTCGACGGCGGCGAACGCCCCGAAGCGGCGCACGCCGACGACGCGACAGCGGGTCGTCGCGGCCCACTGCTCGGCGGGCGTGTGCGCGTCGTGTGGCAGGGATCTCACGTCCGGCCTCCGTTCTGCGTCGTGGCGTGGAGGTCTTGCAAGCAGCGCACCGACACGCGCGGACGCCGGGCGGCCTCGATCGCCGACACCGCCGCCGACGCCCCTGCGAGCGTTGTGATGCAGGCGACCCCGCGCTCGAGCGCCGCCGTGCGGATCTCGTAGCCGTCGCTGCGCGCGCTGCGCCCGAAGGGCGTGTTCACGACGAGGACGATCTCGCCGTCAGCGATCAAGTTGACGACGTGCGGCTCGCCCTGGAAGACCTTGTTCACGACCCGCACGGGGATGCCGAGACTCGTGAGCGCCGTCGCCGTCCCGCGCGTGGCGTAGATCGTGAACCCGAGCATGTGCAGCCGCTGCGCGAGGATCGTCGCCGCGGACTTGTCGCTGTCGCACACCGAGAGGAAGACGCTGCCCTCGAGCGGCAGCGGCGCCCGCGCCGCCGCCTGGGCCTTGCCGAAGGCGGTCGGGAAGTCGGCGGCGATACCCATGACCTCGCCGGTCGACTTCATCTCCGGTCCGAGACGCGTGTCGGTGCCGGGCAGGCGGTTGAACGGCAGCACCGCCTCCTTGACGCTGACGTACTCGGGGACGAGACGATCGGGCAGGGCGAAGTCGCGCAACCGCTCACCGAGGATCACGCGCGTCGCCAGCTTCGCGAGCTGCACGCCCGTCGCCTTGCTCACGAAGGGCACGGTGCGCGAGCCGCGCGGGTTCACCTCGAGGACGTAGAGGCGGTAGTTCTGGAAGGCGAACTGGACGTTGATGAGACCCTTCACCCCGAGCCCGAGGGCAAGCTGGCGCGTCTGGCGCCGGACCTGCTCGAGCGTCCCTTCGCCGAGCGAGAGCGACGGGATGACGCAGGCCGAGTCACCGGAGTGGACCCCGGCCTCCTCGACGTGCTGCATCACCGCGCCGATGTAGACGTCCTCCCCATCGCAGATCGCGTCTACGTCGACCTCGATCGCGTCCTCGAGGAAGCGGTCGATGAGGATGGGATGATCGGGGCTGACGCTCACCGCGCGCGCCATGTAGCGCACCAGCTCCTCACGTTCGTAGACGATCTCCATGGCGCGGCCGCCGAGCACATACGAGGGGCGGACGAGCACGGGGTACCCGATCTCGTCCGCCACCGCGGTCGCCTGCTCGGCGGTCGTCGCGAGGCCGTACTCCGGGCAGTTGATCCCGAGGTCGCGAAGCAGCTCGCCGAAGCGGCCGCGGTCCTCGGCGAGGTCGATCGACGACTGCGGGGTGCCGAGGATCGGCACGCCGGCCTCGGCCAGGTCCGCGGCGATCTTGAGCGGCGTCTGACCGCCGAACTGGACGACGACGCCGAGGGGACCCTCGTTGGCGACGACGTTCATCACGTCCTCGAAGGTCAGTGGCTCCACGTACAGCCGGTCGGACGTGTCGTAGTCGGTCGACACGGTCTCGGGGTTGCAGTTCACCATGATCGCCTCGTAACCCATCTCGCGGGCCGTCATGGCGGCGTGCACGCAGCAGTAGTCGAACTCGATGCCCTGACCGATGCGGTTCGGGCCGCTGCCGAGGATCACCACACGTTCCCGTTCCCCGGGGACGGCCTCGTTCTCGTCCTCGTAGGTCGAGTAGTAGTACGGCGTCTCGGCCTCGAACTCGGCAGCGCACGTGTCGACCGCCTTGTACACCGGCGTGACACCGTGCTCGAGGCGCAGAGCGCGCACCTCGCGCTCGCCACGCCCCGTAAGCTCGGCCAGGCGGCGGTCCGCGAAGCCGTAACGTTTCATGCGCCGGAGCAGGTCGGCGCCGAGCGTCCCGCTCTCGCGCACCTCGTGCTCGAGCTCGACGACGTCGCGCAGCTCGGCGAGGAAGAACGGAGAGACCCCCGTCGCCTCGTGCACCTCGTCGATCTCGAACCCGTGACGGAACGCCTGGAGGACGAGCTCGTAGCGCTCGCAGCTCGGCACTGCTAGGGCCTTCTGGATCTCGGGGCGCGTCGCCGGCAGCTCGGGCGGGGTCTCGAGCTCGCGCGAGCGCATGGCTTTGAGGAAGGCCTCCTTGAACGTGCGCCCGATCGCCATCGCCTCGCCGACGCTCTTCATGTGCGTGGTCAGCTCGCGGTCGGCGAGGGGGAACTTCTCGAACGCCCAGCGCGGCATCTTCACGACCACGTAGTCCAGGGTCGGCTCGAAGCTCGCGGGCGTCTTCTTCGTGATGTCGTTCGGGATCTCGTCGAGCGTGTACCCCACGGCGAGCTTGGCGGCGATCTTGGCGATCGGGAACCCAGTCGCCTTCGAGGCCAGCGCCGACGAGCGCGACACGCGCGGGTTCATCTCGATGACCACGACCTCGCCAGTGTCGGGGTGGACGGCGAACTGCACGTTGGACCCGCCGGTGTCGACGCCGATCTTGCGGATGATCGCCTTGGCGGCGTCACGCAGCTCCTGGTACTGCGGGTCGGTGAGCGTGAGCGCCGGCGCGACGGTGACGCTGTCGCCGGTATGGACACCCATAGGGTCGATGTTCTCGATCGAGCAGATCACGACGACGTTGTCGGCGGCGTCGCGCATCACCTCGAGCTCGAACTCGTGCCAGCCCGCCACGGACTCCTCCAGCATGACCTGCGAGATCGGGCTCAGGCGCAAGCCGCCGGCGACGATGCGACGCAGGCCCTCGCGGTCGTGAGCGATGCCCCCGCCGGTGCCGCCGAGCGTGTACGCCGGCCGCACGACCAGGGGCAGGCCGAGTTCGTCGGCCGCCGCCTCGGCCTCTACCGGCGTGGTCGCGATCGCGCTGCGCGGCACGCGCAGCCCTATCTCGCCCATCGCCGCGCGGAACTCGTGCCGGTCCTCGGCGCGGCGGATCGCCTCGGCGTCGGCGCCGATCATCTCGACCTCCCAGAGGTCGAGCACGCCGGCGTCCTTCAGGTTGGTGGCGAGGTTGAGCGCCGTCTGGCCGCCGAGGGTCGGCAGCACGGCGTCAGGCCGCTCGACCTCGATGATGCGGGTCAGGGTGGCCAGATCCAGCGGCTCGACGTACGTGCGGGTGGCGAGATCCGGGTCGGTCATGATCGTCGCCGGGTTCGAGTTGACGAGCACGACCTCGTAGCCCTCCTCGAGCAGCACCTTGCAGGCCTGGGCGCCCGAGTAGTCGAACTCGCACGCCTGGCCGATCACGATCGGCCCGGAGCCGATGATGAGGATCTTCGAGAGATCGTCGCGGCGAGGCATCAGTCGTGCTCCTTGAAGCGCCGCATCTCGTCGGCGAAGCGTTCGAAGAGGTGGAGCGAGTCGTGCGGTCCCGGCGAGGACTCGGGATGATACTGGACGGAGAAAGCGAAGAGGCCGGGCGCCGCCAGTCCCTCGACCGTCCCGTCGTTCAGGTCGACATGCGTCACCGCGCCGCCGCCGTGCTCGTCGCCGTCGTCCCGCACGGCGAAGCCGTGGTTCTGCGTGGTGATCTCGATCGTCCCCGTGCGCAGGTCTTTGACCGGGTGGTTGGCGCCGCGGTGACCGAACTTGAGCTTGTAGGTCCGCCACCCGAGGGCGATGGCGAGCAGCTGATGCCCGAGGCAGATACCGAAGATTGGCGCCTTCCCGACGAGGTGCTGGAGCGTCTTGACGGCATAGGCCACAGCGGCTGGGTCGCCGGGCCCGTTCGAGAGGAAGACGCCGTCAGGCTGCCGCTTGAGTACCTCGCGGGCACTGGTCCGCGCGGGGACCACGGTGATGCGGAACCCGTGCCGCGCGAGGTAGCCCAGCATGGAGCGCTTGACGCCGAAGTCGAAGGCGACGACGTGGAAGCGCTCGTCCGTCGTCGCCGGGACCTCGTGCGCGGCCTCACACGTGACCTTGCCGGCGAGATCGAGGCCGGCCATGGCCGGCAGGCTGCGCGCCGCGGCGCGCAGCGACTTCACGTCGCCGCCGTCCGTCGTGACCACGCCGCGCAGAGCGCCCTGGTCACGCAGATGCCGCGTCAAGGCGCGGGTGTCGACGCCGCTGACGGCGACCACACCGTGGTCGGCGAGCCATTCGAGCCACGTGCCGCTCGAGGCGCGGTTGTAGCGGTAGTTCGTGAGCTCGCGCGCGACGACCGCCCGGGCGTGCGCCCGGGCTGACTCGTCGCGCGCCGTGTCGGCGCCGTAGTTCCCGTTCATCGGGAACGTGAACGTGAGGAGCTGGCCGGCGTACGAGGGGTCGGTGACGATCTCCTGGTAGCCCTGCATGCTCGTGTTGAAGACGAACTCACCCCCCACCGTCCCCTGGCCGACGAGAGCCTCCCCGGCGAAACAGGCGCCGTCCTCGAGGACGATCAGGGCGGACCTAGGCATCGGCCTCCCATGCCAGCCGCCCGGCGGCCACCGTCAGCCTCACCCGGCCGCTCAGCTCGCGGCCGAGGAAGGCGCTGTTGGCCGACCGCGACCTGAAGCCCTTCGCAATCACGGTCCACGTCGCCCGAGGGTCGACCACGCAGAGGTCGGCGACGGCCCCGGGACGGATCGCCGGCGGCTCGACGCCGGCGATCGCCGCCGGGGCCTGGCTCATCCGGGTCACCAGCGTGCCGAGGTCGAGAGCGCGCTTCTTGACCAGGTCGGTATAGAGCACGGCGAAGGCGGTCTCGAGGCCGGTGGTCCCGAACGCGGCCTCCTCGAAGGGGACGTCCTTGCTCATCGGGGCGTGCGGCGCGTGGTCGGTGGCGACACAGTCGACCAGCCCCTCCTGGAGCGCCTTGACCAGCGCCTGCCGATCGTCCTCCTCGCGCAGCGGCGGGTTCATCTTCAGGTTGCTGTCGAGAGAGGCGACGGCCTCGTCGGTCATCGTGAGGTGGTGCGGCGTGGCCTCGGCCGTGACCCTCAGCCCAGCCGCCTTGGCGCGGCTGAGATGCTCGAGCGTGGCGGCGGCGCTAACGTGGTGCACGTGCAGAGGGGCCTCCTCGTACGCCGCGACTTCGAGGGCGCGGGCGACGTCGAGGCTTTCACAGAGCGGCGGGATGCCGCCGAGGCCGAGCCTCGCCGAGACCGCGCCTTCGTGCATCTGGCCGCCGCGGAAGAGCGAGTCGTCCTGGGCGTGGATGGCGATGGTGCGCCCCGTGACCTTGGCGTACTGCAGGGCGCGGCGCACGAGGGCGGCCGTGGCGAGCGGCCGGCCGTCGTCGCTGAAGGCGACCGCGCCGGCCTCGGCGAGCTCTGCCATCTCGGTGAGCTGTTCGCCCTTGAGGCCGCGCGTCACGGCAGCGTAGAAGCCGGCCGGGACGACAGCCTCGGTGCGTGCCGTCTCGATGAGTCCGCGCAACACGACGGCGGTGTCGACGACCGGCTCGGTGTTCGCCATTGCGAACACCCTGACGTAACCGCCGCCGGCCGCGGCCAGCGTCCCGCTGGCGACATCCTCCTCGTCCTCGCGCCCGGGCGTGCGCAGGTGCGTGTGCAGGTCGACGAACCCCGGGAGCACGAACATGCCGTCGGCGTCGACCTCGCGGGCGCCCTTCGGCGCCGCCAGGGCCCTGCCGACCTCGGCCACCTTGCCACGCTTCACGAGCACGTCATGGACCGTGTCGACGCCGCTCAGCGGGTCGACGACGCGGCCGCCGCGGATGACCAGGTCGGCGGCCGGCAGCGGCTTGTGCCACGTGCGTTCCATCAGAGCACCTCCTCGCTGCCGGCGTCGGTGTAGCCGACGATCGTGCGGTACAGGATCGCCATGCGCACGGCGAGGCCGCTGAAGACCTGCAGGGCGATCAGGTTCTCGTCGTCGTCGGCGATGTCGGGATCGATCTCGACGCCGCGGTTGATGGGGCCGGGGTGCATGACCCTCTGCCCCGGCCGCAGGCGCGCCTGGCTCATCCCGTAGAGCCGGTTGTACTCGCGCAGCGAGGGCAGGAAGCTGGCCCCCTCGCGGACACGCTCCTTCTGGATACGCAGGACGTAGATGACGTCGGCGTCGCGAAGGTCGGCGAGGCCGTACTCGACCTTGACGCCCATCTCCTCGATGCCGCGCGGGATCAGCGTCGGCGGCCCGACGAGGGTCACGTCCATGCCGAGGAGCTTGAAGCCCATGATGTCGCTGCGCGCCACGCGGCTGTGGAGGATATCGCCGACGATCGACACCTTGAGGCCGTCCATGTCGCGGCCGAAGGTCTGGCGCAGGGCGAAGAGGTCGAGCAGGCACTGCGTCGGGTGCTGGTGCTTGCCGTCGCCGGCGTTGATCACGCTCGCCTCGGTGTTGCGCGAGAGGACCTGGCAGGCTCCGGCCGAGGGGTGCCGCATGACGATGATGTCGGGCCCGTAGGCCGACAGCGTGATCGCCGTGTCCTTGAGCGTCTCGCCCTTGTCGACCGTCGACCCACTCGCCTTGAGGGCGATGGTGTCGGCGGACAGCCGCTTGGCGGCGAGGTCGAAGCTCGATGAAGTGCGCGTCGACGCCTCCCAAAAGAGGTTGACGATCGTCCTGCCGCGGAGCGTGGGCACCTTTTTGATATCGCGCTGCAGGACGGGCAGGAAGCTTTCGGCGGTGTCGAGCAGGAGGTCCACCTGATCGCGTGAGAGGTCCTCGATCGAGATGAGGTCGCGCTTGGGCATCGTCACTCCCCTCCCCCGGCCTGCACGAGCACGACCTCGTCGACGCCGTCGCATTCCTCGAGCCGCACGTTGATGCGCTCGAGAGGGGCTGTCGGCAGATTCTTGCCGACGTAGTCGGGCCGCAGCGGCAGCTCGCGGTGGCCGCGGTCCACGAGGACCGCGAGCTGCACGCGCGCCGGCCGCCCGTAGTCGAACAAGGCCTCGATGGCGGCGCGGATCGTGCGCCCCGTGTAGAGCACGTCGTCGACGAGGATCACGGTCGTGCCCTCGACAGCGAAGGGCAGGTCGGTGTCCTTGACGACCGGCTGCGAGGTGCGCGGGATGATGCCCACGGCGCCGCGCGCCGCGACGTCGTCGCGGTAGAACGAGATGTCGAGGTTGCCGGACGGGTAGTCGCGGCCGCTCAGTTCGCAGAGCAGGCGGTGGACGCGCGCGCCGAGGTAGGCGCCGCGCGTGTGGATGCCCACCACGGCGAGCGTCCGGTCGCCGGGGTTCTTCTCGAGGATCTCGTGGGCGATGCGCACCACGGTGCGCGACATCTGGTCGGCCGTCAGGACGACGGTCTCACCTGTGGATCTGGCTGCAGGCATAGAAAAACGCCACCGTCACCGGCTCGCGGTACGGCAGCGTCATCCACCCCCTTTCGGTCTCGCAGGACACGGTTAAAGGTCGAGACCGACTCTAGTCGCCGCCCCCATGGGAGTCAAGCGCCGCCGGGGTGACGCCGACGTCGGCGAGGAACGCCGCGAGGTCCGGCGGCAGCGGAGCCTCGAACGAGACGACGCGACCGTCCTCCGGGTGCGGGAACGAGAGCCGTGCTGCGTGCAGGAAGTGACGCGAGAGCCCCGGCGGTCGCGAGCGACCGCCGTACGTCGCGTCGCCGGCCACCGGATACCCCAGCGCCGCCATGTGGACGCGGATCTGATGCGTGCGCCCGGTCTCCAGCCGGATCTCGGTGAACGTGTAGCCGGGTGGCCGAGCCAGGACGCGGAAGTGCGTGACGGCGGGCCGTGGCTGTGCCGTGTGGACCGACATCCGCTTGCGGTCGCGCACGTGACGGCCGATCGCGGCGTCGACGGTGCCCTCGTCTTGCGGCAGGTCGCCGACGAGGAGGGCGAGGTAGACTCGCGTGACGGCGCGCCGCGCCATGGACGCCACCAGACGCCGGTAGGCGTCCTCGCGACGCGCCACGATGAGCAGCCCCGAGGTCTCCTTGTCGAGCCGGTGGACGACGCCCGGACGCAGGCCGTGCCCGCCACGGATACCGCGCGCGATGAGCCCATGCACCAGCGTGCCGTGCTCGTGCCCCGGCGCCGGGTGAACGACCACGCCGGCCGGTTTGTCCACCACCAGCAGCCAGGCGTCCTCGTAGACCACCTGCAGCGGCACCTCCTCGGCCGTGAGCAACGGTGGCTCGTCGAGGGGCGGTGCGAAGCTCACGGTCTCTCCCCCGCGCAGGACGTGACCCTTGCGCATGGCCCGGCCGTCGACGCGGACCGTCCCCGACTCGACAAGGCGCCCCGCGACTGCCCGCGAGACGGCGGCGTGACGCGCCAGGGCGACGTCGAGTCGCTGTCCCGCCTCGTCGGCGGCGACGCGGAAGACGCCCGTCTCAGGCGCGTTCGGCACGAACGACCTGCAGCAGGACCAGGCCGACGCCGACGACGATGGCGGCGTCGGCGACGTTGAACGTCGGCCACCACGGCACGTCGACGAAGTCGATCACGGCGCCGAAGCGGATGCGGTCGATGAGGTTGCCGAGCGCTCCCCCGAGGAGGACGCCGAGCGCGAACCGGTAGCGGGGCGGGCCGCAGAGGAGCCCCAGCGCAAGGCCGGCCGCGAGGACCGCGACCAGGATCAGTACGAGGTCGCCGGAGCTGGTCAGCCGGCCGAAGGAGACTCCGCGATTGGAGACCAGCTGGAGGCGGACGCCCCAGCCGATCTCGAAGGGCAGATCGGCCTGTCCCCGGCGCACGAGCCACTTGGACGCCTGGTCGGCGGCCACCACGAGGGCGGTCGCCGAGAGGGCGACGACAGTGGCCCGGCTACTTCTTCTTGGTCTTCGCCCGCTTGGGCGGCGAGTCAAGCTGCTCAACCTGGGTGTGCCCCATGGGGCAGGTCGGCTCCTTGGTCTTGCCGGAGCGGCCGCCGTCGTGCTGCACCACCGCCAGCGGATAGGTCGCCCTGCAGACCTTGCAGAAGGCGAGCTTCGCCATGGTCAGACCTCCTCTAGAGCCTTAGCTTCTCGTGCGCCGCCACGGGGTCGATCCCGCGTACGCGCACCACTTTCCGTCGCCCTGTCGCTCCCGCGGCGAGCGTCACGTCCCTGCGCCTCACGCCGAGCAAGGAGGCGAGGAGCCGCGCCAGCTCGGCGTTCGCCTTGCCCTCTTGCGCGGGCGCGGCCAGCCGCACTCTCACATAGCCGTCGGCGACCCCCGTCACCTCACTGCGCGAGGCCCCGGGATTCGCCCAGACCGCTATCGCCACGCCGTCGGCCCACGCCGACAGCGGCTCACCACTTGAACTCGTCTTCGTTCACCCCGGTGTCGACGTCGGACAGTAGCTCATCCTCTCCGACCACCACGCGCTCGCGGGCGTCCGCCTCCGCTTCGTCCGCGGGCGGCTCCGACGGCTCGTCGACGGGGGCCGCCTCGGCCTCGGCGGGGGTCTCCGACGCCTCTTCCACCGGCGTCTGCGCTGCGGGCGCTTCAGGAGGCGGAGCGAACTCGACGACCAGCGGGTCTGCGTCGCCCGCCGCTCGCGGCGCGGTCTCGACGGGTGGCGGCGGTGCGGTCCTGACCGGTGGCGGCGGTGTGATCACGGTCTCCTCGCGGGCGATCGCCTCCTTGATCGCCTGCGCACGATCGGCGAAGTCGTCGCTCGGCGACACCTCGGCGGCGATCGCCGGCGTCCCGTCGAGGTGCTTGAGGAACGTCTCGAGCATCGTGCGCAGCCTGAACCGCACGTCCTGCTCGACCCCGCGCAGGCCCGCGAGGCTCTTCTCGAGGTTCTGCCGGTCGCTGTAGAGGTCGCTCACCATCTGCCGCGCCTTGAGCTCCGCGTCGCGCAGGATCAGCTGCGACTCCTTGGTCGCGTTCGACTTGAGCTCCTCCGCCGACTGCTGAGCCGAGACCAGCGTCTTCTGCAGCGTCTCCTCGATGCGGCGGTACTGCTTGACCTTGTCCTCGAGCGATTCCAGTCGCTCGCTCAGGTCGATGTTCTCCTTGAAGAGTCGCTCGTACTCGTCGGCGACCTCGTCGAGGAACTCGTCGACCTCCTCGTCGGCGTAGCCGCGCATGCCGCGCTTGAACTCCTTGTGGCGGATGTCGAGTGGCGTCAGCTTCATCGCGGATCCCCTCCCGTGGCGCCCTCCCGGCCGCCTGAACGCTTTCTCCTTACGATACCCATCGATCTCCAGCGGGTCGCACCGCCTGGGCGGCGGCGGCCTTGACGACGGCGTCGACAATACCGCCGATGTCGTGCGCGTCGAGCGTCGCGATCCCGGCGGCCGTCATGCCGCCCGGCGTAGCCGCGGCGGCCATGACCGCCGCGGGGTCACCCGCGGCGGCGACGACGGCCGCCGCCCCGCGCAGCCCGTCGAGAGCCACGGTCCGCGCAGTCTCCGCCGGCAGCCCGCCTTCGATGCCCGCGGCGGTGAACGCCTCCGCCAATCTGGCCACGTAGCCTGGCATGCAGCTCGCGACCGCCGTCGCGACGTCGAGGTGCTCCTCCTCGATCTCGATCACCGTGCCGGCGCCCGAGAAGAGACCCGCCACGGCGTCGCGGCCACTTCCAAGCGTACCCGACACGAACAAGAAGACGCCCATTCCCTGAGCGGCGGCGACGTTGGGTATGACGCGCCCCACGGGCGCGCCTTGCGGCAACCACGCCCGCAGCCGTTCGACGAGCACTCCGGCCGCGACCGACACGAGGGGGCGCCCGTCGAGAAGCGGGCCGACCTGCCTGACCGCTTTCTCGACCTGCGGAGACCGCACCGCGACGATCACCACGTCGCTCGTCCGTACCAGGCTCTCGGGGTCGTCGGCGGCGACCCCGCCGGTGTCGGCGGCCAGCGCCGCGGCCCGGTCGGGGACCACGTCGAAGAAAGTCAGGTGCTCAGGTCCGCCGGGGCACCCACCGGGCAGGCTCCACCCCTCGACGAGCGCCCGGACGATGCGACCGGCTCCCAGCAGGCCGACGTTCATCGCCGAGCCGCGAGCTCAGAACTGATTGAAGAAGCCCTTCTCAATGAGACGGGCTTTCTCTTCGGCCGAGACTTCGACGTTGCGCGGCGTCAGCAGGAAGATCTTGTCGGCGATGCGCTGCATGCCGCCGTCCATCGCGTAGGTCAGCCCGCTGCAGAAGTCGATGAGCCGCTTGGCGAGCTCGGTGTCCGATCCCTGCAGGTTGAGGATGACCGGCACGTCGACCTTGTACTTGTCGGCGATCTGCTGCGCGTCGTTGAAGTTCTTGGGTACGACGAGGTGGACCTCGACCCTGGCCGGACGCGCCGCTTCGAGCGGCCGCACGACGCGCGACGAGCGCCGCGCCGGCTCGTCGGAGAAGATCTCGTCGTAGTCGGTGCGCGAGCGCGAGCCGCTCAGCTTGCGCACGTTCGGGCGTTCCTGGTACGAGCGCTCGAGCTCCTCATGCGGGGCGAGCGTCTCGTCCTCCTCGTAGATGTCTTCCTCGTCGTCGGCGATGCCGAAGTACACCGCAACCTTGTGCCACGTGTCGCCGAGACCCATCGTCCCTCCAGCAGCCCGTCAGAACAGGACGCTTCCCACGCGTACGATGGTGGCGCCCTCCTGGACGGCGACCTCGTAGTCAGCGCTCGTTCCCATTGACAGTCGCCGGAAAGTATACTTGCCGGCCCACGCCGCGGAAAGACGCGCGGCCAGGTCGCGCGTGCGCGCGAAGTACGGCCGCGCGTCCTCCGCGTCGTCGAACAGGGGCGGCATGCACATCAGGCCGCAGAAGCGCGCCTTCACGGACGCGCTCGCCGCCTCGAGGAAGCGGTCGACCTCACCCAGCTCGACGCCGGACTTCGACTCCTCGCTGGCGACGTTCACCTCGAGCAGGATGTCTCGCGGCCCCTCCGCCCAGCGCTCGATCTCCTCGACCACGCTCAGGCTGCCGACCGAGTGGACGAGGCGGACGATGGGCAGCACGAGCTTCGTCTTGCGGCTCTGCAGGTGGCCGATGAAATCGTAGGTGAAGGCGTCGCCATAGCGGGCCTGCTTCTCGACCAGGTCCTGGGCGCGGTTCTCGCCGATCAGGCGCACGCCCGCGTCCCGCAGCACACCGAGGCCGTCTACGTCGACGTACTTGGTGGCCACGAGGATCTCGATCGAGCCCGGCTCGCGCCCGGCGACCCGCGCCGCCGCCACGACCCGCTGCGCGACCTCCGCGAAGCGCTCGCGTACGTGCTCGGCACTGCCTTCGAAGAGCTTCATCTGGACCTCCGCGCCGCTTCCCTCACCCGCCTCAGCCACGCGTGCTCGGCGTTCTCACCCGAGTCTATCTCTCCGCTGCCGTCAAGGGAGAAGCGCGAGAGCCCAGTCGAGCACCCGTCCGATCGTCCCCGCGAAGACCTCCGGGCGACCGATCAGGACGACGAACAACAGGATGAAGACGAAGTTCCCATAACGGTCGAGGCTCATCCACCGCGACCACACCGAACGCGGCAGGAGACCGCCGAGGACGCGGGAGCCGTCCAGGGGAGGGATCGGGATGAGGTTGAGCGTCGCGAGGACGACATTGAGGACGTAGGCGTACGTCAAGACGTCGGCGAACAACGGGAGCGCGTCGACCGTCAGCCAGACGCCGCCAGCGGCGAGCAGCGCCAGGCCGACATTGGAGGCCGGCCCGGCAGCCCCGACCACCATCATGCCGCGCTGCGGGTCCTTGAAACGCCAGGGCGAGATCGGCACCGGGCGCGCCCACCCGAAGAAGAAGGTGCCGCCCGAACCCACGAACGTGAGCACGAGCATGCCGGTCCCCAACGGGTCGAGCTGCCGCACGGGGTTCCACGAGAGACGTCCCTGCTCGCGCGCGGTCGGGTCCCCGAGGAGCGCGGCCACCCACCCATGGGCGAGCTCGTGGACAACGAGACTCACGAGCAGGAGCGGCAGGACGATGACGAACGCGACGAACAGGTCGCCGCTCACGGGCCGCTCCGCTGGAGGCGCGCCGCGGCGAGCTCCTCGTCGCGCCCGGACACGACTCCGTTGAGCTTGAGGTGGAGGACGTTGCGGAGCACCTTGCCGAGGCGCGGCGAGGCGCCGATGCCCATGGTGAGGAGGTCCTCGCCGCCGATCTCGAGACGCACGTGGCGGCTCACGTCGAGGAAGTGCCCGAGCCGGTCGGCGGCGATCCCGGTCTCGTCCACGGCCATGGCCACGAGCAGCGCCTCGACGGGTTGTCCCTCGGCGACGTCGTACACCTCGGCCTCCGTCGGGCCCCGGGCGATGCGGTCGACGAGACGCCGGGCCACGACGAAGGCCCGCTCGAGCACCTCGGCGTCGCGCCGCCGGATGCGCATGCGGCGTGTCCACGCCGCGATCTCTTCGGGGTCGAGCTCGTGGAGCAGCCAGACCAGACGCAGGCGCCAGGCCGGCACCTCGGCTTGAAGCCGGTGCCGGCCTCGCAGCACATCCGCGCGCCGGATGAGGGTCCGCTCCTTCGCAGCGGCGCGCAGACGGCCGTGGATCGAGGCTGCGAGGCCGAGGTCCTCGAGCCGCCGCAGCGCGAAGTCCACCTTCGCTTCGTCGAGCAGAAGGACCAGCTCGTCGCGCAGACGCGCCGACGAGAGGTCGCCGACGAGGTCCATGGCGCTACAGGCGCGTGCGAGATTGAGCGTGTGCGGGTCCATGCGCAGCCCGTAGCGGCTCTCGTAGCGGATCGCGCGCAGGATCCGGGTAGGGTCCTCGATGAAGCTCAGGTTGTGGAGCACGACGATCCGTCGGCCCTCGAGGTCGCCGAGACCGCCGAAGAAGTCCAGGAGCGCCCCGAAGGTCTCCGGCTTCAACGAGACGGCCATGGCGTTGATCGTGAAATCCCGGCGCGCGAGATCGCTGCGGATGGTCGCGTGCTCGACCTTGGGCAGCGCGGCCGGATAGTCGTACGACTCGGAACGGGTCGATGCGACGTCGATGCGCAGCGGCGCGCCGTCGCGTCCGACGAGGATCACCACGGCCGTGCCGAACTTCTCGTGCGCCCGTAGGTGCCCCTTCAGCCGGCGCGCCAGGGAACGCGCGACGGCGATGCCGTCGCCCTCGACGGCGATGTCCAGGTCGACCTGCCGCTCGCCCAGCAGCAGGTCGCGGACCGCACCTCCCACGAGGTAGACGCCGCGCGCCTGCGCGGCCACGGCCTGCAGTTGTTCAAGGACGTCGCCGAGGTCGAGGTCGGCGAGGCGCCCGGCGATGTTGCCGGTGGCCTCCACCGGCGGCGCTGTCGCCGGCCGGCCGCCGACGACGTCCGCCCGCGTCACCATCCCGACGACGTCCGCGCCGTGCAGGCGACGGTCGTGACCGGCGCCACGCCTCCGCTGCCGCACGACAGGCACCCAGCCGAGCGGTCCCTCGGCGACCGCACGGGCGGCATACTCGAGCGGGTCGTCGGCGCCGACGTACGCCACGCGTGACATCATCACCGCTTTCACCGGCGCGTGGCCCAGACCGTGGCCCGCGGCCCGGTCGAGGTCGGCGAGTGCCACGGTCCCGGCCAGCTCCTCACCTTCAACGACGACGAGCCCGTCCACGCCCAGGCGACGGCAGGCGATTCCGGCCGCGTCGACGCTCTCGTCGGCGCCCACGGCGTGCAGGCCCACGGTCATCGCGTCCCCGACGGTCATCGTCGGCGCCACGGCACCCTCGACCGCCGCCGCGAGCCGGTGGCGGACCTCCGCGAGCGACTGGTCCTTGACGACGGCCGAGGCGGCGGCGGCGTGGCCGCCGCCGCCGATCGCGGCGAGCGCTTTGGCCACATCGACGCGCCCCGCCCGGCTGCGCGCCGTGACGAACACGCGGTTCTCCATGGCCACGAGCAGGAAGAAGGCGTCGCACCCCGTGAGGTCCATGACCCTGTGGGCGACCACGCTCACGCCCTCGACATACAAGTCCTCGCGGAGCGCCGCGATGAGCGCGACGACGCCGCGCACCCCGAGATCCTCGCACCCGCCCAGCGCCGCAGCCAGCGTCCGTCGCTGCGGCTCTGTGAGGGCGTTGGTCAGCCATTTCTCGAGGAGCGCCGGATCTGCCCCGTGGCGCATGCAGAAGGCGAGCGCCTCGGCGTCGGCCGGCGTCGTCGTCGAGAACGTGAGCGACCCCGTGTCCTCGTGGATCCCGATCGCGAAAAGGCTCGCCTCGAACGGGGTCACAGGGATGCCCCGCTCCACGATGATGCGCAGCATCAGGGTCACCACGGAACCGGTGGCGGCCGTGACGAGGTTCTCCGCGGCGACCAAGGCGGGCGTCGGGCCGTCGCCTCCGTGGTGGTCGAAGACCACCACCTGGACGTCGTCGCGCTCGCACAGCGGCGCCAGCTCGCCGAGGCGGTTCGCGTGCGTCGTGTCGACCAGCACGAGGCGTTCGACGGCGTCGAGCTCGATGTCGGCGGGGTCCACGACGGGGATGAGGTCGGCGTACAGGGCCTGGAACTCGCGTACGTTCCGGTTCACGGCCCCGCCCAGACTGAGCGCGGCTTCGGGATACAGCTTGCGCGCGGCCACCATGGCGGCGAACGCGTCGAAGTCCGTGTTGGTGTGCGCGGCGATGACTTCGCGGACGATCATGACCGCAGTATACGGGAGGGTCGACGCGGTCTGGCCGCGGCGCCGGTCAGGCGCGCAGCAGCCACGCGAGCTCGTCGCCGAAGGCCGCCTCGACGGCGAGGCGCAGGGGGACGTGCTCAGGTCGCTCGAGCTCGCGATCGCCGGCGAGGATCTCGACGGCAAGGTCGCGGGCGCGAAGCAGCGCGTCGCGATCGCGCGCCAGGCGGGCGAGCTTGAGATCGGGCACGCCCGCCTGGCGCGCTCCCATCACCTGCCCCTCACCGCGAATCTCCAGGTCGCGATCGGCGAGCTCGAAACCGTCGTTGGTCTCGAGCAGTGCGCTGAGACGCGCCTGCGAGGCGCCGGTCTGGGCGCTCGAGAAGAGCAGGCAGAACGACCTGGCCGTCCCTCTCCCCACGCGACCGCGGAGCTGGTGGAGCTGGGCGAGGCCGAAGCGCTCCGCGCCCTCGACCACCATGACGGTGGCGTTGGGCACGTCGATGCCCACCTCCACCAGGCTGGTGGCGACAAGCACGTCGACCTCCTTCGCCTTGAACGCCGCCATCACCGCCTCGCGCTCGGACGCTCTCAGCTGGCCGTGGACGACGGCGACCGTGAAGTCGCGGAACTCGCCGGTTCGCAGGCGCTCGCTCTCGGCGACGGCGGTCGCCGCCGAGATCGACTCCGACTCGTCGATCGCGGGACAGACCACATACGCCTGCCGACCCTTGCGCAACTGGCGACGCACGAAGTCGTAGCCCTCCCCGCGATGGGATTCCTCGACGAGACGCGTTACCACCGGTTGCCGCCCGGCGGGGACGCCGGTGATGGTCGTCACGTCGAGGTCGCCGAAGACCGTGAGGGCCAGCGTGCGCGGGATCGGCGTCGCCGTCATGTGCAGCACGTGCGGCGCGCGCCGGGCATGCTCGGCGCGCCGCACGAGCTCGTCGCGCTGCTGCACACCGAACCGGTGTTGCTCGTCGACCACCAGCAGGCCCAAGGCGCGAAAGGCGACGTCCTCCTGCAGCAAGGCGTGCGTGCCGATGACGATCTGCGCCTCCCCCGAGGCGATGCGCGCGAGTGCGTCGCGACGCTCGCGTACCCCCAGGGCGGCCGTCAGCAGCTCGACCGAGGCGCGACCGCCGGCGAGGCTGGCCGTCGTCTCCGTGTGCTGGCCCGCGAGGGTCTCCGTGGGCGCCATGAGCGCACCCTGCAGTCCTGACTCGACGGCCCGCAGCAAGCAATGAAGGGCGACCACCGTCTTGCCCGATCCGACGTCCCCCTGCAGCAAGCGGCGCATCGGCGCGCTGGCACGGAGATCGCCCTCGATCTCGTCGAGCGCCGCGCGCTGATGGTCGGTGAGTGCGAACGGAAGCCCCGAGAGGAAGCCCTCGCTCAAGACGCCCGGCGGCGCGAAGGCCGCGGCGCGAACCCGCTCCTGCTGGCGACGCTTGTGCAGGAGCAGGCCGACCTGCATCAACACGAGCTCCTCGAGGACCAACCGTTCGCGCGCCTGCCTCGCCTCCGCCGGCGACCGCGGCTGATGGACGCTGAGGGTGGCGTCGGCTCGACCCGGCAGACGCTCCCGCACGCGCAGGCCAGAAGGCAGAGGGTCGCCGAGTCGCCGCATGTCCAGACGCACGCTCTGCATCACGCCGCGCAGCAGGCGCGCCGAGACCTGTTCGCTCGCCGGATACACCGGGACGAGCCCTTCGGTGTGGAGGGTCTCCCCGTCGTCCTCACCGAGGATCTCGTGGCTCCGCACGAGGAAGGTGGCGCGACCGCTCTGCGGGCGGAACGTCCCGCGCACGCTCACGAGGGCACCGGGTTCCAGGACCCTCGTGAGGTAACCCTGGTTGAACCAGGTCGCCTCCACGGCCCCGGTCGCGTCACGGATCACGGCGCGGACGACGGTCACGCGCCGCCGCGCCGTCCGGTCGGCGGTGACGCGCTCGACGACGCCCCGCACCGTCGCCTCCTCGCCGAGCTTGAGATCACGGACGTCCTTGCGGTCGCGGAAATCCTCGTAGCGCCGCGGGAAGTGGTCGATGAGGTCGCCGACGGTCGTCAGGCCGAATGCGGCGAGACGACGCGCCGTCACCTTGCCGACGCCGGGCAGATCGGAGAGCTTCCGTTCGAGCGAGGCCGGGTCGACGGAGAGGCGGGTGACCGGCGGCGGCTCCTCGTAGTGCCCGCCGGCGAACCGCAGGGGGAGTCCGGTCCCGGTCACTCCACGATCATAGCAAAGGCGGCGGACCCCGGACCGATGTGCGTGCCGACGACGGCCCCGACGTGCGTCGACAGGACGCACTCGGCGTTCGGGCGGAGGCGCTCGAAGAGCTCGCGCATCATCCCCGGCTCCTCCTTGTTCATGGCGTCGATGAGCACGTAGTAGATCGTGTCGTCCGGTCTCGAGTTCTCGTCGATGAAACGCTCCATGGCGACGAGGGCCTTCTTCTGACCACGGACCTTCGCGTAGGCCACCATCTCACCGTCCACGGCGTGGATGAGCGGCTTGATGTCGAACACGTCGCCGACGAGCGACGCAGCGCGGCCGATCCGCCCGCCGCGGCGGAGGTACTCGAGCGTCGCCGCGTGCACGAGAAGCCGTGAACCGGCGATGAAGTGCTCGACATGCGCGCGCGCCTCCTCGAGCGAGCAACCGGGCTCCAGCCGCGTCCGCAACCGCTCGGCGAGGAGGCACATCGCCCCTGCGACGGTCTTGGTGTCGTAGACGTACACGCCCTCGAACGCTTCCGCCGCCTTCATCGCCGCCCCGCAGGTGCCACTCATCTTGCGCGAGAGGTGCAACGAGAACACGTGCGCGTAGCGTTCCTTGGCCTGCTCGTACACGGCGGCGAACTCGGCGACGGTGGGTTGCGAGGTCGTCGGCAGGACGTCCGACGCCTCGAGCTTGGCGAAGAACTGCTCGTGAGTCAGCTCGATCGCGTCGCGGAAGGACTCGTCGCCGAAATGCACGGTGAGCGGCACCATGAAGAGCCCGGGGCGGTCGAAGAAGCCCGGCGGCGCGTCGCAGGTCGAGTCGAGCACGATAGCTGTGTTCTCGAGCGTCAACTCGGGCACGCGGCCTCCCTCACTCGGCGCAGGCGAGGATCGGGTAGAGCGGCTGTCCGCCCTCGTGCACGTGGAGTTCGAGGCCGGGGGCGGCGTCCGCGGCGATCTCGGCGAGCCGATCGACCGAAGTGCCCGAGCCGTTGAGAGCAGTCAGCACGGTCACGATCTCCGCCTCGCCGGCGGCGAACGTCGCCAGCACCTTGGCGTACACGGTCTCGAGGTCGTCGTCGGCGGCCACCAGGCGGCCGTCGACGATGCCGATCGCCTGCCCCTTCGCCACCTCAACGCCGTCGACCTCGGAGTCGCGCACGGCATGCGTGATCTCGGCGCACTGCAGCCCTTGGAGCGCCTCGTCCATGACCCGCGCGTTGCCGAGCGCGTCCGCGTCGGGATCGAACGCGACCATCGCCGCCAGACCCGCGGGGATCGAGGTCGACGGCACGACGGCGATGCGCCGGCTGCTCATGCCGGCGGCCTGCTCGGCGGTGAGGACGACGTTGCCGTTGTTCGGCAGCAGGACGACCTCGTCGGCGTCGAGGGCGTCGATCGCCTCGAGCAGCTGCGCCGCGCTCGGGTTCATCGACTGGCCGCCGTCGACGATCGCGTGGCAGCCGAGCTCACGGAAGAGCCGCTTGTTGCCGTCGCCGACCACCACGGCGACGACCACGGCGCCGTGAGCTTCGGGCGCGGCGCGCAACCGCTCGTCGCGCGCCCGCGTCTGCGCGTGCATGTCGTTGATCTCGATCTCGCCGATCGCGCCGTGCTTGAGCGCTTCGCTGAGCACGGCGCCCGGGTCGTCGGTGTGCACGTGCACCTTGACGAGGCGCTCGTCGCCGACGACCAGGGTGCTCTCGCCGATAGGACCGAGGAAGGCCTCGAAGGCGTCCCGATCGACCGCCTCACCCTGGATCAGCAGGCTCGTGCAATAGCGATAGCGAGAGAGCTCCGACGGCTCGACGACGGACGCCGCCGGAGTGCCGCCGGAGTGCAGCGCGACCGCGTCGGTCTTGGGCGTGGCGCCGAGAACGCCCAGAGCGGCGATGCCGGCGACGATGCCGCGATAGAGCACGAGAAGCCCGTACCCGCCGGCGTCGACGACCCCTGCCTTCTGCAGGGCCGCCAGCTGGCCGGTCGTCTTCTCGACGGCCACCCTGCCGGCCTCCTCGACGACGACCATCATCTTGTCGAGCGCGAAGCTGTCCGGGACACCCTGCGCCGCGGCCGCCATCTCGCGGATGACGGTGAGCATCGTGCCCTCGACAGGTTCTTTGACGGCGCGATAGGCGGCGCTCGCGCCCTCGCTGAGCGCGAGCTTGAACTCGCGCGCCCCGAGTGCGTCGGAGCCGCCCCACACCTCGCAGATGCCGCGCACGATCTGGGACAGGATCACTCCGGAGTTGCCGCGGGCGCCCAGGAGCGAGCCCTTGGTGACGGCGGCCGCTACCGCCGTGACGCCGTCCTCGTCGCCCAGCCGCAGCTCGTCGACGATGGCGCGAACGGTCAGCGCGAGGTTGGTGCCGGTGTCGCCGTCGGGGACCGGATACACGTTGAGGTCGTTGATGACGCCCCTCTCCGCCTCAACGGCGGCGAGGGCGGCGTCGATGACCGTGACTGCGACGGCGCGGACGCTCAATCCTGCAGGTCCTCTACGCGCACGGTGATGTCGGCCACCGGGATCCCGGCGACCTTCTCCACGCGGTAGCGCACCTGCTCCTGGAGGTTCGCCGTGACTTGCGCAAGGTTGACGCCACGTTCCATGATCACGTGCAGGTCGATCCGCAAGGCGTCATCGACGATGTCGACCGACACGCCGTCGGTCGGCGAACCCTTACGCAACCGCGCCAGCCGCTTCATCGCCGACACCGGCATCGCCACGACACCGTAGGTGGCCCTCGCCTCAATCCCGGCGAGCTTCGCGATGACTGCGCCGGCCACGACGAGTTCGCCGGAGACACCCGGACTACCCAGCGGAATCCTGAGCTCCGACGCGGCCACGGCGCCTTCAGACCGGGTCTGGAGTGAGACGGTTGAGCTCGGCGACGACCGCGTCGGGATCGACCTGGTGCATGATCGCCCCGGCCTCGACGGACTCCGACATCGCCCCGATACAGAGGCAGCAGGACATGCCATGGGCTTCGAAGACCGCGCGCGCCTTCGGGTGGGACTCGAGCGCCTCGAGAATGGACATCTCTTTCGTGAACCCGGTCATGAGCCTCGTCGCGGCGTCGTTCTCGGGCAGGACGGTGGGCAGGCCGTTTGCGTTGCCCGGCCGGCTGGAGCATAATAGCGCGCCGTTACCGAATCAAGCTGAGGGATACTCCATGTCCAAAGTCTGCGTGAGCTGTGGCAAGGCGCCCGCCATCGGGAACAACCGCAGCCACTCGAACCGGGCGACGAAACGGCGGTTCGACCCCAACCTGCAACGCGTGCGTATCCAGGTCGACGGGCGGCCGCAGAACGCGTACGTGTGCACGCGCTGCCTCAAGTCGGGGCGCGTTCAGAAGGCACTTTAGTCCTGCAAATCGAGAGTCTTTGCGTGTGATGGCGTCGTCTGTGCGCTGCAAGCCGCGAGGGTAGGCGGGGGCAAATGGCACAAGGTCGGCACACACTATCGGACTCGTGCTTCCCGCTCCGCACCTGGTGCCGCTCTTCGCGTGACAGGCTGTCGTGGACGGCGCGGGCTTCCCATTCGGTCGCCGGTTTCGGACCCACGGGTCCGGCTGCATTGGCCACTTGAGCCGCCTGTATCTGCCGGTTCGCGGGGCGGTCGCTCCATCCCCACGGCTCGCGACAGTACGCCTCGAGGGTGGCGTGCGTCTCGCGGTAGACTACGGTCGGTCCATAGCCTGGCCTCTGGTGGGGTGGCCCACGACTCGCCGACCGGCTCCGCAGCCGTTGAGGGCGTGAGGGGGCTTGAGGGGGCTACCTTCCACGGTGCGGAGCGAGGGGTTCGAACAAGGCGCGTATGCTCTTCCTGCCACGTAACGTTCCTGTGCAGGTGGAACGTCCAGGTGAGGCCATCGCTAGAGACCTCCCGGCTTGCGGCGATGCCGTTCGGTCCGCGCCCGAGGTCTTCCGAGCGCCGCTCGACGAGCAGCTCGTAGTCGTTCGCCCAGATCTCGAACGTCGTGTTCTGCCAGCCGATGAAGGGATTCAGGGCGTCCGACTCGCTCGTCCAGCCGACTCTGAGCACGATCTTCCCGCCGCTGGCCGGCGACGGACTCTCCGCGGTGGCTCAGGCAGTGATGAGGCCAGCAGCCACGCTGAGGACTGCGGCGAGGCGCTGGGCTCGGAGCGCCTCACCGGCGCGACCCTCGACCGGCTCACGCGCCGCTGCCAGATCATCGAGATCAAAGGAGAGAGCCACCGCCTGCGTGACGCCCAGGCCAAGCTGCGTAAGGGCTGCGCAGGCGACAGCGGCTCAAGAGAGCCCCGCCGCAGGACCCTGGAAGAAGGCAAGACAAGCACCTAGAGTAGCGTTCCAGTGGCGACCCTTTCGACCGGCCGGTGTTCGCCTTTGCGACCGACGCTCACAGAGGAGTAGGCATGACCGTGACGATCAGCGTCGACTGTAGGATGGCGCGTGCGAACGCGGCTGCAGTCGTGGCCATGTGCGCGGCGCGCGGAGTAGAGGTCACCGGGGTCACCAAGTGCTGCTTTGGGGAACCCGCCCTCGCTCGCGCCATGCTCTCGGGCGGCATCACCATGTTGGGTGACTCCCGAGTGGACAGTGTCCGGCGGCTGCGCGAGGCGGGCGTCGACTGCGAGGTCTGGCTTCTCCGTTCGCCCGCCTTCGGCGAGGTCGACGACGTCGTCCGCCTGACCCAGGTCAGCCTCAACTCCGAAGTGGCCGTCGTCGAGGCGCTGTCCGCGGCGGCGCAGCAGCACGGCACGCCCCACGGAGCACTCCTCATGGTCGACACCGGCGACCGTAGAGAGGGCGTCCTGCCCGAGGAGGCTGTGCCCGTTGCCGAAGCGATCGAGGCCCTGCCCGGCGTTGACCTGGTCGGAGTCGGCACGATCGTGGGCGAGATCTGCGGTGTACTGCCGACTCGCGAGAATCTTGAGCTCATCGTTGATGTGGCCGAAGAAGTCGAGAAGGCCCTTGGCCGTCGCCTGCGATGGATCTCGGGCGGGACCTCCTCCGCCCTCCCTTTCGTCGACGCCGGCACGCTGCCCGCTCGTATCAATCATCTGCGCGTGGGGGAGTGCATCCTCATCGGCCCTGAAGAGACCACGAGCTACCCACTCCCGATTCCGCACCGGGAAGTGTTCTTCGTAGCCGCCGAAGTCATCGAAGTCATCCGCAAGCCGTGGATGCCCATAGGCCCCATCGGCCCAGACGCCAACATGTGCATTAGGCACTGGGAAGACAGGGGTCATCGCCGGCGCGCTATCGTCGCTCTCGGGGAGCAGGACATGCGCACGCAGCACTTGGTACCCCGTCGCCCTGGCGTGGAGATCATCGGCGCGAGCTCTGACCATCTGGTCCTCGACGTTGAGGACGCACAACCCCCAGTGCAGGTGGGCGAGTCTCTCGACTTCGTGGCAAGATATTGCGCCGTCGCCTCGGCGTGGCCCAACCGCCTCGTCAGACGCATTCTGGCGGAGTGCGATGCAGGCCCCGGCTC
>Ga0315281_10000221_pt1 | contig 74899 bp, 71 predicted proteins | sample YL17G07_0_MG_FD_204540 | JGI IMG/M metagenome (GOLD analysis project Ga0315281, IMG submission 204540) | Sediment microbial communities from Yellowstone Lake, YNP, Wyoming, USA - YL17G07_0 | ecosystem: Environmental > Aquatic > Freshwater > Lake > Sediment | place: USA: Wyoming | collected... | reverse complement strand
ATCGTTCACTAAGGCGACTGGAGTTTTGACGGATGATTTCACTAACACGGCTACGGCTACTGGTACGCATCAGCTTGGAACAGTGACGGCTACGGCTACCGCCAGAGTGGATGTTACTCATCCAGCTATCTCTATAACTAAGACAGGCACACCAGCCGACCAACTGGCTCCTGGCACAGTCAAATGGACAGTCGTCGTTACAAACACAGGAGACATACTATTGATTGTTAATGTTTCAGATACTCGCCACGGCGTTCTCGATACAGGGCTTGCGCTAGCCCCAGGTGAAAGCGGAACATACACTTATGACGAATCTGGTTTGGGACCTGGAACATACACCAACACCGCGACAGCCACGGGACAACACCAGCTGGGCTCAGTCAGCGCAACTGCTTCGGCAACAGTCAAAGTGACACAAGTTTCCATCCTGAAGCAATTCACTGCAGTAACAGTCTTGCCGGGAACCAGTTTCAGCGCATCGCTCGTAGATCCAACACACGTGAACGTCCATGGACTTAAATCAGGACCCAGAATCTACTTCAACATCACGTACTACTTTGAAAACAGCCTCAACTTCCTCGGCAGCAGCTTCGACGGAAAAGCGCACAACTTCACACTATGGGACAAATGGGGAGGCAACCTCATGGCCCTAGGCTCAGCACCAACTGCGTTCGACGTGGCCACAAACAAGGTAACGCTAGCAGATGGCTCAAGCTTCAACATCAACCCGAAATTGATAGGCCCAGGAACATACAGAGGCTACATCGGCTCCGGTAAGGACATAAGTTCCCTCGCGAGCCAAGGCACAGCATTCATCACAATACACCTAGGAGACCAACAGAACAGCACCAACCCAGGCAACGGCAAAGGCACCGGTAACGACGGCAACTCGTACGATACAGACACTGTCTGGTACATAGGCGAACTCGCAGTCGGCAAAAGCGCAACACTGACCCTATACATTGCTCCAGGCATGAACCCAGGACTACAACTAATGTTCACGAGCAAAGGACCCACAGTAATAAACACCGGACCAAGAGTAAGAGCCTACGGCGCCACCTGGAACAACGAAGATTTCCTCTACGCCGTGGAACGCACTAACACACTAACAGTTGACGTATACCCATAGTTGTAACACACAACACACAACCATCCCCCTTTTTTGTTCAAATTAAGAAATAATCCTGTCGAAAAATAGGACACGCTATCGATCGATAATTAGCGCTAATTTCGTTCGGAAATACGATTTAAATAACCGCATATCTCATGTTAATACACTTGCGTTGGTGAGGAATCAGTTTGAAGAAGCGTTCCAGAAAGCGTTCAAAACCGAGAACAAGAATCGTACTCACGCTGGCGATCCTAGTCATCTTGGGAATATCAGCGGTGGGCGCAGCTATTCTTTTCAACCAGTTCAGTGGTGACGGCAACAAACCGCCGAACGACACGAATCCAAATTACCCGGTCAAAATCTTGAACAAGCAGATCCCACCTGGCTACGTAATGGGCTTTCCAGTTGAAGCCGGATGGATTAGCGGTATGAACGCTATTTTCATAGAAAATGCAGGTCAGAAAGTTTCAATCAGGTTTACCGCCAAATCCGGAGGAACAGTAACAAATGTAGCAATAGATGCTCTCTTGTACAAGGGGCAACCCACAGTCAAGGTGGGTTTACAAGAGGATTCTAACGGTAGTCCAGAAGGGCAGTGGATGAAAGAAAACGCCTTTGGCATAGTCCAATTAGGGAGCAAAAGCGGTTTCAAAACGGTGCAACTCGGGACTGCAGTTACACTAACAAAAGGGAAGGTTTACCACGTCGTCATAGAGGCGGCAGAAGATCCTCTGAATGGCACTGCTGCAATTGCCAGCTATCAGGCTAATGGCTTCGCTCAGCCTCTGAATCCCGATGATCCGGACATAGTCTGGAACGACCCTCAAATGAACATCCTATACTATTGCGGTGATGCTTGGAAAGAACAGAATAAATGGCCGATTTTCGTCATCTCCTATTCTGATGGAACCTTGGAAGGGCAACCTTACACTCTTATTGCTCAATGGGTAGTGTGGGGCGCCACCTACGTGGGTCAAACCCTCATCCCTGCCTCAGACTACAACGTAGAAAAGATAGCCTTCGACGTGAGTCTCGGGTCGTCTGGTGCACCCCAAGACAGGCTTTACTACCAAGTTAGAGATTCAAGTAGCAACATCCTCGCTGAAGGAGTCTTCGCCGAACGCAGCCAATTGAACACTGTGCGGACTTGGGTTGAAGCGACTCTGCCTACGCCCGTAACGTTGAAGGCTGGGAAGCTCTACAGGATCAGCGTTCTGTCTCCTCAGACCGATTTTGCCAACGCTTACTACTTATTTGGCCACGAATTCAGCTACAATGCAAGCATCGGTTACGGTGGACTCCAATACCAACTCACCTCAAGCTACGACGGGGGAAGAAGTTGGAACGATAATGCAGATGCAGATGCTGTGTTCAAGATTACTACGCCAGGATAGAAAAAGAAAGCCGCGCCAATTTTCTTGGAGCTTTTTTGTTTTGCTCTCTGGGTAACTGTAATGAAAACGTATTAGCCCTGTTAGGAAAACGTGTGTGAACTGGGAAAGGCTGTCCATAACGCTCATCACTGATTTGCGCGCGCGGATTGAACCAAAAAGAGAGGGGGATTCTTTTACTCTGTGTAGATTCTGATCTGAAGCAGCTTCGGGCCAGCGTTGTCGTAATTCCAGAAATAGCTCCAGAGGCTATTGTCAAACAGGTAGTATCTCACTGGGTTATCTGTGCCATCATCGGTAATGTCAACGTAGATTGTCGTAAGCTCCAACGTCTTGTCAGTGAATTTTGCTCCTGCTTTGGTTCGTATGAGGCTCACGGATTCTAGAGAATACCAGTAGTTGCCAAGTTCATCGACAAATCCGCTGGTCATAGTTGCGCTTCCGCCTGGTTTGCCGAGAGTTCTCACGTATATCTTGTAGACGGCTGGTGTGGTTGTTGCCGGATACGGGTCCATAAGTTGCAGTGTTGCACTTCCACCTGTACCCTGTGGCTCTATGACGCTGAGTGAGTCGCCGCTTACCAGCCAGATCTTTGTGTCCGCCGCGCGCGCTCGTAATGATACTTCCACCCTACAGGAGTTCTCCGCGCGCGCAAGCGCGCTAGTCTGGATTAAAGAAAACGCCTTTGGCGCAATCAAGTTGGGTAGCAAAAACGATTTCATTACTCTGCAGCTTGGAACACAAGTATTCTTGACTAAGGGAAAGGTTTACCACATCGTAATCGAAGCAGGCGAGAATCCCTTGAACGGCACACCCGCATTAAGCACCTATCAAGCTGACAGCTTTGCTCAACCTTTAAACTCTGACGATCCAGACATAGTCTGGAACGACGCACAGATGAATGTCCTTTCATTGAGCGGCAATAGCTGGGTGCCACTAAACAGATGGCCTATGTTCGTTGTCAGCTACTCAGACGGCACCTCTGAAGGGCAACCTTACTCTCTTGCTGCTCAATGGGTAGTGTGGGGGGCCACCTACGTGGGTCAAACCATCATACCTGCCTCAGACTATAAAGTGGGAAAGATAGCCTTCGACGTGAGCCTCGGGTCATCTGATGCACCCCAAGACAAACTCTACTACCAAGTGAGGGATTCAAGCAGCAACATACTCACTGAAGGAGTCTTCGCCGAACGCAGCCAATTAACCGCTTTGCAGGCTTGGGTCGAAGTGACGCTGACTACGCCTGTAACGTTGAAGGCTGGGAAACTCTACAGGATCATCGTTCTGTCCCCTCAGACCGACCTTGCCAACGCCTACTACTTCTACGGCCACGAGTTCTGCTATAACAGCACCATTGGTTATGGCGGACTCCAATATCAACTCACCTCAACGCTCAGCTGCGGAGCAACGTGGGGAGACAACCCAGACGCAGACGCCATCTTCAAGCTAACCAACGCAGGGTAGTGTGCGCGCGTTATTCTGCGTGTTGAGGGATTGAACCAAAAAAAGAAAATGGGGATTCTTTTACTCTGCGTAGATTCTGATCTGCAGTAGCTTTAGGCCATTGTTGTCGTAGTTCCAGAAATAGTTCCAAAGTGCATTGTCGAACAGATAGTACCTTACCGGGTTGTCTACGCCATCGTCTGTGGTGTCAACGTAGATTGTCGTAAGCTCCAACGTCTTGTCAGTGAATTTTGCTCCTGCTTTGGTTCGTATGAGGCTCACGGATTCTAGAGAATACCAGTAGTTGCCAAGTTCATCGACAAATCCGCTGGTCATAGTTGCGCTTCCGCCTGGTTTGCCGAGAGCTCTCACGTATATCCTGTAGACGGCTGTTGTGGTTGTTCCCGGATAGGGATCCATAAGTTGCAGTGTTGCACTTCCATCTGTACCCTGTGGATCTATGACGTTGAATGAGTCACCCTGTACCAGCCAGATTTTTGTGTCCGCCCCCCACAGTTTAACAAATATTCTGTGACCGTCGTTATCCCACACGTCCCCATTCTTCTCCTTAGGAACGCCGATGATGTTAAGGTTGAAGTGAGCTCCGCTGGGGGCACCGTTGCCCGTCGGATTTGCAGCCAAGACCGGAAGGACCGCCATGGATGCCCAGACTATAGCTAAGAATGCCAAGCTTTTTCGCATGTCTTTTTTCATGTTTTTCCCTGATGAGAATCATGTGTATTGAGTCTTAATAAATCTTATTGTAGACCTGTCCAACACTAATACTCTCACAAACTTGAGATCTAACGCGCGCGCTTTTAGCGCGTGTGCAGTCAAAAAGTGCTCGTGTAGCGTAGACGGCAATTCCTTTCTATTTGAGGGTATGTTATTCAAAAAAGGGGAAGGATTTGTGGAGCAGTCTGGATTCTTTATCTTCTCTGGGCTCTTAACTATTTGGTAGAAGCGAACTTGTATGTGCTTGCACCCGCTGACCAGCTTCCAGCGAACGCTTCGACGAATGAGGTGTGATTTAAAGGGTCATTTCTTGACCGTAGTTGTCTGACATTAGACCTATTTCAGCGTAGTAGTGAGCTTCTTGTATAGACACAGATCCGTCCCCGTTTGCGTCTGCCAGTTTGTTCTTCATTCCGTCTCTTATGAACCGTGCGCCAAACAGAGAATAATGTCCTGAATCTGCAGCTGGGTTAGTGGCTGTTGCTGATGTTACAACGATTCTTCCTGGCCCTTCGAGGTACGGAATCATGCTTCCGGAGTAGCATGCGGCGACGATCAAAGCAAACTTGGAAGGTTGCATATCTCCCAGCAGAGTTTGAAGATAACTTCCCGTTAATGCGCCATCGTAGGTTGCAATTGCGCCGTTGCTTCCATGACCTGAGAAGAAGAACACAACTGTAGAAGCTTGTTTTACATTGGTTTCTAACCATTTTATTGCCTGAACAATATTGGCGGTTGTGGCTGCTGTATTCAGAAGTAGCTTTACGTTTTGAGTCGGAAAGCCATTTGTATTCTTCAGGATTTGACTCATCAGTTTAGCATCATCGTCAGCTCCCAAGTTTTCTCCCCAGACCCTGCCTATTCCTATAACTACTGCCCATTTATTCCACGCTGCACCTCCGTTGTTCGCTTGAGCTGAGGCGGAGGTGGTAACTGATGGCAAAATGAGGCCTATAGCAAACAGAAGGGTTAAGCAGATGGCTAGCGCGCGCGATTTTGTTGTTTTCATTTCTCTCTCTTCTTTATCTGCAACTATATCTTAAATATTAAGTCTTAATAAATGTTTACGTAGCTCTGTAGAACACAAATACAAGTCACAGTGGCGACACACGCGTGCTATAGCACGAGTGATTCTGTTGGCTAAAGAACATGCTGATAAGGTCATAGTTTGTGATGATGGTTCGACGGATTTGACAGAACAACGGTCTACCGTTAAAGCACAGGGTGCGCAGTGATTCCTGGCAAGCTTATATCGCCTTGTATTAAAGAACATGGTTGTCGACTTGAACGTGGTGGCGAGAAATATAAAGAAAACACTAGTCACTGGTGGGGCTGGCTTCATCGGTAGCCACCTCACAGACAAGCTCATGTCCAGAGGAGACACTGTCCACGTCTTTGACAATTTCACCACAGGAACCAAAGAAAACGTCAAACAGTGGCTGAGCAACGCGGACTTCACCCTCATAGAAGGCGATTTGCTAAGCTCTTCTGATCTGGCAAAGCTGAGACACGAAAACTACGATACCATCTTCCATCTAGCGGCGAATCCCGAGGTCAGAATAGGCTCCACAAACCCAGACATACACTTTCAGCAAAACGTAGTTGCCACCCAAAACCTGCTTGAATACTTGAGAAAAACACGGGATACTCCCACGCTGGTTTTCACCTCAACCTCAACAGTCTACGGCGAACCCGCAAAAATCCCCACGCCAGAGGACTGCCCGTCGTTAGAACCGATCTCAGTCTACGGAGCCACGAAACTTGCCAGCGAAGCCCTCATCTCCGGCTACGCTCACACATATGGATTCAAATCTGTCATCTACCGTCTAGCCAACGTAATTGGCCCAAGAAGCGCACACGGAGTAATCTACGACTTCATCCAAAAACTGAAGAAAAACTCCCATGAACTAGAGGTTCTGGGCGATGGAACACAAATCAAATCCTACGTCTACGTGTCCGACTGTGTAGAAGCTCTGATTTTTGGAATGGAAAAATCAAAAAAACAACTTGAAGTCTACAACATTGGCTCTGAGGACCAAATCAACGTCAAAGAAATAGCTCAAATAGTCATCAAGGAAATGGGGCTGAAAAACGTCAAACTCACCTGCACTGGAGGCGTAGATGACGGAAGAGGCTGGAAAGGAGATGTAAAAAACATGCTGCTAGATTCCAGCAAACTCAAATCGCTAGGCTGGAAACCCAAACTGAACAGCAGACAAGCCGTAGAAAAAACAGCGAGAGAACTCGTCAAAACTGCGATCCGACTAGCAAGTGCCTAATTCTTCTTGAATATCGCTCTCGCCGGAACCAGTAGTAGGTTCTGAGCGACCAAGTTCGCAATCAAAGGCGGAAGAATCTGCGGACCAAACGCTGCCAAACCAATAACCAAAGAAAGAGCAGCGTTCTTCACGCTCGTCGCTATGGCGATGACTATTGCCTGCTCATAACCAAATCGTCTGCCCAAAGCGTAGGCAACTCCAAATGCGAACGCAAGCACCAGAAACATGAAGACATCAAGAACTGCAAACTCGCTCACGTTTGACTCAACAATCGCAACTCCTGGCGCTATCGACCCCCAAACAAGCAAAACCAGCAATGCAAGCTCTACTCTGAAGCCGTAGCCAGTAATCCTCTTCCAGTCAAAGCGAAGAAACCTCTTCAGCAGAAGCGACGCAGCCATCGGAATCAAAACAATCTCAGCAAGGTTAATCACCATCCCAACGATGTCCACGCTAACCACGGTTCCCATGGCAACAAGCATAGTCACAGGCACCGTCACCACCGAAAGCATGTTAGCAATTGTGCTGATGACTAGGCCAGTAGCCACGTCGCCCTTGAAAACCCCTGCCCAGAACGCCGTTGCCACTGCAGAAGGACAACTGAACGCAAGCAAGACACCTGCAACGATAATCGGCGAGAAGAACGGCCTCGCCAACATTGAGAGTAACGGCAACAAAACAAAAACAGCAAATAAACCAACTCCAATAACCGGATAAGCTCTAAACGACTTGACAATCTGCTCTGGCTCAAGACCTAATGTGACAAGAAACATCAGGAGCATGAGAAGAAAAGCGAGATACGGCTTCCAAATCAACCCGACGCCAGGAAAGACGAAACCTAGCACAATGCTCAAAAGAATAACAGATGGCGTCAAGAACTGACTAGCCAAAGAGTTCCCAGGCAACAGCTTTCAAACTCCTTTCCCAGATGAGATTTCCTAGACGTAAGACGACTAAAAAGCTTATTCGCCAGTTCCATCAATCAAGAAGAAAACGCGGCAAGACAAAACCCAGTCGAGAAAAGTCAAGCGTTTCTTGCAAGTGCATCCTGAGTCACCAAGAAAACTTAATTAGCCAAACTTCTTCCTTACTCAGTACGGCGCCTAGGCCGTATGATAGCCCTGGTAGTATAGTTCGGTCTAGTATATGCGGCTGTCGCCCGCAGGACATCATAGGAATTGTCTGTGACCTGTACCGGGTCCAAATCCCGGCCAGGGCGCCACTACTTCGATTTTGACTCCCGCCTTAAGACTCGACAAGACAAATCACCGGTTTATGAGACAATGCGGAATAATGTTTTTTTTGCAGGCTTGCAGAAACAGGATGTCTGTGACTATCATAAGCCGCTTCAACACATATTCAAGCTGTCGCCAAAATGAAGAACAGATCAGTTGCCTTAACTTTTCTTGATCACTTACTGGTTCTTGGCTTGTCGATTGCGATTTTTTCCATGCCTTTGTGACAGAGTGCTATAGTAATCGTGCGGCAAACCTCTTTTTCTGCTATTCCTCAAAAAGATTGGCGGGTCTCTCTGCCGAACCGTCTTCAACATGTACTCAATATATATGAGTGTCAGAACCATCAAAAGGCTGAGGGTCAAAATGAGAGGTTTGACTTTTTACTTGGTTGACGTGTTTGCTGAAGAAAAGTACGCTGGAAATCAGCTTGCAGTGATCTGTAATGCCAGCGGACTCCCCAGCGCCCAAATGCAGAGAATCGCCAATGAAATGCACTTTTCTGAAACAACTTTCATTCTTTCAGACGAAAAACGAGATGATGGATACGATGTTCGAATCTTTACGCCTGCAAGGGAAATGCCTTTTGCTGGACATCCAACCTTGGGCACTGCTTATGTAATAAGACACATCGTGGCCGACAAGACCGTCAACAAGGTAGTGCTTAACCTGAAGGTGGGGCAAATACCGGTAACGTTCGAAAAAGACAGGGAAAGTCAAGAGACACTATGGATGAAACAGTTGCCACCAACTTTCGGCAAAACATTTGATGCCACAAGAGTCTCGCGAATGTTGAACCTTGATGTCAATGAGATCGACAGCAAATATCCTATTCAAGAAGTGTCCACTGGTGTTCCCTTTGTCATAGTCCCTTTGAAAACCTTAGACGCAGTAAAACGGGCCAGGATGGACAGAGACATGCATTCGGAACTGGCGAAGGACGCGCACGCGCAAGCAGAAGTTCTTGTTTTCTGTCCCGAGACCTACCAAAAAGAAAACAACCTAAACGTACGCGTCTTCGTGGACTTGTATGGGATTCCAGAGGACCCTGCAACCGGCTCAGCTAATGGTTGCTTAGCAGGCTACCTATCCTGCCACCATTACTTCGGCGGCAACCTAGTCAGCGCTAGAGTTGAGCAGGGATACGAAATAGGACGACCCTCTTTGCTGCATCTCAAGGCGGAGAATAGAGAAGGAGAAATACATGTCCTCGTGGGAGGAAAAGTAGTGATGATCGCCAAGGGAGAACTCGTTTGATTCGGACCAACAAAGCACAAGCCCGCTCATCAGAAGTCCATGAACTAACCACATTAGTCCCAAATCATGTCTATGGATCTTGTCTTCAATCTGTCTTCTTGTTCAAAGTGGTTGATGAAGGCGTCAAAGGTGCATTGACTCAAGCCGTCTAGCTCCGTGCAAGGATGCCTTAAAAGCTTCCGAACAATCGCATCTGAAGGTCGAGTCCAGAGTCACACTGAATCGCCAGCGCAGGAATTTTCTCAAAGTCAATCTCAAGACTGGAGCACCACATTTCTCTCAGTTAGCGAGTTCTCCCTTTGCCTACTTTTTCTTTCTCTTTAACCAAGCGTTTGAGCTTCTTTTCCATCTTCAGCTCGTACGTGTGCTCTTTAATCGGCGGAGACAAGCCTCTCCTCTTGAATAATAGATTCGGGGCCACTATTCGCCTCTCACCAACCTTTACACATAGTCTCTCACCGTTAACGATGTCCTCGAACGGCTCCAGCGCTTCAATGACCCAGTTGCCTCGGCTTTCAGCCAGAATCTTGACCAGGTATTTCCCTTTGTAGAACCTCACATCTTCGCCCATGACAGCACCAAGTATTGCTCAGACGAGAACCGATATAAAATGCACGCTTTTCTCGGCTTCACAAGAAAAGCTGCCCAGAAAACATAAGAACCACTTTCAGCCATCATCTAGAATGATAAAAGTGGCCTTTTCTCAACCCGCAACAAGCAACAGCTCATCCAACACATGGCTACATGACATGCTGAAAGCCACAAAACTTGACGCCACCGAAAATCTTACAGTCACAACCAGGGCCTCGAAAAGCAGTCAATGCGTGATCTGCAAAGGTTCAAGGAACCTCTGCGGAAAACTGCGTTGCCCAATAATGGTCAAAGTAAACCATTATCTGAAGAGTATTTCCCTGATGAACAGCAAGGACATCGCAGGAGCATCGCCACCAAGTGTTTTCATCGGCAGAATTGGATACCCAAACGTGTACGCTGGCCCACTCGTGCCTCCAGTTCAAGGGGACACAACCCTTTTTGATCTTCCTGAATACTGGTTCGGAAGGTCCATGGATGAAATCGTCAGCTTTCGCTCGATGCTTGTTCGAGGCAAACACCGAGTAAACGTGCATGAACTTGCCAACGCCGGAAAAATAGTTGAGAAAACCCGTGAGCTCGCACTGGCAGTAAACCCTGTAGACATCGAGCTGTTCCTCAAGAACAAGCCCAGAGGAAACATATTCATGGATGACGAAGTCCAGCCGTTCGGGCCGTCTGCACAAATTCTGGACCTGAACTTGAGCAACACTCATTGGGACCACCACGTGGAAAAGGCTTACAGCGACACAGATCTTAGGGCTGTAGAAGCTGTTCGGGAACTCTACAGCAAAGGGGTGTTGGTTACAAAAATCCAAAGAGCCTTCAGCGTCGGCGCGTTCGGCATTGAAAAGAACAGGCGCATGGTTCCAACACGATGGAGCATAACCGCGGTCGATGACATTCTCTCAAAAAACCTAGTCAGAAAAGTCAAGCAGTATCCAGAAATAAGCGAATACCGCATCTACGAATCACGATACTTAGACAACGTTTTCGAAGTCCTAATGCTCCCGTTGCCATGGAGCTACGAAGCCATCGAAGCGTGGTATCCGGGCACCGCATGGAACCCAAACGGCAAACAAGCAGTCATGTTTGGCGACTGGGAAGGCATCGACGGACGAACAACCTACGCGGAAATAGGCGGATGTTACTACGCCGCGCGCCTAGCCGTGTGTGAACGGCTCGTAAAAGAGCAGAGACAAGCAGCCGTCGCAGTTCTTCGCGAAGCTCGACCAGGATACATAATGCCTGTCGGTGTCTGGCAGGTGAGAGAGAACGTCAGGAACGCGATGCGGCAACCACCTTATAGATTCAACACGTTGGAATTGGCGCTGAAATGGATCGCAGCCAGATTCCAGATTCCGCTGCAGCAATGGATAAGCAAAAGCGCATTAATCAAAAATGCTCTGTTCCAAAAACGAATCACAGATTACTTCTTGAGAAGAGCCGCCTAACAAGTCGTTCTCACGGTTTCACAAACGCGCAAAAGATCATTTGTGAAGCATCTTGCCTATCTAAACGGATGTCAGTCTTTAGCGAGCTTCTATCTTTGCTTCATCATTTCATTGTATTTTTCCATGGAGTAACTAACTATTTTCCACGCTTCTTTGACATCTCTCCATTCTTTAAACTTGACCCACTTGTGAGGCTCCAGGCGCTTGTAGGTTTCAAAGAACTCTTGAATCTCCCTAATCAAATGAGGATGAACGTCAGCAATATTATGATAGCCGTTGAACCTAGCGTCGTTCAGAGGCACTGAGAGTATCTTGGCGTCTTCACCTTCCTCGTCCTCAACTATTAACGCCCCGATCACTCTGACCTTGACGATGCAACCAACTTCAAGAGGTTCATAGGTTAACACCATTATGTCAAGAGGGTCGCCATCATCATACCACGTTCGTGGCACAAAACCATAGTCCACCGGGAAAACCACGGAAGAAGGTATGATTCGGTCAAGAACGAACGCCTCCCACTGAATGTTGTATTCAAACTTGTCTCTTGATCCCATCACAACCTCAATTACAACGTTCATCAGCTCTGGTGGCTTGTCGCCCGCTGGAATGTCTTTCCAAAGATTCACTGTCATCAACCTTCTTAGCCGATGATGGATCATCGATTTAAAACTTTCTTGAAGACCAGATCCATTATTTCTTCGCTGTGAGTCTCCTACTTCGCAAAGTACGATTCAAGTTTTCCTGATCTGGCCTTTCTTAAGGTTTCAGCGCACTTCTTGGGTTCCAAAGCCTTGAACTCCAACCCCAACGTGGCCAGCAGTCTTTGAACCCCTTTCGAAATCGTTGGTGCAACTAGAATTCCGCGGACTTCGCGATCAGCCTTGAGTCTCACTGCATCAACATATCTCGCAAGCTGAAGAGCAGCTTCTCTACTCGCCGTCTTCCGTTTGACCTCAACCACGACGAGCCTTCCTGTCTTATCCACTCCGTAGACATCCACGAAACCTGGCTCGACTTTCTTTTCGTAGCTTATGGGCCTAAACCCTTCTTCCAAAAGCGACGGTTCAGCCAGTATGGCCTTATGCATGTCTTCCTCACTAGCGTACAATGAGAATTCTCCCGAGTCTTCAAGGCTCATAGTCGAGATCATCTGAATCTTGTCAAAGACTACTTTCACAGATTCTTCTGGCCTGTGTCTGACAGAATGAATCTCCAGAATATCTTCTTTGGCACGAGTGTGGAAAACGCAGCCCGCAGGCTGCCAGTTGACTGGTTCATAACCTAGAGAACGGTGAACTAGGAGCGAACCGTCTTCCTTGATTATCAACATTCGTTCACCTGTCTCAAGCTTCGATCCTGCTCGGCCCTGATAGTCCACGTGGCATCTGCCGACGACGATGAACATTTTGTGTTGGGAAATAGCTTCCTTGACAGTCTTTTCTGCCTCGACAACGCTAGGGTTCACCAGAACCGTTAAAGGCTTGGATTCTGACACTATTTTATCGCCACTACTCAATGAAAGACTCGTTGTATACATAAAATTTCTCGAAGGATAGCTATGAGCAGATGGGCAAAAAAGCGTGGTATCATGCGACGATACGACTTGACCGCACACCTTTACGATATGCGGTACGCCGAAGAGCAAAAAGCAAAATATGAAGCGGCTCTTGAAAGCGTCGGCAACTCCGATTCAACGTTCGTGCTAGACGCTGGCTGCGGAACTGGACTACTGTTTGACTATATTACAAATCGGGCGAAAACCATCGTTGGCCTTGATATTTCCAGAAAAACCCTACTCGTTGCAAAAGAGTATGCGAAGGCTTTTTCAAACGTGCATCTGGTTTGTGCCGATGTGGATTACATGCCTTTTGGAGAGAAGCTTTTCAGCCATGTTTATGCCATGACTCTGATCCAGAACTCGCCGAATCCGCTCGTGACTTTGCAAGAGATCATCCGTGTGTCAAAGAACAATGTCGTAATAGTGGTGACTGGTTTGAAGAAAGTCTTTTCAAAGAAACGTTTTAAGGATTTGATTCGCAAGTCGACTCTGAAACTCAATGCGTTAAGAGATGAAAGCGACCTAAAATGCTACATTGCGGCATGCACAAAGACAGGTCATTCAAAAGCACCATAGCTTGAACCAAACTATATATGAAAGTGAATGCAAGCCTATCGTGAATTAGACGTCCCATTCCAATCATGTAGATTCGGTGGCAAGAAAGATGCCGTTAAAAACCATAAAGAAAGAAACGGCCGACACACTGATGCTAGAATGGGTTTTGCACGTAAAAGACTACAAACTCACCCTCGACAAGAATCGTTGTGCAGGCTGTCAAATCTGCAGCTTGGCTTGTCCAAAAGAAGCCATCAAAGTGGAGAAACACCCGAAACTCAACGGAGAAAAAGCCGATAAACCCGTGGCCGACGTTGACTTGGCAAAATGCAATTTCTGCGGAATATGCGACATACTATGTCCGTATGGGGCGATAAGAGTCAATTTGAATGGAAAACACATTCTTTCCGTCGTTGAAAAAGAAAGCTTTCCACAATTGATCCGTGACATTCAAGTCGACACAAGCAAATGCCCAAGCGACTGCACAGAATGTGAAGACGCTTGCCCACTTGACTTGATCAGAGTTTCGCGGCTCACGCCTGACGGAAAAACCGTTGAAGGTGTCGGTCCACTTGAACCTGAGAAGAGCGGGCTTAAGCTTAAGGTTGACGTACAAAAAGAATATTGCCCATGCTGCAGAATATGCGAGGTCAAATGCCCCGAGGGCATGATACATGTACGAAAATTCCTAAACGGCAGAATCGACATCAACACGGAGAAATGCCCCGTAGGCTGCAAAGACTGCATGGACGTTTGTCCAATCACTGGAGCATTTTATCTCTCTGGCGAAGACAAGAAAGTGCACGTCAACGAGGCTTTCTGCGTGTACTGTGGAGCCTGCAAGATTGTTTGCCCAGTCGAAGAAGCCTTGAACCTCAAACGCACCAGCATAAGCCACACTTTGGTTCGGTCTGGAGCTTGGAACAAGGCGCTGGAAAGGCTAGCGTCGCCGGTTGATATGACGAAAGAACTGAAGACCAGAGGTTCTCTCAAAGCAAGAGAATCAGTCAAGAAAAGAGTGGCATTGAAGGAGGAGATGCAAAGTGCCTAGGAAATCCACATCACCAGAAGCCAAAGCTGAGAAAGGTAAACGTAATCTCAGGAAAAGCGAAAACAAGTTAATGCCAAAGATGAACGAACCAAGGATAGGTGTTTTCGTCTGTCAATGTGGCTCCAACATATCCTCCGTGATGGACGTTGAGGAACTAACAAATTATGCGAAAGCTTTGCCCAACGTGGTTCACGCTCAAAACATGGACTATCCCTGCAGCCTCAAAGGCCAAGAGGGAATAATCGCTGCAATCAAGAGTAACAGACTTGACCGAGTGGTAGTAGCAGGCTGCTCGCCAAGACTCTATGAACCGACTTTTCAACGCTGCGTCTCACAAGCCCAGCTTAACCCGTGGCTCTTCGAAATGGCCAACATCCGTGAGTTCTCGTCCTACTGTCACAAAGCAACGCCAATAGAAGCGACTGAAAAAGCCAAAGACACAATCCGGATGGCCGTGGCCAAAGCCAAGCTTCTTGAACCGTTAGAGCCAGTCGAGCTGCCTATGGTAAAGAAGGTCATGGTCGTCGGCGGCGGCATAGCAGGCATAAACGCGGCCTTAGACTTAGCTGACATGGGGTTCAAGGTCTACGTTGTGGAGAAAACTGAAACCATCGGTGGCTACATGGCGCTCTTGGACAAGACGTTCCCAACCCTTGACTGCAGCATATGCATTGAAGGGCCAAAGATGGTTGACGTGGGACGACATCCCAACATCCAGATCATTTCTTTCGCTGACGTGCTGAAAGTTGAGGGAAACGTCGGCGATTTCCGCGTGAAAATACGCAAGAACCCACGCTACGTGATAGCAGAAAACTGCACAGGATGCGGTGAATGCAAAGATGCCTGCCCAATTGAGTATCCAAACTATGCGGACATGTACTTGGGCGTGCGAAAGGCTATTTCTGTTCCCTACGATCAAGCCGTGCCTTTGATCTATACCATAAACAGAGATTACTGCATCGAATGCTTCAAATGCGTTGATGCCTGTGGTGCTAGGCAAGCCATAAACTTTGACCAAAAACCTGAGGAAATCGAGCTGAACGTCGGAGCCATAATAGTCTCCATAGGATATGACATGTACAATCCTAAGGACTTGGAGTGGACAGGCTACGGCAAATATGACAACGTGTTCACGGCTCTGGAATTTGAAAGGCTCATTTTGGCTGCTGGACCTACGGGTGGTAAGGTTGTTCGCGCTTCAGATGGACAGAAGCCTCATTCCATAGCGTTCATTCAATGCGTTGGTTCACGCGACATCAACAGATACGAATACTGCTCAAGTTTCTGCTGCATGTACACGCTGAAACACGCGGTCATGCTCAAAGAGAAATACAGAGATGGAATAGATGTCTACGTGTTTTTCAACGACATGCGAAGCAACTTCAAAGGCTATGAGGAGTTCTATAACAGAGCCCAAAAGTCAGGAGTAAGATTCGTCAGGGTGAAGCTGGAAAACCGCCGAGTAACCGAAGAACCAGAAACCAAGAACCTGACGGTCTACGGTGAAACAGAAGACGGCAAACCAGTCCATGCCAAAGTCGAAATGGTCGTGTTGGCAAACGCGGCTATCCCGCAACAGACGGCGCCAGAGCTCGCTGGAATACTAAACCTACCGTTGAACAAAGACGGCTTCTTCATCGAGTGTCAACCGAAGATAAGGCCCACTGACACAGACGTCCCAGGAATATTCTTGGCAGGCGCCTGTCAAGGCTTGAAAGACATTCCCTACAGCGTGGCCCAAGGCAGCGCGGCAGCTGCCCAAGCCGCAAGTGTGCTGAGGAAGAATTCATGGATCGCTGAGCCACTCGTTGCCAAGGTAAACGAGGATCTGTGTAGCGGTTGCGGAGTCTGCGAATCCGCCTGCGGCTTTCGCGCGATAAATGTTGAGAAGACTGGTGGCAAACAGCTGGCAAAGGTTGCTGAAGGCTTGTGTCGAGGCTGCGGTATTTGTGCTTCAGCGTGCCCTATGGATGCCATAAAGATGCCGAACTACTCTGACAGGCAGATCATGGCCCAAATATGTGCTGTTATGCAGAAAGAGGCGAAAGCATGACCGAACAATCAGCTTCCAAACCAGAGAAATTGCGGATCGGCGTTTTCGTGTGCTACTGCGGTCTTAACATCGCTGGCACTGTCGATGTGGAGGAAGTGGCGAGTTACGTTCGAACTTTGCCCGACGTGGTTTATGTTAAGACTAACCGTTACACGTGCGCTGATCCTGGGCAGGATGAGATCAGGAAGGGAGTGAAGGAGCATAATTTGAATCGTGTTGTTGTGGCTGCTTGTTCACCAAGGATGCATGAACCGACTTTTCGTCGAACAGTTTCTGAGGCAGGATTGAACCAGTTCCTGTATGAGATGGCGAACATTCGCGAGTTTTCGTCGTGGTGTCATCAGAGCACGCCTAAGGAGGCTACTGAGAAGGCCAAGGAGCTTGTGAGGATGGCTGTTGCGAAGGTGCGTTTGCTTGAACCCTTGGACGTTTTTGAGGTTCCTGTAACGAACAAGGCGTTGGTTGTCGGCGCTGGTGTGGCGGGTGCAAGTGCGGCACTTGACCTCGCCGAGATGGGCTATGAAACGTACTTGGTTGACAAAGCCGAAGTCATCGGCGGGCACATGGCGCAGTTGGGTAAGACTTTTCCAGTCTTTGACTGTTCTAACTGTCCTCAGCAGATTCACTGTCCTAGGTTTTCCTGCGTTGCCACTCGCATAGGGGCTGTGGCAGTTCACCCGCGCATCAGGCTGCTCACCAGCTCTGAAGTCAAAAAGGTTGAAGGAGTGATCGGCAACTACAAGACCGAGGTTCACACGAAACCAAGATATGTCGAAGAGGATAAGTGCACAAGCTGCGGAAAATGTTCTGATGTCTGTCCTGTTGAAGTGCCAAGCAAGTTTGACGCTGGTATGAGGACGCGAAAAGCCATCTACACGCCTTTCCCGGACGCTACTCCCAACACCTATGCCATCGACAAGGACACGTGTCTCCACTTCAAGGACGGAAGCTGCAGCAAATGCCAAGAAATATGTCCGGTGGGCGCAGTCAACTTCGAACAGCAGCCTAAGCAGCAGGCAATTGACGTAGGCTGCATCGTGGTCGCAACAGGATATGATATTTATGAGCCCTATGACCTTGTAGACTATGGCTTTGGCAAGTACAAGAACGTAATCACAGCTTTGCAGCTTGAGCGCATCGTTGACTCCGGAACTCAAATTCTTGGCTCGCTCTGGAAGCCATCAGACGGGAAAATGCCCGAAAGCCTCACTTACATTCAGTGTGTAGGGTCTCGCGATGTCAACAAGTTTGAGTATTGCTCAGGTTTCTGCTGCATGCTCACGTTGAAGAGCGCTGTCTTCCTCAAAGAGAAGTATGGCGACAAGCTGAAGATTGACGTTATCTACACTGATATGCGTGCTAACAAGAAAGGATACGAAGAACTTTTTCGGAAAGCCCAAAAACTTGGCGTGAACTTCATCCGCACGAAGCTGACAGGCAGAAAGGTCACTGAAAACCCCGAATCAGGAAAGCTCGTCGTGCGAGCTGAGAAGGAGAACGGTGAACCTGTTGAAGTTGAGACTGACATGGTCGTGTTGGCCACGGCTGCAGTTGCGGCGCAGGGTTCGGATGAGGTGGCAAGAGTGTTCAACATTAGCCGTGGTGGTGACGGCTTTTTTATGGAAAGCCATCCGAAGCTTAAGCCCATTGATACTCCATCAGACGGGGTTTTCGTTGCAGGCGGTTGCCAGGGACCTAAGGATGTGCCCTACAGCGTTTCTCAGGGTATGGGTGCGGCTTCGCGGGCGGCTACGATTCTTTCGCAGCCGAAGTGGAAGATTCAGCCTATTGTTGCTGTTGTTGATCCGTCAAAGTGTCGGAACACGAAGGTGAAGTGTGGACTCTGTGCTAAAGCTTGCCCGTACGGTGCGGTGAGGGCTCCGGAAGGGCAGGTTGCCGAGGTCCTTACTGCCATGTGTCATGGTTGTGGCACTTGTGTGGCTGAATGCCCTGCTGACGCGATTACCCAGAAGCATTTTACTGATGCACAGATCACGTCTCAGATAAGATCAGCGTTAGAAGAGAACCCTGAGGACAAGGTTCTTGGTTTTCTGTGCAACTGGTGCAGCTATGCCGGCGCGGACTTGGCTGGTACTAGCAGGTTTGAGTATCCGCCGATCATAAGGCCTGTCCGGGTGATGTGCTCTGGAAGGGTTGACCGTGATTTTGTGCTTGAGGCGTTTAGGCTAGGTGCTGGCATGGTTCTGGTTGGGGCTTGCCATCTGCCCTACGACTGCCACTACATTAGCGGAAATTACAAGATGAAGGCAAGGATGGATGCGTTGGCGCCGATGCTGCAGAAGCTCGGAATGAGCCCTGAAAGGTTTAGGGTGGAGTACGTGTCGGCAGCGGAAGGCGTGAAGTTCGCAGAGATAATCAGGGAAATGGCGGTTCAAATGCAGACCTTGGGCAAAGAGAAAATCAAGGCTGAAAACGCGAAGATGAAACCGATCCTGGAGAACATGCTGAAGAGAAAACAACAGTAGTGGCTCATTAGCCCTTCTCTTCCATTGCTCGTTCCTATCTCTGGCAGGTTGCTTCTATTTGTGGAATGGTCGTGCTGTACGTTCTGTGGCAACTGAATGGGTCCAACGATGCTTATTCAATGTTGAGAGGCACTTTGTCGCATCTGGCGATATTTTGAATGGCGAGATTTGAGAAGAAGGAAAACTGGAATAGAAGCGGGAATAGAATGCATCCTGCGTTTTGGATTCTCACTACGTTGCTAGGTGCGACGCAGGGTTTGCCAAGTGTTATATGTTGGCAGGGCTAAATGAAATTTGATGAAGCTATTTTCGTTTCTGGCTGTTTTCTCGTCAAGGATCAAGCTTCTGACTTTGCTGAATCTTGCTTTTTTCAGCTGTGTTTTGGTTTCCACGATGGTTCTTGATCTGTCGCTCCCACCAGAGTACTATTGGGGTCCGATGTTTCCTCAATTGCAGGAGGCTTATGGCGAAGGATTGGCGTTGGTTGTAAATATATTCCTTCTGAACCTCGTTCTGAGCTCTTTTATCATTATTACGTTGCCTGGATTTGCTTTCTTCCCGCTTTCCGGGTTTTTGCTTCTTTATAGAGCTTCGCTTTGGGGCACGATGTTGCATTATCAGCCGAATTCGGTTTTGTTGTGCGCTCTTCCTACTTTAATCGTAGAAGGGGAAGCATATGTTCTTGCTGCTTTGGCCGGGACAATTGTGGGCGTTTCCTGGGTCAAGACCAAATGGGTTTATGCTGAAGAGGCTGTCACAAGGTCTGCTGCCATCAGGAAAAGCGTGAAGGAATGCCTTGTCATCTATCTTGTTGTTGTCTTGCTGCTGTTCATAGGAGCCATTGTTGAAACTGCAACACTATTGGTCTGAAGTTTTTTCAAAGCCTAGTGTTGAGACGGTTCTATATGAAAGTTCCATAAAGCATTTAAACTAATCCAACGGATAGGAGTACTTGTTGTTGCTGGCTGAGTGGACTACATGAAGAATCGTGATTGGAAAGCATTCATGGTTTTATCTCTTGTTCTTCCCATAGGTTTAATGGCGGCATTTCGCGTCACAGGCGTGACCAGGCAACCACTTACAGCGCAAGAAGAAGTAGCAGATACTATTTCTTGGAGCATGAGAAGGCCAACTGGAGACATAAATAGGGTCGGAGAGACAGTGAACAACACTTATCGTACCACTTCCGTTAAGATCAATTTCACAATATGGATGACCCGCTATACAGAGAATTATGAATATCCTCCTTCGAATGGAGGCGACTACGTCGACTTGGAGGTCTTTGCTGATGTGAATGTGAGTTGTGGCTTTGTTCGTTCCGTGAATGTAACGTTTCGCAATACAGATGAGAAAGCCAGCTTTGCCTTTCATCGATTTGAACCACATTTTGATGTCTTGGATAATCTGAAAATAAACAAGATCGGGCATTCAATCTGGGGAAGTGGCGATGCGTACTTTGAGACAATCGCTCTGAACCAACCTGGTCACTGCTTGTTAAAAACATGGGGACTTTGGGTTTTCTCAGATGAGAACAACGTTGATCACAAGATAGATTCGCTTCTTGAAACCGTGTACTTTGATGGGAGCACGTATAGAAAGTTAACTATGCCGATCATGCTGGAGATGTTAACTCATTGAAAAGGCTTCTCATCATTCCATTGATAGTCTCGTTGCTTGTAATGATGGTGTCCCCAGTTTTAGCATTGCAGCTTGAAAGACCTGGGGGTGACATAAGATATCCCAGCGTAAGGGATGAAAATAGTTTCACGGATGGCAAGGCCACAGTAGGCTTGGGCGTTCAGGTTGGTCGGTATGTTGAAAATTGGCCATTTCCTCCGTCAAATGGAGGAGACTATGTTGAACTCAGAATTAGCGCCCCAGCAAATACGCGACAAATTGTTGACTATTCTATTTGGGGGGATAGTTTTTGCTGGCACGACAATCTGAGATTTACTGGTGACATTGAACCTGATATCGGATTTTGGATAAACATGATGGATTTTTATGGGGAAGTTCGATTCTATGGAGGGCCAGGTAGTGCCGAATACACTTCAGTTTTTGTTAGTGTGTGGGGCTTCCTCTGTTTTGATTCATATAGCTCTGTGCCAACAAACCCATATTACGAATACACTATTCCAGATCCGCGGGGACCAAACACATTTGTTGCTCCTTTCTGGAGAGAATATGTGCCCGATTACCTAAGCACGATAACCTACGACGAAGTGTACCATCCTATTGGAGCTAGTTGGACGAGATGTTTATGTATAAGCTGGAACAACTTCAGGAGCATACATTCATCTGCTAGAAATACTTTTCAGGCAGTTCTAGAGTTCGCTCCCGCGGGAGGAATGAAGCATCGACAGAGTAGATTGTGGTTCCAATATTTGCAGATAGACACCAGCGCCGAATCAACTGTTGGCATCGAAGATCAACAGGGCGCAAAAGGAAGGTCCTATGACTACGCAAGCATCGCAAACAGATCCACGCTCTTGTGTGAGCAGACATCTAACTCTGCCTTTGCAGGGTTCTTAACCATCAAGCTTGATGTGGGTAATGATTCAGAAGCTTTGACGGGAATTGATTCGTCACCTTTATTGAACTATACAAGAGGCTACAACGTTATACTTGATCAAGATCTGCCTGATGAGAACGAGTTATACAATATTGCACTGGAAGGAGGAATGACACTGCTTCTCGAAGTCGTGGAATCCGGAGTAAAAGTAGCTAAAGGAGCTGGATTCATAATAGGAGAACTTTTTGTCATTATGGATGGGGCTGCAGAGATGGCGAGACAGCAGAAACTTGCTCACTTGCTCCAGGTAAACACTACAATGGCAACTGCATCAGCTATACCTGATCCGGACGGCATATTTTACTCAGGGGCAGTTGACGTGTGTCTTGACATTACTGCATACTGGGTGTTTACTGATCCCAATAACAAGAGCCATGATCTCAACATTACTGCCGAGCTGCTGTACTACGAATACGATGCTTATGGTAACTTTGTTAGCTCTCCAAGGATAAGCACAACAGTGACACTGAAGATGAACCCTGATAGCAACAACAGCTTGGAAACAGCTCAGCCTGTCAACGAGGGCGACTACAATCTATTGTATATAGGTAGGTATGATCAGGTTGACTACTACACCATTGGAGTTGATGAGGGACGAGTCATAGACGTATGGGCATCAGCTATCAGAGATCCTATAACCACCTTTTATCTGGGCATTGTGGATTCCCAAGGCGTCACTAGAGTAAGTTCTGGACCAAGCTTTCACGAGTTTGTTCATTGCTTAACTAATTATACTGGAGATTGGTTCATCAAGGTTCAAGCCTACGCTGATTATTTTGGATTGTATAATTTGTCATTGAATGTGAAAATCGCAGGAAACATCAATAATGATGGTTACGTCAACGCTAAGGATGCTGTGTTATTGGGTCTTGCGTTTGGATCGCAATCAGGTGGCCCTCACTGGAACACAAACGCTGACATTAACAACGACGGATTTGTGAATGCGAAGGACGCAACGATACTTGGTGCACATTTCGGAGAAGAAGAAGAGGGCTACTGCAGGATGCCTGAATCAGGTGGAGAATCAGGCTCTCTCGCCTCCATAGGCAATGGAAGTCTACTCTCAGGTTTCTCGTCGTCGCTGCAGGTTAGTCCAGCGCAAAACACATTCTATACAACAACGAAAAGCGTTGGGGACACGTTTAACGTCAGCATTGTCGCAAATAATGTGTCCAGTCTTTATGGCTGGGAGTTTGAGCTTTCATGGACACCCGGCATATTGAACTGCACAGCGCAGACAATAAACGAGAACGTGTGGTCTTCCTATCTCGGCCCATGGGTCACCGCTCCCATTGACAACCCAAACGGTCTGTACCATCAAAGTCTCACCGCCAAAGCGCCAGCCTCATCATTCAACGGCACCGCTTGGTTGGTGAATCTAACCTTCCAAATCGCGGCGGCTCCTCCTGACGGAGACCAGATCTCTACGAACCTAACCCTATCACCCGCTTCAGGAACAAACTTCTGCTTGTTTGACTCCTCTGCGCTAGATATTCCCCACAGCTTTGTTCATGGCTTGTTCACTTACGTAAGCCCCCGCCACATGCGCAGTGACACGCAAACTGTTAATGGGCTGCAGGCATACAAACTGGACAACAACCAAACAGCAACGTACTTGGAGACCAACGTCACCGAAACGGAAAGCAATACTGTTTATTGGGGGATCCGTGTTTGGAAACGTAGCCAGACAGGCACTGAAACGGAGATAACGAGTGGCACGCCTGTGGCTCAGGTCAGCCGAAGCGTGAGTGGATATGGAATTCAGTCAGCTACATGGAGCTGTTCAAACGTGACTCTTGCCTTGACAAATTCTATTGTAGTTCGGGTTTATTGCATGAACGGTGGCACGTGGACGGTTCAAGCCTCATTCACGACCAAACAGCTAAACGCTCAGAGACTGAACCCGACCATCTGGAGAGTCTACTACTGGACCAAACGATCCTACACTTCAGGCGGACTTGGCAAAACAGTCGGATACTTTGGGTGGGGCACAGCCACCTACAATAGCCGCATAGAGAACTTCACAACCTCAAGCTAGGCGACCCTTCTAGACTCACATAGTTCATGATATTCAATTGCTTGCACGTGAAAGACCAGTAGCGTCCCGTCTTCAATGCGTGTTGTTCACCAGTATTTTATGATCATGTTGGCTCCGGCGACTAAGAGTATTATGCCGAAGATTAGTGTGAGGTTTTTGCCCGAGATCTTTTTGGATGTGTAGGCTCCTACTTGTGCTCCGATGATTGATCCTGCGGCTAGGGTTAGGGCAACTGGGAGGTTTATGAGGTTTGACTGATAGTACTTTGTCACGGCTGAGATTGACGTGAATATCATGGTGAACATGGACGTGGCTGTCGCGTAGTGGATTGGCATTCCCAGCGCGAAGGTCATTATGGGGACGATGAGTGTTCCTCCGCCTATGCCGAGTAGGCCTGAGGCGATGCCCCCGAAGAAGCCTAGGCCAACGCCGAAGGCGATCGTTTTTCCTGAATGGATGAGTTCAGTGTCGGTTTTCACGTTTTGTGCCTTTCCCTGTGTTTTCTTTCTGAGTAGGCTGATTATCGTGTGGGCGGCGACGAGTATGAGGAAGACTCCGAAGACTATTGCAAGGAGACGCTGTTCTGTGATCGTTGCGAACCATGCGCCGATGTAGGCTCCCGGTGCTGTTGTGGTGACGAGTATTAGGCCTGTCTTGTAGTAGACGCGTTTTTGTTTGGCGTAGTTGAATGTTGAAGCTATGGCTGTGAAGATTATTGTGGCTAGGCTGGTTCCTGTTGCGGCGTTGACGACGAAGCCGTAGAAGAAGGTCAGAATCGGCACAATGAAGACGCCGCCGCCTACACCTGTCATCGACGCTAGTATGCCGATTAAGAAGCCGAATACTGTGAGTAGCCACCAGTCCAGCATACGTCGTTCACGTTGGCCTTAGCTTTTGTTTGGCGACGTAGTAGATTGTGCCTGCTATTAAGCATACGGTGCCGATGATCCACGATTGTGATGAAGCGAAAAGCAGAAAACCCAGCATGAACACGCATGAAACTGCCCCGATTGCAGGCAGAATCTTTGGATAGGTGCGTTTCTTGACTTTCAAACGCAGGGCTGAAACGTTTGCAATAGTGTAAAAGAAGAGCAGTCCGAAGGAACTCACGGCCACGACTCTTGACAGGTCCGCGAACAGTGCCAACAACGCCATTGCGGTGCCGACGATCCAAACAGTGTAGACAGGCGTGTTCCTTTTTGGATGCAGTTTGCATAATTCGTGTGGGAGGTCTTTTCTTCTTGCCATTGCATAGGCCATTCTTGACACCCCTAGTATCGACGTGAGCAGGACACTTGCGGCTGCTAGTAATCCTCCTGTCGAGATGATTGTGGCTGCGGCTGGGCTTCCTGTGGCTCTCATGGCCTCTTCCAGAGGCGTATTTGAGCCTGCAAGTTTGGCCGGTCCGACTAGGCCGACTGCAACCACTCCTACTAGAATGTAAAAGACTGTTGAAACACCTAGTGCCAAAAACATTGCGCGGGGAACATTGCGCTTGGCGTCTTTGACTTCTTCAGCGATGACTGCGGCTCTTGCGAATCCTCCAAAGGCAAAGAAGAAGAAGCCTGCGCCGTAGAATACGCCTAGGCCTGTGGGGTTGAAGGGTGAGAAGTTTGCCGTGCTAGTGTGCAATGAGCCGAGGATGATGAAGACGGCTAGGATGAGGAGCTTTGCGGCTACGAGTACGTTGTTTAGAGTGGCTGATTCCCTGACGCCGTAATAGTTGATCACGGTGAATAGCAAGCAGATTATGGCTGCTGCATAGTTGGCTGGCAGGACCGGCCACAGTGTGTTTAGGTAGTAGGCGAAGCCCAGAGAAACTGCTGTTCCTGCAAAGGTGTTGCTCAGTATCCACATCCAGCCAGTTAGGAAGCCTGCGAACGGTGAAATCAGTTGGTATGCGTATTCGTAGATGCTTCCTTCCTTGGGCATCCATGCTGTCAATTCGGCGAAGCTTGACGCTGTGAACAGTGAGACGACTGCAGCAATAAGCATGGAGACCAGAAGGGCTGAGCCAGCTAAACCTGCAGCGATACCGGTTACGACGAATATTCCGCCGCCTATTATTGCACCGACACTTATGGTCGTGGCGTCAAACAAACTCAATGATGGCTTGAACCCTGATTGTTGATCGGAGTCTCTGTCCATGCTCATGTTGGTCAGATTACCGCTTTTCCTGAATTTAGGGTTATGCGTTCTAAAGTTGAGCGTTGCGAACTGGTATGCTTTGGTCGAGAGAATTCTTCAATATTCGCTCCAGAATGAAGTCTATTATATCTGTTCAGTATGCAAATAGAGACATTCCGAAGGTGTTCACCCATGGAAACTCACGTAAGAAGCATCCTAAAAGCAGTTTCTTGGAGGATTGTCGCAACTCTCACTACGATTCTTCTGGTGTTTGCGTTCACGGGCAACTTGGTTGTGAGCGGTGGCGTTGGCTTGACCGAGCTTCTCACGAAGATCTTCATTTATTATGCTCATGAGCGTTTATGGAATGCATTAAGTTTTGGCAAGGTCCAGAAAACGAAACAGACAGGCGCAATTTGAACTGCGATAACACGTGTGCGTGGTTTCAAGAGGGATCCACGCGTAAGAGACCAACATACGAACTCTCGAAAGCTTGATTAATATGAAACAAATCAAGTAAGCAAGGTGTTTGTGGCTTGACAATTGCCTATGTCTTAGCGAAAGTTCAAGCTGGGAAAGACAAGGAAGTACTTAAAGAGGTCAAGGAAGTACGAGGGGTCAGGCAGGCAACCCCAACTTATGGCGTCTATGACCTGCACGTTGAAGTTTCATTCGACACGATGGAAGAACTTGACAAGTTCATCTTCGACAAAATTCGCAGAGTTCCCGGAATAAACGAGACAGTGACCTTGATAGCCTTTCAAGGGATATGAATGTCTAAGATAGGTTGCAGAGAAGTCTATTTTGTCAACGCAATGCAGCCGAGCCAGATTGATTTCTTGATTGACAAGGTTAAGGAAGTCGTGAAAGAGATGGGGCTTCCTCCAGAGTATGATATCAGGATCTACAGGAATGTGTATGCGTGTTGCGGCGTGGGAGGCCTAGGTGTAGTCATAGAGGTTGTTGGGCCGGAAGAAGAGAGAATAAGGGCAATTGACTTGAGAGCTTTGTCAAGGATTCTGGAGTTCTGTGAGAAAGAAGGCTACGATATAGGGTATCATTCTTTTGGGCAGTACGAATCCGTGTAAAACCATTGTGGGAAATCCGCTGATCGGTTGTGGGCGTCTAGAGCTAACAGCGAGTTTTGCAGTAATCACGCAGTTGCATCATGTGTTTCAAGCGCTCTGTCGAGGCTATTTCTGAAGACATGCGCTTTTGGCGTTTGTTTTCCTCAAGTTTTCCAGATATGCCCTTTCGCCAACCGTGTGCGCAAGGTTTTGTTGGCCGTTTACGAAGTTCAGAGTATGGTATAGTGTTTCATCGCCTGCGAGTTGCTGTTCGAAGAAGCATCCCTTTTTCAAGCCATTAGGCTTCAAACTCTTGAGGTGTTCCAAAGCATATGCGCAGTGGCTAACGATTTCGCATGAGGCGCACTTGCCCCAGTCATCAGGGTACATGCATGGGCCACAAGTGACGTGGCATGCTCTTCTTCCGGGGTGCAGATCCACTTTTATGTCATCGCCGCAGCGACAGCATTTGTTTTCCCATGTTTCTTGTTCTACCATTTTCATCTTAACTCCTGATAAGTAGACATATATAATAGAGCAGCTTTGTGATAATAAGCGTTGCTATTATAAACCATAAGGAAAAGCGTACAATAGATTTGCAACTAGAAGGAAAGAATACGTCGGAGGATGCTGAAATATCAGTGTATCCGCTGATCATCAGGAGGCGGGGTTTTGACTAAAGGAATTGATGAAACAGACAAGAGAATATTGTGTGCTCTGTCAGATGATCCAAGGCTGTCTCAGGCCGAAATCTCGGCACGTTTGAGCATCTCCCAGCCTGCGGTAAGCGCAAGGATACGTAAGCTGGAGGAGAAAGGCGTGTTGGTCAGTTTGATTGGGACTGATATCAAGAAGACTCAGCTTTTCCTCGCAAAGCTCGATATTTCAACGAATCATGTTGAAGAGGTTCTGAAGTTTCTGGATGCGTGCCCTCTGTACCTGAACAGTTTCCTGACTTCTGGAAGGTACAACATGACTGTGCTGTTGATTGGGGAGAACATAAGGTCCATAATGTCGTGTGTTGACTCTCACATGAGGCAGCAACTGCCTGTTAGAAGTATGGAGTTTGACTTGATAGTGACCCCAATTCGGCCCCTAGTAGTGCCCCTGAAGCCGAACATGGATAAGAAGAGAGCTACTCCATGCAAAGCGGATTGTGAAACTTGCACATTCTACGGAAGTGATAGGTGCTTAGGATGCCCCGCTTCCATTTGCTACAAAGGGAATCTGCTGTAAGTCACCCATGTGCGCGTCTGGAAGTCAAAGCTCTTTTCGAGTTCAGAGCTGAAAGCGCGCGCTAAACATATAAGGGGCTCAAGATTTACTCCCAGAAGCAAGGAATAAGGTCTGAAAGGTGGGCATTTTGAGCATTCAGTTGAATCCGATAGGCTTCGTAAAAACGAAGTTTGCTGGTGAAGAGATGAGAAATCAGCCGGTTGAGGAACTGGAAGCGGATATTGAAATTCTCGACGAATACGCCGATGGTCTAGAAGCCATTGATGGTTTTTCTCATCTGCTAATTCTCTTTTACATGCACAACATCACCGCGGAAAACAGAAAACGGCTCAAGATCAAGCCTAGAATCGTTGTCAGGTATGGACTGAACCTGGAAGAGGTCCCCTTGGTTGGAGTGTTCTGCTTGGACTCGCCTAACAGACCAAATCCTATAGGCTTGTCTGCAGTGAGACTACTATGGAGGAAGGGCAAAATCCTTCATGTCAAAGGGATAGATGCTCTTAATGAAACTCCGGTACTAGACATTAAACCCTACTCTCCAGCAAGAAAAATCGAGAAATTCGAATTACCAGAATGGTACAAAAACATAATAGCCAAAGCAAGAGCAGAAGGCTACAACATAACCGATTTCTGAATAGTCTTTAAACCGTCCAGAGCGCGCGAGGTTGAAGCTATGAGAAAAATTCTGTTGTTGCTTCCCTGCCTGTGCACGCGCATTTTTCTAAGTGATTCTGTTTTTTATTCTGTGTGCGGGGATTTTGTTGTAGGTTGCTGAGCATTTCTTTTTTGAGCATTGCCTGGTGGCAGCCCATTTTAGGATTGGGATCACCGCTTCTCTGAGCCCTTCTCCATCTTTTGTCAATGAGTATTCGACACGAGGCGGGATTTCGGCAAATGATTTTCTCTTAAGTAGCTCTTCCTTTTGAAGCTGTTTTAGCGTGTCTGCAAGTGTCTTGGGGCTTATGCCGTGCAGTTCTTCCATGAGTTTGTTGAATCTGAGGCTACCGTAGTTCCCTATTGCATTGATGATCAATAGTGCCCATTTCTTGCTTATCACGTCTATGATTCCTTCAAGCGGACAAAAGCAAACTACGTCATTCTTGTTCTGCATGCCCTCACTTTCCTCTTGGATAGCAGCTATTTCACTATAAACTTGATAGCATAAATACTTTACTTCTAATAGTACTAGGAATAGAGGTGATAATAAATGGACGAAGACTGTGGTTGTGGAGGGCATCATCGGAGACATGAAGACCACTGTGGGTGCGGCATGCATGGAGACGGACACGGTTATAGAAGACAGTTCTTAACGAAAGCCGAGAAGATGGAAAAGCTGAAAAGCTATGCAGATGAGCTGAAGAATGAGCTCAAGGCTGTAGAAGAGAAGATCAAAGAAATGCAAAGTTGAAAAACATCCAAGCCTGAAGCTTAGGGTGGCGCGTGATAAACGATCGGGAAAGTTGGCACAGGATCGAAGGTCTCAAACAATGGATCAGCAAACATCTTCATTACCCCATTTCCAGCTGGAAAATTGATGGAGTGACAGAACATGGGTAGTGCAATAGAAGCAATAAATCTGACAAAATATTACGATGATCTTTTGGCATTGTCTTCACCAAAAACAGTCATTACACCCACGACAAATTAAGAGTTGCGCAAAGCGCGTTTTAGGGTTCTAGAAACCTATTACAAGTGTTTCTGTTTCGCTTACTTCTTTGATGTTTCTGACGAGGCTAGTCACAGATTGCCTAGCTCTTGAAGCGTTTCTGTGTTTGCTAATACCACAAAATCATAACGTCCGAAAACGCCTTTGCGCGCGCGCTGGGCGCTTAGAAAGACATTTGAGGACACTTGACGTTTTATTGATTCCAGTCATGCAGACTCATCAGATTCAGCGTCCTGACATGATTTTCTTCCAAACAGGGTACCCAAATCACGCTTATCAGGTGAAGCTTGCCTACTAAGGAACTGTTTGAATTATACGGTTCACGTGAGGCACTTTCTGGTGCCGAACCAGCAGATTCAGAATTGATATATGGATTCATAAGTAGCAACATAAAAGCATCAAAACATTGCACTTTCATAAGATGAAATTCAATCGAAGATTCTTCCATAAGTCATAAGAACTGAAGGTGGAGATATAATGTATGATGCAAAATGAGTAGGAAGCTTTTGCTGTTAATGCTCTTGGCACTTCTGGTAGGCACATTGAACTTGGCATCAAGGGTTGAGAAGGCAGAAGCAAGCGGAACCATTTACATTAGGGCTGACGGAAGCATAGACCCACCAGATGCACCTATCTCAACCGCTGACAATGTCACTTACACTTTTGTTGGCAACATTAGTGATTCCATTGTTGTTGAGAGAGATAACATTGTGGTTGACGGAGCAGGCTACACTGTTCAAGGAACAGGAAGCAGCGGAACAGGATTAGGTCTGTCAGGGAGAAGCTACGTGACACTCAAGAACATGCGAATCACGGCATTCAGACAGGGCGTCTTGCTACACGAATCTTCTAGCAACTTGTTGTGTGGAAACAACATAACAGCAAACAACGACGGGTATGGCATCTGGCTTTATTCTTCTTCAAACAATAACAGCGTGAGCGGAAACAACATAACAACAAGCAACAACGACGGGTATGGCATCATTCTTGACTCTTCTTCAGGCAACAGCGTGAGCGGAAACAACATAACAGCAAACAACGACGCGGATGGCATCCTGCTTTACTCTTCTTCAAACTCTAACAGCATTTGTAGAAACAACATCGCAGCAAACGATGGGACAGGTGTTACTCTTCAAGAGCACTCAAATAACAACACTGTATGCAAAAATGACATCGCAAATAGCGACTATGGCATTGCTCTCAGCTATTCTTCAAACTCCAACTTCATATGCGAAAACAACGTGGCAGGCAACAGGCGTGGTATTCTCCTTTATCGGGCTTCAAGCAACAGGGTCTATCATAATGACTTTGTAGCTAACATTGAACAGGTAGATAGTCAACAGTCAGTAAATGTTTGGGATGATGGTTATCCTTCTGGCGGAAACTTCTGGAGCGACTACAATGGAACAGATGCAAACCATGATGGCATTGGTGACACTCCATACATCACTGATGCAAACGACGCTGACAGATATCCTTTGATGGGCATGTTTCAGAGTTTCAGCACTTCCTCAGGAAAGCATCTAACCGTTGTCTCCAATTCCACCATTGAAGACGTTGACTTCTACTCCAAGTATTCAATCGTCGAAAAAATCAAGATGCACGTATCCAACATGACTGTAAACCAAACTTGTGGGTTCTGCTTGGTATGTATTCCTCATGACCTAATGCTAGAAGGATACAACGTGACTATTGACGGCACCACACCTCTCTACTCTGACTACGTAGTATACGATAACAGCACTCACAGATGGATCTATTTCACATATCAACATCCAGCAAAAGAAATCATCATAAAATTGGTTTACAATAACGAAGCCAAATTCAAAGGACGTGTGATGTCGAATGAATGGCATAGTTTCCTGTGCTACGGTGCTTACATGCGCCATGTCAAGGTTGACGAAATACTGTATGATCCTAGTGGCTTGCTGATGCCAAATGACACGGTGACAATAGCCTATGAATACCCGAAAAACTGGACAACTGGAGATGAGGTAGAATGCTATGGAATGTATTACAAGTACGGAGGACCACGGGGATATATTGGATTCTTTGTTTGTAAGTGGAGTCCCTACTACGCAATTCCAGAGTTTCCATCATTCCTCATTCTGCCCTTATTCTTTACAGCGACACTACTTGCTGTCATAGCCTACAAAAGAAAACAAGCTGATAGAAGATAGTTCGACAAATCTCATAAGCTGAATCCACCAACAGACAGCAAAGCAGAAGAGACATCCCGAATATTATTAGGGACTTCGGGAGACATCGCCCTTTCTTCTTCCTGAAAACCGTCATGTTTCAACCATAACGTAAGCATGGGTGTTAACTTTGACGCTGAACCCGTCACAGGAATCTTGTAATGAGGGAGAATGGTAGCCTCACTTACTAGGAGAAAGGAGAGAAGGGAAGAAAGAGAAACTACCATTTCCCTCATTCGCTTCTCGCAATGCATGCAGATGTTGCTTTTAAATTCTTCTCAGATTTCTGAATTGGATTCTATCCGAAAATAGGGTTACACTTTGTCAGGAACCGCAATAATACTTTAGCTTCACGACAAGAATCGAGTTAGGGTTTGTTGACTAGAAGACCCTGCCTAAACCGTTCATGTTCAATTGAACAGGGTTAAGTTCAGGAGAACATGATACGGAAGGACTTTACGCCGACCGAGATTGTAACAACCACAGCAAACATCATTGTCAGAGGATTTTGATGCTATTCTCGACAACTGACGTATGATAATCTTTAAAGATTTCAACCATGTTCTCACTACGCACTAGAAAAGCAAGGAAGTGGAAAAGAATGATAGATGAAGACGAAGATTCTGAAGATAAAGACGAAGAAGAAGACTTCGAGGAAGAAGACCAGTAAGCATTCACACACAGTGGAACACTCTTGTGTCATTTCTTTAACTAGAATAGCTAAAATGGGAAACGCAAGTTGGATGGATAGAAAATATGTGGGGCTACGGGACTTGCAACGTTCCAACATGACGCCCAAGTTTACAGCGTAGCACGCGTGCGTATGTGTTGTGGTAGGTATAGGTATGAGCAGTGATTGGAGAAGTGATTTGGAGTTGTTGTTGGTTGGATAGGACTTTAACCCTTTGCAAGCACGGTCACGTAACCCAAAGGCTTTCCACACTTCTGACATCTTAATGGTCCAGTGTCGTTCATTCCCCATCAATAGAGATTACTTCTGTCTGTCCTTTTAAGCCAGTTTTTGGTTCTGCGGAAAAGTTATAGCTGAACCGAAAGTAACTGTGTGGATTGGTGAATTGAGTTGCTTGAAGGAAAGAACGTGAATCTGAGGCGAATGGAAAGAGAAGATTTGCCTTTGATTCAGGAGTGGATGAACAATCCTAAATTTATGGGTGAGTATCTGCCCCTACCACAATGGTCTAGAGCAGAGTTTGAGAAGGCAGGTGAGGCTAACCCTTTTGAGCCGAAATGGTTTTCATAGAGAATAAAGATGGAAACAAGATTGGTTACATATCTCATTTCAACATGTTGCATATGACCATGGGAAACCTGTTGGAAATAGCCTATGCCATGCTTCCAAGTGAAAGGGGTAAAGACTACTGCACTGAAGCCACTCAACTAATGGTGGATTACCTGTTTCTTTCCATGGATGTTTCCAGAGTTCAGGCAATAATCTCCATAAGGAACAAAGCTTCTGAAAGAGTCCTGGAGAAAGCAGGTTTTACTAGGGAAGGAACAATACGAAGACATGTAAGAGGAGCAAGGAGAGACGCCTATCTCTACAGCATCCTCAGAGAAGAATGGAAAGAACCAAAAATACTAACAAAAACTGCTTGAAGCACGGATTAGCTAACGTCTTTCTGTTCTACACTTTCGACATATTCCTTAAGAGTCTCGGTTTTCTCATTGTTTATTGGCGATATCTATGTCAGTCGGGAATACGGGAGATATCTCCACTGTAATGGGTGCAGGGCGATAGTAGTCTCATTCAGTCGAAGTGCGGTTTGTACTCTTTATCGATGTGTCAGGCGTAAGCCAAAGTACATCTGGTCTAGGTTCTCATTTGCGTTCTTTGTCGTCCCAGTATTCTCTGGTCCTAAGGTACTGTATCTTCGCCTTCAAAAGATCCATGTAGAACTCGTCCTCTTTCGAATGCATTTTCCCAAGAATCCTAAAGGCGGTCTCAGGACCTACTCCCTTAACCTCCAACGCCGTTATCGCCTTCTTACCATAGCTTAATACCAAATCTGCAGTGCGCCTTGCATGGGTTAGCTCCTTAAGCTCCTCTTCTGACACTTCCTTTCCTTCTCGTCTCTTCCTCAGCTCTTCACGGATGTGATCCGCATCTTGGCTCGGGTACAATAACGCTAGAAGCCTTGACTTGCATTTCCCGCATTCCGGTTGCTCTGGCAAGCTCCTAATCCTAATGCGGTCATTCCATTCTCCGCACTGCATGCACAGAAGCGACGCTGTCCTCGCTTCAATGGCTTTCTTCATCTTTTCAATGTTACTCAGCAAAACCTGTTCAGGCGCCATCAACTCCGAAACGTCACTAAACTTCTCAAGAATATGGTAAGCTAGAGGCGTAGGCTTCTCAACCCTGTAAACAGTGCTAACCTTGATCTTTCCGTCCCTGATGTCGCGCATTATTTCCTTGGCCTTGCCAACGTCCACCTTCTCAACCATGGCCTCGCGCAAAGTCTCATCATAAATGGGTGTGTCGCCAAACTGGTGCGGCAGTCTTTCCAGCCGCTCAGGCCCCATAGTCTTTCCACGCGGCAAAGCTCCAAACCGCTCAGCCACAAACTTCATCCTGCCACCAAACGGAAACTTGCCCTCCAAATACTCGCCAAAAGCCTTCTCAACCTCATCATCCGACAAACCAAACAGCGCACTACTCAGGTTCTCAAGCTCATTCGGATTCAGCTTGTGTCTAGCCTCAATCAAAATCCTGTAGCCGTCAGTCCACCATCCGACGATGATTTCCCTGTCAGAAAGCACCGTGTCGAAAACCCCGCCCAGTGTGCGGTTCACAATTTCGCCGAAGCAGGCATGCACGATCAGATACTTGTCAAACGCCTCAACCACAACGTGCTTGTCCGTTGGCAAAGGCACACCCTGCTTCACATGCTCGTCAACCTCACGCGCTGCATCAACCAAATCGCCACCGTTAGCAGCGAACTCTTTCCCAGCTTTTTCTGCCGCGGCCTCAACACTGCCCAACTCACTAAGCGATTCCCTCAGCTTCTCCCGCATTCTTCCCGTCTGCTGCGCCAAATCAAAAGGCACAGGAATAATCTCTCCATCCCAGCCCGGAATCGCCGCCAACGGGTCCTCGGAAGGCACCACGTAAACAGTGCCCGTCTCCTCCTCGATCTGCACTATGCGCCAGACTTTGCCCTTCACAATCATGTTCAAGCCTACACGCGCATGCAAGGCCATGAACTCGTCGCCCAAAGTGCCGAATCGCCTGTCACTGATCACGTTCACAATCGGGCATCGCCTCTCGTCAGGAATCATCGACAGATTCTCGTAGTAGTAGCTTCTGCTTCTGCGCGCTTTCCTCAAAACCTTGCCTTCCTCGTCATATCTTAGCTCGTTCAAGCTGTCTAAAAAGCCTACCACGTCCAAAAGCCTATCCTCAGTCAAGTTTCGATACGGATAAGCCCTGCGAAAGATAGCCAAAGCCTCGTCAAGCCTAATCTCGCCCTTATCCATCAGCAAGCCCACGACTTGATGAGCCAAAACGTCCAAAGCACCCTCATGAATCAGAACAGGCTCAATCTTGCCGTCGGAAGCGCTTCTCACCGCCGCGATCGACTCCAACGTGTCGTCAGGAAAAGCAGTGACGATCACGCCTTCCGAAAGCCTGTCCAGTCTGTGGCCGCTTCTGCCGACACGCTGAACCAAACTCGTAACCTGCCTAGGCGAAAGATACTGAACAACAAGGTCAACGTTGCCAATGTCGATTCCAAGCTCAAGCGTGCTCGTGCACACAAGCGCCCTCAGTCTTCCAGCCTTAAACTCATCCTCAATCGACGCGCGTTCCTCTTTCGACAGACTGCCATGATGCACAGCGATGTCCGTCCTATTCAATTGAGTGAATTTGTAGCCCAGCATCTCCGCATTCTGCCTACTATTCACAAAAATCAGCGTGGACCTGTGCCCATCGACAAGTTCGAGAATTCGCCTTATGCGTGCAGCTGCCTCAGGAGCCGTATTAAGCCTTCCAGCCAAATCATAATCCGCATCCGCAGGTGCTGGGTTCTCCACGCGATACCTGTAACCCTTGGGCAACGAAACCTGAGCAGTCCTGATAATTCGATCGGTGCCGGCCACAAACCTCGCCACTTCATCAGGATTGCCCACCGTAGCAGAAAGCCCCACTCTCTGAAACTCCCTACCAGTAACCTCAAACAGACGCTCAAGAGCTATTGTAAGCTGAGCGCCACGTTTGCTCCCAGCCAACTCATGAACCTCATCAACTACAACATACCGGACGCTTCCAAGATGCTGCCTCATCCTAGAACCGGACAAAATTGCCTGCAGTGTTTCAGGAGTCGTCACAAGCATGTTTGGCGGAGAAATCGCTTGTTTCCGACGCAGCTTCATCTCAGTGTCGCCATGCCTGACTTCAATCGAGACATCCAACCTCTCAGCCCAGAAACCTAAGCGTTTAAGCATGTCGCGGTTCAAAGCCCGCAAAGGCGTAATATAAATGATCGAAATGCCTTTCTCCTGCCTCTGCTGAACGAAATCAGAAAAGATGGGCAACAGCACAGCCTCTGTTTTTCCGCTCCCAGTTGGCGCAATCAAGAGAACGTTTGTTCCGGACAAGATCAACGGAAAAGCCATGGTCTGCGGTAACGTAGGCTCTGAAAACCCCAACTCAACCAAGGCAATGCGGATGGTTCTCGCTAGGTAATCGAATGCGTTCGGAGTTGATGTCCCTTCCCTTTGAGTCATTCTTGGCAACTACTAAACATGTGTAGTCTCATTCTTCTATTCTGGAAATATCCGGTGGGACAGCTTGAGTCCTACGTCCTCGCGGTATGCAATTGAGACTTTTTCTCTAAACTTGCCTTCAGCAAGCATTGCGCGGAACTCTTCGTACAATGGCTCTTTCCTACTGCAGAAAACGATTTCATTCCTATCATTCACCCAGATCGTCAATCCTCTGGATTCTCCTTTGTGAATGAAATGCAAGTAGATCTCTTTCTCAGTGACATGCAACATAGCTATCGCGTTGCGTGAACCCTGTAACGTGCAGAACAGTCTATACAAGGCGTCATCACGATTCTGTTCTGAGCTCAGGAACTTCTCAAAAACATGTGGGATGACCTCGGAATCAATAAGCCCGACCTTTTCAGATTCAAAAACATGAGTATTGCCTAACTCTGCTCCAAGTTCTTGGTAATTTTCAACTTTGCCATTATGAACCGAGACCACAGTCAGGTCTTTGTCATTTCTAGCAACGTAGGGCTGAGCGGTCTCTCTGAAACTTGCCGTTGCCATGAACTCTGGGCTCGGCATACGCACATGCCCAACCAAAATGGAAGCCTCATCAACGCTGACAATTTCACTCAGTTGCTTCGCTGGAGAGAGTCCATTTTTCTTGCCAACCTTTTCAAGCATCAAGCCTCCATTATTTTCGAGAACTGCCAAGCCTGCGCCATAACCGCCAACAGGTGTCGGTTCGTTAGGATATTGATGGATTTCCAGCTTTGCCAATACACTGAAAACCTTAGCCATGGGAACAGGTTGCTTTAGTGCAAACCCAAATATGCCGCACATTTTGCCCTCTTTCCTTTCGTGAAGCTATTTTCTTCAACACATAAATAGTTTGGTTGCGACACTATTCATGGACGATGAGGAAATCGAGGTACGTGTACGCTTTCCGCGGATGACATCTTTTTCCGCTCCTGAGTCCAAAACAAATCGCTTTCTTGAATAACGAACCGAAATGGGACTGGGTAAGTCAGATTCTATTCAGAGTCGGGCTAAAGAATCTTTATAGACAAAGAAAGGAGAGGGGGAAGCGTTACCGATCCTGAGATCCTGTGATGTACGCCCAAACGCTTACCAAGACCAGTGTCAGACAAGCACCTGCAAACCCTGAAATCAAGAACCGTACTTGGACCAATTGTGGCAATGTCGCTAGAAGCGCAGGTATCAAGTAATCAGCCGAGAGTTGGGCAATTATTCCAGCAGCAAATCCCAAGAGCGCTACCCACATGAAAATCCTTATTCGTTCACCCATCTAAATAACACCTTTTAAGTAGCAATCCGCCCTAACCACTTTTTAGTCTAACTTACACATTTATGTCTATTACTTAAAAAGCGGCAACACCGCCTTTTAATCATTAAATTAAAGCCAAAAGCAGCTTTTGTTCAGACGTATAGCTCTACGTATACACGTGCATGTTCTCAGCATGTTAACAATACATAAGACGTTTTTATGCAACTCATCTCTTTCGGAGGTAATTAATTTGTCAGAAAGGTTCGCAAAGAAATGGGAAACTAAAAGAGATGACCAACCGTTCACAAACCGCGTCAAGGAGGCCGTGAAACCACCAGGTCCACTGAAGCCAAGGCTCGACTTCGCTGTCAGACGCATCGAACTGCAAACCCAAAAGCTTGATCAGGCAACAGAAAGATTCGGACAACGTGACAAGACAATATTCGCACGAATAGTTGATGCCTACACAAAGCATGACAGTTCACGGGCAAACGTTTTCGCAAACGAATTGGCCGAGATCCGCAAGATGGAGAAGCTCATAATAAACGCAAGACTCGCCCTAGAACAAATCGTGTTAAGATTACGAACCGTATCCGAGCTAGGCGACGTTGTGTCAACACTCGGACCAGCGGTAGGAGTACTCAGATCAGTAAGAGCAGGACTAGTGAGTGTCTTCCCAGAGGCAGAAAATGAACTCGGCGAGATCGGCAACATGCTCAGCGGAATAATGATGGAAGCAGGCTCAGGCTCAGGAATGACATTGAACTTCGACAGTGTAAACGAAGATGCAGGCAAAATTCTCAACGAAGCATCAACAGTCGCTGAACAAAGAATCAAAGACAAGTTCCCAGAGCTGCCCCCTGGAATGCCTGGAATCCCAACGAGCGCGCTCGGCGAAAAATCCTCTACCGAAACTTCATAGACATAAAGGAGGAAGATGATGTCGCAATCCCCCAATCTTTTTCTTTCTGTCGGAAAGCAAGTTAAAGACGAATACGGTCGCACAATAGGCAGAGTAGCATCTTTTGCTGTAACCCCAAGCGGAAGATTTGACACAGCATTTGTAGAACAGGGCAATGGAGAATTCGCACGACATTCTGTTGAGCACCTAAAATTTGACGGTGCCGAAATAACCCTAATCTCCAAGATAAAATCAGATGCATACGTTCTCTGCGATCACATACCGCTCATATGGCGCAAGGACCAGGCCCTAGAAGAACTCTCTAGAAAGAAGAAACTATCACCAGAACTATACAACGAACTGCACAAGAGTTTCGAAGGCGCACTGACCCAACTCAGAACCGAAGCCCAAGTGCTTTCAAAGAAAATAGACGAGGAAATAAGCAAATGTGCAGAAGAAATCAACGCGCTAAACCATGCCCTCATACACCTCGAAATCGAGCATGAAATAGGCAAAATTGACGACAAATACTACGAAACTGCCTTCACCATGATTCAAGACAGTCTGAGACGAACCAGCGAAGAGAAGAGCGACTTGGAAATCACGAAAAACAAACTCTCGAACACTCTGTTAGGCGATAAACCAGAGATTTTCGACAAAACTGCGAGCAAAGCAAGAGAGTCTCCAAAAGGGTCCACAACAGTCTACTCAGCTCCTGGACTCCCTGAACCCCCAGTTGTCGTATACGTGAAAGAAATAGGAAAAACAGGCATATAGCTTTGGACAAAACGGCGGGCGGAGGAAACAGAGATAAAGAGTTTCATACATCTTGAACCTCCACCCTTTCAAGAAACAGTCGTTAAATCAGTCCAAGCCCTCAAAGTCCAACGCTACAAACTTCAGCAGGCAAGCTTTAGGCTAAAAGAAAGAGATAAAATCCTCTTTCAAACATGCATTAGTGCCCTCAACAACAAGAACAAGGAAAGAGCTGCAATATGCGCCAACGAGGTCGCCGAGGTCAGAAAGCTTCTCCAATTCCTCTACAACGTAGAACTTGCCATCGAACGAGTGATCCTTAGACTCGAAACAATAAAAGAACTGAGCGACATTGTCACCGACCTTAAGCCCGCTCTCAGACTGCTTCAAAGAGTCTCCGAAGAACTCTTCAACGTTCTACCAGATGTTTCTTCCGAGCTTACTAAAGTCAACGAAACAATAAGCGAGACACTGCACTGCACGAGGATCACGACGGATGAATCAATAATACAAGTGAACCGAAAGACGCCGGGAGGAGAAGAAATACTCCAAGAAGTCTCAACCATGCTACAACAAAAGATCGCGGAAAGACTTCCAGAACCGCCCGTTACTCCCAAGGCCAGTGAGCCTGAGGTCAACACACTGAAGAAAATGGTCGCCTTGACAGCCAGTTGTTCCCAGACGGCTGATGAGACCGAAGAAGAATCTCAAGATTCTTCCCAAACCCTCTTTTCTTATAAGAAAGCTGAAATTCAAGAAATCTCATTGACGGTTGAAAAGCCGCCATTGGAAGACGTGCTTCTTGATTACGTAAAGAAAACTAACGGAGAAATCGATTTTACTCGTTGCTCGGTTGATTTGAAAGCTTCAAATGAAGAGATTGAGAAGGCTTTGGAAAGCCTAGGAACCAAAGGAAGAATAAAAATCGAGCTAAAAACAAATGAATAGGAGGAAGAGAAAACACGAGCGCTGCGCCGGAACTTGAAAAAAACGCGACTAATTGTGCGTTAGAAGCGGTCCGTCTCGACAAACAAGGGTCGAAGGGTCTGGCAATAACAATGTATCAGAAAGCCATAGAGAGCCTGCTGCAATTAACCCAATTGTATCCTGAGTATGGTTTGAACAGAGTCTACATACAAAGGGCAATAGCGTATCAAGAAAGAATAAAGGCGCTGCAAGGAGCCATAATGCCAACAGAATCAAGAGTAGCGGAAAACAGCAATGGCGAACCCACCGGGAAAACCACTGAAAGCAGCAAGTCAAGCTATGAAGAACTCATAATGGCTGAAAAACCAAATGTCAAGTGGGACGAAGTTGTCGGACTCGATACAGCGAAGAAAGCTGTGAAGGAAGCCATCGTATATCCGGTCCAGAGACCTGACCTGTTCCCACTGGGATGGCCAAGAGGAATCCTCTTGTTTGGACCGCCAGGTTGCGGGAAAACATTGCTAGCAGCTGCAGTAGCCACAGAAATAGAGGCCACATTCGTATCAATTGACGCTGCTTCAATAATGTCTAAGTGGCTGGGTGAAGCTGAGCAGAACGTAGCCAAGCTCTTTGGTTCAATAAGAAAATCAGCGGTCGAAGGAAAAGCCTCCATAGTCTTCATAGATGAACTAGACTCTCTGATGGGCAAACACTCAAACGAGGTAGGCGGAGAGATCCGCGTTCGAAATCAATTCCTGAAAGAAATGGATGGCATAGTTGACAAAGGCAAGAACCTGCACATCTACGTCATTGGAGCCACAAACAAACCATGGGATTTGGACTGGGCCTTCATACGAAGATTCCAGAAGAGAATCCTTGTGCCTCTTCCTGACCATCATACGCGATTGATGATGTGTAAGCTTTACACGGGTCATCTTCAACTCGATCCAAATGTTGATCTGCACGAGTTAGCCAGGCTTTCAGAAGGATTCTCAGGCAGCGACATAAGAGATGTCTGCCAATCAGCCCAACTTAAACTGATCGGGGAATTCTTCGAGACAGGTCAGGCTAACAACAAGCAGGCTAAGCCCAGATCTTTGACGATGGATGACTTCAAGCAGACATTGGAAGAACGAAAACCCAGCGTGTCACTAGACATGTTATCGCTATATAACCGGTGGTTTGACGCCTTCAAGGCTCTCTAGAGGGAGGGGAACTGAAAAGATAGAAAAGGTGTGGGTGGAAAGGCTTGGAGAAGCATTTTAATTTTTGAATAACTCCTTTCTCCCCCTCAAAGTCTCCAAGCCCCACTTACCAACACCAAGATCCCAGCAGAAATCACGTCTTCTTCTTTCTAGCTATCTTCTCAATAATATCGATGATTTCGTCCACGTTTCTTGATGTGTCCACATAAGGTATGTCACTGTGCATGCTCTTTGTTGAATATGGTCCGGTGAAAGCGAGTATGGGCTTGAATACTTTGAGGGCTTCTGAGGCTTCCTCGGCAGATCGTGTGATCACGATTTTGAATATATTCCTCTTGTTGCCCACTTGCTTTCTGAATCCTTCCAGAAAAATCACATCAACCTTTCCACATTTCTTCACGATACTGCCAAATGGATAACTCTTTATCGTTATCTTCTCCATAGTAGCTACTTCATCTGGTGAGACGCCGATGATAGTTCTGGCTCCTGCTTGAGCATATCTCCACGTGTCTTTGCCTTCGGTGTCGATTGTGAAATCCGGCTCAGGAATATGCTTCACGGCCGCTACTCTAAACCCTCTTTTAGCCAGTCCTCTTGTCAACGCCTCTATAGTGACTGTCTTTCCAGATTTCTTGCCGCCCACGACGGCTATGACTGTCGCTTTCAACTTCAGCCCTCAGCTCTTTTCCATCACAGAGGCGAACGTGTCTTCCAACGTCTTCTTGTCTATCTGCAGTTTTTCGGAGAGTTTCTTGACCCACTCTACATATGACTTGAAGAGGGTCTGCAGTATCTTTGCTTTTTCCGTTCTCGACAGATCCTTGTCTTCAGCTAGTAGCAGTGCGAACCACTTGCCTGAATCTGAAAGCCTGTATGATTTGACCCACACAGTTCGCCCATTTTTCTCGCCTTTTTCCATTTCTTCTTTCAAGACCCCCATTTTCGTTAGCGATTTCAAATTCTCTATGACCGTCTTGTTGGAATAGGAAAGCCTCTTAACCATGTCTTTTTGGTAGATCTTGGCCGAAATGCCTTGATTCAATGAAAATTTCAGGACGTCAACAGATGCTTTAGAACCAAAAATCGCGCTCAAAATTCGAGTTTTCTGTTCAGAGGGAAGAAACACTACATACGGATGTGACTCTTCTGTCAAGCAACTCACTTAACACTGCTCTGTTCCAGGCGAGTATCTTAAATATTATGGCCATCTTGTTAGACTCAAACAAACTCTTAAACCCGAAAACATATGCGCTGAAACGTTGAGGTGCGTTAAGACGGCTCCTGACGAATGGGTTCCAACAGACGGAGACACTTTCGTTACAAAAGAAGGCTTCATATTCAACGTCTTTGGGTACGAGCACCCAGAAGATCGAGTCTTCGCTTTCCTAAAATACATTCCAGTCAAATTCAAACATCTCTTCAACATCGCTTTCCTAAAAAGAACGTGGAGATATGAAAAAGCGGAATTATTTCGGGCTGAGAAGCTTTACACAGCACAGAACTACCGGGCTTTTCTCGCAACCTTTCAAGACAATTTTCCAGAATACGCGTACTATGATCCCTTCAGAGAGAAAGACGTAGTCAGCGCACCCTTGAACTCAATCGCGAGAGCCTATGTTCCTAGAGAGTGCTTGCGTGCCCTCGCCGAACTTGGGAATAGAGATGACCTACAGGAGATGACTTTAGAATTCATTAACTTACTTGCGCATGAGTCAGGCATAGAGAAAAAGAATTTTGGCGTACACGGTTCAGTGGCTTTGAACATGCATTCGCCCAGATCTGACATAGATGCTGTTGTCTACGGGGCAGAAAACTTTCGCAAGCTGGAGCAGACGATTGATAGGCTTGTCAAAGAGGGAACTCTGAGCTTTCAAATCAACAATCGGCTGGATGCTGCAAGACGCTTCAAAGGACGCTATAAAGACAGAATTTTCATGTACAATGCCATACGCAAACCAAATGAAGTACACTCAGAATACGGTGCATTCAAATACGTGCCGATCAAGCCGCTGAAATTCTGCTGCGTGGTAGGAGACGACAATGAAGCAATGTTTAGGCCAGCCATCTACAGAATCAGAGATTATGAACCAATAGAGGTCGCATCAAAACCTTCTAAAGCAAAGACTCCTCAACATGTGGTTTCCATGATAGGTTGTTATAGAAACGTCGCCCGAAAAGGAGATCAAATCAGAGTTTCGGGGATGTTGGAATGCGTAGAGGATTTGCGAACCAACGAGTCATCTTATCAGGTTGTTGTTGGAACAGGTATAAGTGAGGATGAGAGCATCTGTCCGCCTTGAGGTTTAGAGACCGCGACGCAATAGTGACAAGAGAGGGACTGATTTTTCGCGTCTTAGGGTACGCATATCCATCGAACACTTGCATCTGTGACACCGAATACGCACCAGCAAATCTCTTCAAATCCGATAATCCGAAAGCGCCTAGAGGCACTAAGGAAACCATTTTCTACAAGTTTTATGAAGACGAGGGATGGAAATTCATTAAACACTACTTCCCGCAATATCTCATCTTTCATGAGGCGCTTAGCAAGGAAATCTTGGGCGTTAAACATTGCGACATTGCAGAATTTCGAAAGCCCGAAGTAAAACTTGAAAAACTGATTGCAAGAAGACCTGAAGATGAGCTAGAATCCACATTGCAGAACGTTGTGGGATTCGTAACTCGCCGTTCAAGTCTATCACCAAACGACTTTGGCGTATTCGGCTCTATTCTTCACAATTTCCATCATCCTAAGCTTTCTGACATAGATCTAATTGTCTATGGACGAAATGAATTTGCCAGACTCCGTGAAACTCTGGAAGAGCTTTACGCGGATGATTCTTCATTGCTTGCAAACGAATTTGAAACAGAAACGGCAGTCAGAGGAAAACATTGGCACTTTCAGAACCTAAGCCCAAAAGAGTTTGTCTGGCATCAACGGCGAAAAATGATCTATGCCCTGTTTAAAGACACTAGGAGCAGGAGAACCGTGAAAACAGAGTTTGAGCCTGTGAAGGCTTGGAAAGAAATCAGCAACGATTACGATCCTCTAACAAGGATAGTGCATAGGGGGTGGGTAAGAATGCTTGGAACAATAACAGAAGACACTGACACTCCATTTATTCCGTCAGTCTACGGCATCGACCCCTTGGAGGTTCTCCACGGGGCAGACGAGGCATGGGAAGCGAGAAACATAGTTTCCTATATGGAAGAGTTTCGAATGCAGGCACAGAAGGGTGAGGTCGTTTACGTTGAGGGAAATCTGGAAGAAGTCACGACCAGCAAAGAACACTTCCATCAGATCACGTTGACTTACTGTCCCCGATACTACGAACAAGTCCTAAAAGTAGAACCTCGCAATTGCTCTATGCTAAAATCATAAAGTCTGAAGGCTTATTACCGAGCAATAGCCGAAAGTATTCGTGGTCGTGCTTCTTGTCAATGACCCGTTCAACTTTTCCCTGTGCAACGATCACTTCGCCCTCTTTGGCTTGTTCACAGAACCTGCCGCGGAAAGATGCGATCTCATTTAGTGGCTGAACCTTGTTGCCTTCAATCACGGTGGCGCCTTCAATGCTGTACTTGCTTGGCGTGAAAATCGACTCAGAATCCTCTACAACCGTGGCCTTGATTCTTGCATAACCTACGTTCCTATAATGAACATCGCCGTACTTCTCGTCAATTTCGCTCCAGTCTTTCACAAATCGCACAAAAAAATCTGTGCCCATGAACTTGCCCTGTATGACTTTCCTCGATTCAGTTCGAACAAAATCCTTGATACTGCCAGCTGTGTCCTTCGAACGAAAATCGAATAAAGCCTTTAGGCCGTCATGGTCATAAGCTCTAAAGGGTCCGCTTTTCTGTTTCAACAGATTCGTCAATGCAGAATGCGTTTTCCAACAAGCTTCCGAACCATAAACAACTGGATCGATGTCGGAGCTTTCCGTGTGAAGTCCAACTAGAATCGAACCTGAAATCCCGATAGTCCTCCACGACGTTCTTGCATGATCTTTCAGCAGCTCTGCAAACTGCAAAGCCCGTGCTTCAAGCGGTTCCAAGTCTTTGGAATTTCGAAGTCCCTGAAGTTTCTCGACTGGTTCATAGCGTCTTTTCACGTTGTCTTTGGGAACCTCGCATAACCTCTCGTCAGAAACAGAGTCATGGACCAAATAATCTGGGAAGCTCTGCCGAATGAATCTGAAACGTTCAGAGAGGGCGTAGACTTTCCCGTACAAGGTGTTCTTGCGTTTGCGGTTTCCAGAAAAGCTTGGGATGAAGCGAGGAAAGGCCACAATTCTGTCTGCCGGATGGACCAACCCTTTGACATCAAAGATCACTCGATTAATGTCTTCAATGAAGTCTCCCTCACGGGCTTCTATTGTCATGTCTTCACCAGTTGCTATTTGGAGGTTAGAGTTTTCTTATCGATAGGTTTGCCTTTCGAAGGGCAAGGATCAAGCCGATGCCTATTATGGTCGCAATTATGGTGAATAATATTCGTTCAACGGCTGAAACTGGCACTATGTACATGAAGAGCGCTGGTATGTTTGGCAAGCCAAGAGGTTTCAAGAAGCCATCCTCAATCGCAGGAAGCGGAATGAAAACATTGATAGAAGCTATGAAAACTAGGTTTCCAAGCATGTGGTCTGCTATTATTCCACAGAAACTAGCTATGGAAACCGATAAGATGAATGAGCTTCTGCCGAGGCCAAACAACCCGTAGACAGCCAGAATCCCGCCTACTAGGAACATCGGCAGAGACAGGTAAGAAAGAATCCAAACATCACTCGAATATGGCCTAGTGAACATGTAAGCAACAACCCACGTGACCAATCCGACAAGAAGATACGCTGGTTTCACGTGCCATTTTCTTGCTTCGATTTCCACTTCCTTGAAAGCTTTCGCCGTCCAATCTCTGGTAACGAGTATGAAAGCAAGACCTGCAAAATGGAGTACAGGATAGAACGGTGCCTGTTGACCAACCCCTGTCAAATACCATCCGAAAATCAATAAACTCAAAACAGCAGCGGCTATCATCCATCCCTTTATCTTACCTTCCCCGTCTCCAGCTTTTCCTTTCGTGAGAAATCCTGCCACAAGGGCAGAGACTGCTGGACTGAACGACGTGAGTATGTCAAAGGGACTTCCTGCAGTGATCAATCCTCCGAAAAGTGCAGCTGCAAAACCAAGATATGGACCGATAATCAGTCCATAAACCGGAGCCAGTACAGCATCAAACTTGATGTTTGCGCCTGCGGCTCCCACTATTGGGATTCCAGGCAGAACTCTAATCACGACGGCTGAAAAGGCTGCAAAAATCGCCATGAAGGCAACGTCTCGTGAAGAAAGGTTCAAACTTCTCCCCTTGTAACTTTGTTCATCGTAGTGTAATTTTCTACACAATGTATTAATTAAACTTGCTACGTCGATAATTCCTGATAGGAGCACCTCATAGATGCAACGCTGGGATAAAGCGAAGCACGTTTCAAAGTGCCTTGAGCTAGCTATCCTCTTAGAAGCAAGTGCTAACAAACCTGGAAACGTGAACAGGACAAACGATTTTGAGCGCACTCATTATGAGCACTTTCTTGCCTCTGCCGTTGCATTATCACCTTCTTTCGAGGTCGCAGCGAAACGTGGGATTGCGGTTTCGAAAAAAGACCTAGATGTTGACGGCATTGAACTTGGACCAATCATAAAGAATTGTGCCGTAGACGTTAATGCTTGGCAACATGGCGGCAACACATTGCTTGGTACGGCGATTCTGCTTTCACCGATAGCTGTTGCCGCAGGAATGACTTCCGACGAAGAAGAGACTTTCGACATTGAGGGATTAAAGGAAAACTTGAAGCTTGTTGTGGAATCAACGACACCAGAAGACGCTGTCAACGTCTATGAAGCCATAAAAACCGCCAACCCCGGTGGGCTCGGCAAGGCTTCAGACTTGGACGTGAATGACTCAAACTCGATAGACAAGATTCGCAAGGATAGGATTTCACTATACCAAATCTTCAAGCTCGCGTCAGGTTATGATTTGGTCTGTTCTGAATGGGTCAACAACTATCCTATAACATTTGACCTTGCTTATCCTTCTTTAATGGGAAGACTTAAGGAAAACAAGACCTTGGACACTGCGATTGTTTTGACTTTCCTAGGGGTCTTGGCTGGGCATCCAGACACACTGATTGCGAGAAAAACCAACGGTGAAGAAGCTATTAGAATCTCTTTGATGGCGAAAGAGGTTTTAGAGCTTGGAGTTGAAAACTCAAGTGGCAAGCGGCGCCTCAGCGAGTTTGATGAAGAACTGAGGAGGTCGAGTAACCTCTTGAATCCAGGTACAACCGCGGACATTATTTCGGCTGCCTTGAGTGTGTGTGTTTTGGGCGGGTACAGACCCTAGCTGTTATTTCTCCACCCATCTTTTGTAAAGTAGTACTCCTACTCCATATAGGATTGCTGCGGCAGCTGCCAGTGTTGCCATTGGCAAGAGTAGGTCGGTTAGCGTGGCGTTTCTGATCATTATGTCTCTTAGCGCTTGGGCTGCGTAGGTCATTGGTATCACGCGGCCTATCTGCTGCATGTACGTGGGCAGGTAGTCGATGGGAAAGTACATTCCTGTGAAGAATTGAAGCACTATGGCTATTGTCGTGGCTGCGTTTGATGCCTCTTGTGGTGCTCTGCCTACGCATGATATGATCAAGCCCAAGGCTATTCCATTCATTGACCCTAGGAAGAATATCGGTATCAGTAGCGGGAGATTCCAATTGAGTCTTGGACCGAGCAGAACCACGGCCAGAACCGACATGATAGCTATTGACATCGCAGTCTGGAACAGTGCGGCCAGTGTCTTTCCGAAGAGCATGTTCAACGGACGGATAGGCGCTGCTCTAATCTTCTTGAGTGTTCCTTTTTCTCTTTCGAAAACGATCGCTCCTGTGGAGACAACCATGCTTGAGAACAGAAGTGGATAAGTCAGCATGCCTGGTACGATGTTCTCTTTGTAACCGACTTTTTGTCCCACGTAGAACGTTTCGTCATAGACCTTTATCGGCTCTGTGTAGTTTTGATTGACTTGTTTGTAGAATTCTGAAAAGTAAGTCGTTACGCCGCCTTTGATCAAACCGGCAATGTCAGGGTTTGTGCCATCCACGACTAGCGACACGTTCGCGTGTTGGGCTAACAGGCTTTGTGTAAAACCTTGAGGGATCGTTATGATAGCGCGAATGGTTGTGGCGTTCAATTCCTTCTGCGCTTCGAGTTGGCTCGCAAATTCTTTCATTGTCATGAATCCGGTGTTGTTGAGTCCAGTTATGATGCTGGCTGTCAGGGCTGTTCCATCATTGTCCACTACGCCCACGTTTGCGTTGAACGGTATATCTCTCCCAAAGATCGCTGTAAAAAGCAAGAGTATCATTATCGGGAAAGCTATCGTCCAGAACAGTGTTCCTCGCTCTCTGAAGAAGGTCTTGATGTCTTTCACAGCTATTCCTATTATCGAGTTCATTGTGAATCCTCCGTGAGTCTTCTTCCACTAAGCTTCATGAACACGTCTTCCAATGTCGGTTCGACGATCTCCACTTTCTCCGTAAGAACTCCTTGCGAAGCCAATTTGTTTGACACTTCCGTCATGGTTTCCCATGGGTTGTTTGCAGATATTTCAATTTCATCATCCCCTAATACGCCGTTAAATTCCTTGAGGATTGCAAGTGCACGCTTCGTCTGAGAGGCATTCACTCTGACATGGATTGATGCTCTTCCCCCGATCGTTTCTTTCAGGTTGCGCGGTTTGTCAAGTGCTGCTACTTTTCCTCTCTCCATTATTGCAACCCTGTCACAGATTTCGTCAGCTTCATACATGTCATGAGTTGACAGGAGCACGGTTTTGCCATAACTCTTGAGGTTTCTAATCAGATCCCAAAACTCTCTTTTTATTGCAGGATCGAACCCCACGGTAGGTTCATCCAGAATAACTATGGGCGGATCGTGAATAATGGAAGCAGCGAGGTTTGCACGTCTTTTCATTCCACCCGAAAGCTGTTGAACTCTTCTGTTCAAAAACTCGCCAACACCCAAAACCTTTGCGGAGAAATCCACTCTTTCCTTGAACTTCTTTGAATCAAGGGAGTAGAGAGAAGCTGAAAACGCCAAGTTTTCGCGCACACTCAGCAAGTCGTAAAGCAGTGTTTCTTGAGGACAAAATCCTATGGAGCCACGTACCTTGTAGGAATCTTTGACCAAGTCGAAACCTCGTACGGTCACTTTCCCCTCGTCGAATCTTCTCAGACCGCAGAGTATTTCCATAAGGGTTGTTTTCCCAGCCCCGTTTGGACCAAGAAGACCAAAGGTCTCTCCATCTTCAACGCTGAACGAGACTCCATCAACTGCTTTGATCTCTCCATAATGTTTCACTAGATTCTCGACTTCAATGATCATCCAATCACCGGAGTTGAAGTTTCAAAGCAACAGGACATTACCCTCTTGCTTTAAAAGTGTTTCTAGCTGCATCTGAAGCGTGAACCAATCGGGTTATATTGAGTGTCTGCTTCAGAATCAAACAAGTTTCAAGAATGGCAAGCTCACACTCTTTGATGGTGCTGGAAAATGATGGACACTCAGAAGCTGCAGGTCACGCTAATCACTGGACGAACAATAGAACAGGGTGTTGGAAAGGAACAAGGCAAGAGTTCGGAACAATACTTCGACAACGTCTCAATCTGCTACGTCGATGAAGCGGATTTGTCAAAACTCGGTATCAGAGAAAAAACTAACGTCCTGATTTTGACGAAGCATGGGTCGGTCGTTGTCAGAGCTTTGAAGTCATTGAGAGGCCCTCATCCAAGAATCGTCTTCATCCCCTACGGTCCATGGGCAAATGCCGTGGTTGACCCTGAAACGGATAGTATTGGGATGCCCTCTTTGAAAGGCATATCTGCAGATATCAAACCTGCACCGAATGAACCTATTTTAAGCCTTAGAGAGCTTCTTAAGGAGCAGTTTGGCAGGTAACAGCATGCCTGTTGTGAAGGCCGTGACGTGTCCAGTTTGTGGGTGTCTTTGCGATGACATAGAATTGACGATTCAAGACGATCGGATAGCCAAAGTCAGAAACGGGTGCTCTATGAGCGAATCAAAATTCCTAGGGTACATGCAGCACAGGGTTTTGAGGCCACTCGTCAGGAAGGGCGACCGACTTTGTGAGTGTTCGCTCAAGCATGCCGTGACACGTGCTGCGAAAATCCTTGCTGAAGCAGACTTCCCATTATTGTATGGCTGGAGTTCGACAAGTTGCGAAGCCGTGCGCGTGGGCTTGGAACTGGCTGAGGAGATCGGGGGAGTGATTGATAACACGACAACGATTTGTCACGGGCCCTCCGAGTTGAGCGTCCAGGAAGTGGGTCTGCCAACATGCACTCTCGGACAAGTCAGGCACAGGGCAGACCTAGTGATTTACTGGGGAAGCAACCCTTGGAGCTCTCACCCAAGACACTTAGAAAGATACACGAATCTGTCAGAAGGAAGATTCGAAAGAAGCGAGTGGAAAGGATACTTCAACAAGATCAGAGCCTTAGCAACAGGAAAGAAAATTGACAGCGCACTTAGACGCGCACTGTCTAACGAACGTGCTTTTTCAAAACCGCATGACAAACAGGAGCCTTCTACACTTCTCAAAAAAGGAAGAAAACTCATGGTTGTTGATGTCAGAAGAACAAGATCTGCTGACATAGCTGACCTCTTCGTCCGGGTTGAGCCAAACAAAGACTATGAATTGCTGCAAGCCTTCAGAGCTCTTATCAACGACCAAGAAATCGACGTTGACCAAGTCGCCGGAGTTCCGGTGGAGTATCTGGAAGAAATAGCAGATGTCATGATCAACTGTAGCTTTGGAGTGCTGTTCTTCGGATTAGGACTCACCATGAGCAAAGGCAAACTGCGGAACATAGATGCGGCCATTTCTTTGACCCGTGACCTGAACGCAAGAACGAAATTTGCCATAATGCCCATGCGTGGACACTTTAACGTTACGGGCGCTGACACTGTTTTCACGTGGCAGACTGGATATCCTTATGCGGTTGATTTTTCCATGGGTTATCCACGCTACAATCCCGGTGAGACATCAGCTGTTGATGTCCTCATGCGCAGAGAATCGGATGCTACACTGGTTGTCGCTTCTGACCCTGTTGCGAACTTGCCCAGAAAGGCCATTGAACACATGGTTAGAAATCCTCTGATAGTCATTGATCCGCACATGAATGCTACGAGCCAAATGGCTGACGTTGTCTTTCCATCAGCTTTAGTGGGCATAGAAACCGAGGGAACAGCCTATCGCATGGATCACGTGCCACTGCCACTCAAGAGAATCGTGGCGCCGCCAGAAGGAGTATTGACCGACGAAGAAATCTTGCGGAAGATCCTATCGGAAATCAGGAGAATAAAAGCGAGAAAGCGATTGGAGAAATCTTGATTGGAACTTCTGATAAGGAATGGCTTCGTCTACGACCCCCTCAATGGCATTGACGGCGAAAAAATGGACATTGCTGTCAAGAATGGCAAAATCGTCGAAAAGGTCAATGTGAAGAAAGCCAAGACGGTCGAGGCCTCCGGAATGATTGTCATGCCTGGAGGCGTTGACATCCATTGTCACATTGCAGGCGCAGAAGTGAATACTGGAAGACTCTTGCGACCTGAAGACCACTTTAAGGACTTCGAATGTAAAACATCTGTGACAAGATCCGGCGTTGGGCGTTCAATCCCTTCGACTTTTACGACGGGATACCGCTACGCTCGGATGGGATACACAACCGTCATGAACCCATCAATGCCGCCCCTGGAGGCGAAGCACACGCATGAAGAGCTGAATGACACTCCGATTGTTGATAAGGCAACTTATCCGCTTCTGGGTGACTGGTGGCACGTGCTTGAACTCCTAAAACAAGGCGATATCAAGGAGCTTGCATTGCATGTTGGATGGATGATGTCTTCCACAAAAGGATATGCCATAAAAATCGTTAATCCTGGAGGCTTGGAAGCATGGGGATTCGGCCACAATATCCACAGCTTAGGCGAGCAAGTTCCATTCTTCTGCGTAACGCCTATAGAGATAATCCGAGGACTGTGCAAGGTTAACAAGCTTCTGAATCTGCCACACACGATTCATGTTCACACCAACAATCTGGGGCAACCTGGGAACTACGTTACCGCTCTAGAAACCATGGACTGTGTTAAGGATCTAGCAGACGAAAACAAGCCCGTAATTCACATTACGCACTGCCAATTCAGCGCCTTTAAAGGTGAAGACTGGAGAACCCTGAGCTCGGGAGCGGAAGAAATAGCAAACTACGTCAACTGTCACACTCACGTCACGCTGGACATGGGGCAAGTGATTTTTGGAGACACGACAACCATGACAGCTGACGGCCCATTCCAATTTGGGCTTTCCGAATTAACAAAAAACAAGTGGGTTAACCATGACGTTGAAACCGAGACAAGCGCAGGCATAGTACCATTTCATTACCGACGCAAAAACTACGTTCACGCCACGCAATGGTCCATAGGTTTGGAGCTTGCCTTGCTGATCAAAGATCCTTGGAGAATACTCATGACAACCGATCACCCCAACGGTGGACTGTTCACTCACTACCCAAGAATTATTGCTTGGCTCATGAGCAAAAAAGCAAGAGAGGCCACTATGAAAAAGAACAACCCACGAGCTAGCAGCAAGAGCCTCCTACCTTCGATAAACCGCGAATTGGGGTTCTACGAGATCGCTATCGTTACCCGGGCTGGACAGGCGAAAGCCTTGGGACTAAAGGATAAGGGGCATCTAGGCGTTGGAGCAGATGCAGACGTCGCCATATACAATGTGAATCCTGATGAGACTGATCCAGCCAAAGAATACAAGAAGGTTCGTAGAGCGTTCAAACATGCTGCTTACACGATTAAGGACGGTGAGATCGTCGTCAAAGACGACGAGGTAGTGCAGGACTTGAAGGGCAAGACTATGTGGCTTGATGTGCAAACCTCGGAACCAGCCTCTTTGACTGATTCCATGAGACAGCGGTTCAGGGAATATTGGACAGTGGAATACGAAAACTACCCAGTGACAGATCATTATCTTGAGGTTTCACACCCGATAGCGGTGAAGGCTGACGTTTGAATGATAAACCTCTGTCCCCTAAGGGATTTTAGGTGTCCAATAGTGGCTGAATGCATAAGCCCAGACGTTTTTCGAGGCAAGAAACTCGAAGAAGTGGCAGCGTCGGAAGTTTGGGAAGGAAACAAACGGAAAAAGCTTGAAGAACTCTTCAAGGTTAAAGAAGCTGAAGGCAAAGATGCCGCGATTGCGATTCACGGAAACGTAGGCAAGGTCAAAAGAATAGGCGCTGGCATGACGAGTGGTGAGATATTGATCAACGGAGACATTGGCATGCATCTGGGCGAGGAAATGAAAGGCGGCAAAATAACTGTTAGGGGCAATGTGGCTGGATGGGCTGGTGCAATGATGAGGGGCGGTGAGATTGAAGTTCACGGCAATGCAGGTGATTATTTAGGTGCGCCATACCGTGGAAGCAGGGAAGGCATGAATGGTGGCAGGATTATTGTTCATGGAAATGTCGGAAGCGAGGCAGGCACCCACATGAAAAAAGGGTTAATCAAGATTTATGGTTGCGCTGCTGAATTTGTCGGTTTTCGCATGCACGGCGGAACCATCTACGTTCAGCAGGATTGTGCAGAAAGAGCCGGCGCATGCATGGTTGATGGCAGAATAATCGTGGGCGGTTTGCTGGAATCTGTTCTGCCCACTTTCGCAATAGACAGCACAAGAGCAAAGGTCAAGATTGAAGAAGGCGAAACGATTGAAGGGCCACTGTACGTTTTCTTGGGCGATCTCACAGAGAACGGAAAGGGCAAACTATATGTCTGCAAACAGAAAAATCCTCACTTAAGCAATTATGAGAGGTTTCTTTGAAGGAGAAGAAATTGGTGAAGAAAACCCTCAGCGTGAATCGCCTTGCAATGAAGTTACTCAACAAGCTGATTAGAAACTCTGACTTTTACGGCGTCAAGGTGGAAAAGACAGATTCAGGAGCGACCATAGTCGATGCTGGAAAAAGTGCAAAGGGCGGCTTTCAAGCGGGCAGACTCATAACCGAAATCTGCATGGGAGGATGCGGAAAGGCAAGGATAACTTGCAGAGACTATGGAAATCTGAGACTTCCATCAATATTCGTCTACACTGATCACCCAGCCATAGCGACTCTGGGGTCACAGTATGCGGGCTGGCGCATAAACGAAGGAGGATGTTTTGCGATAGGTTCTGGACCTGCAAGGGCTTTGGCTTTGAAGCCCAAAGACATCTACATGGAAATTGGATACAAAGACGATTTCGATAATGCCGTCGTGGTACTAGAAGTTGACAAGCAGCCGCCAGCAGCGTTGATAGATCGAATCGCAAATGACTGCAAGATTATGCATAGAGACCTGACGATCATATTGACACCAACCACGAGTCTGGCTGGTGCTATCCAAATCTCTGGCAGAACAGTAGAAACTGGTATTCACAAACTCAGGAAAGTCGGGTTAGACCCCAACGCAATTCTACATGCTTGGGGGATTGCGCCGATTCCGCCTGTTCACCCGAAATTTGCAGACGCCATGTCGAGGACAAACGGTGCCATCCTCTACGGTGGGACCGCCTACTACATCGTTAAGCATGACGATGACGAGAAGCTTAAAGCCATCGTTGCCAAGACCCCATCTGAAGCATCCAAAGATTATGGAAGACCCTTCACAGAAGTATTCAAAGAAGCAAAATACGACTTCTATAAGATTGATCCAAACCTTTTTGCGCCAGCCACCATAATCATCAATAACACGGTCACTGGGAATACGTACAGAAGTGGGAAAATCAACACTGAAGCTCTTGCAGAGTCATTTGGCATGGAAGCCATTTGACCAGCTTAGACCTTGGTATAAGATTTTACGGCCTTTGTCACGGAATAACCCAATGGAATTGTGTACAGCGCTAAAGTCAAGTTGAAGATGATTACAAACGGAATTGCTGCGACAACGCCTTCCTCGGGCAAGCCATAGCCAACTGGCGGTGGAAAACGAAGGCATATGTAGTTGACAAAAGCCATTAACGCTGTTCTAGAAACGACTCCTGATGCTGTGAACAGAGTAGCCACAATTGCCTCCTGCTTGAGAGAGCGTTTCTTGACAAGGACGTTCATTAAGCCTATGCCAAAGAGCATACCCAAGATGGCTGCTAGATTGTAAAGAGGACCCGTAGGAAGTGATCCGGGAAACAGAGCTATCAACGTCAGAGTGTTTAATAGAGCTATAAGAACGCTGACTCTGGTCCCATAAAGCAAGAATGCCGCCACTATCGGAATTTCCCATATTTGGTATATTAGATACGGTGCGTAGGGAGCCGGGATCTTCAGTGGCGAAAGGTTCAGGACAATGGCAAGTGCCGCAAATACTATTATGACTGTTACCGTTTTGGTGTTCACTTTTTTCCCTTCGGGCTAGGCCGACAGCTCTTTCTTTCCTGCAACTATTAAAGAGTAACTACTCAAATTAGAGTAATGCCCTCGGAGGCTGAAAGATAAATATTGCCTAAACATATTCTCTGTGGGAAAGCCCTTGTCTGAAAGTGCCAAGTTCTCTTCAAAGGATATCAAGAGCTGGCTTGAGCGTGAAACAAGCGCGCTCTCTGCTCCAATCCAGTCGAAAGCCCAAAAACTGTTTCAGGAAATGAAAAAGGCGCTTGCGAACCTGTCTGATTCTTGCAGGATGCTCTTGGAGAATAGCGGGAAGGAAATGGAGAAAAGAAGCGCGAAAACATTTTCCCGTGCTAAAGCGTTGAACAAGCTTGCCCGTCTTTTCACTGAGCGGATATCCAAGATTAAGACGCCTGAAAGGGTCACTTATGACAGTTTTAGCGAGTTTGTTCAAGGAACTCAAAAAGCTTTTTTGGTTACAGACATTGATGTGAGGAACTGGTTTCCTCATGTCTCGCCATTTTTTATTCTTGATAGGAGAAGATTCCAACTGGTCTTCGACAGATCAAAGGATCAGCTGAAGGAGCTTGACAATTTTCTCACAAAAGAGTACGTTAAAACCGAGACGTTGGAAGAGACCTACCAGCTCATAGAAGACCTACACGCTCTGGAACAGAATCTTGTCAATCTAGATAGACAGAAAAACACGGCCAAGAGCGAGGAAGCCCAGCTTGAGAAAGAAATAGATGAAACCCAGAAGAAAATAGCGGATCTGAAGAACAGCGGAAGCCTAGGCCAACTGAACCACGTACACATTGAAATCAGCGCCCTGACTGCAGAAATCAAACAGAATCTACAACACCTTCAAAAACCCTTCATAAAACTGCAATCACTGACACTTCACGGAGAAGGAAGCGGCTTAACACCCGAAGAACTCGCCAAGCTTAACCAATACCTAGAGAATCCTTTCGATGCATTGGCCACTGAAGAAGCTGGACACCCAATACTAAATCAGGTCATGCAGAAACTAGCCAAACTGACGGCCGACGGAAAACTCCAACTGAAACCAGAGAAAACCAGGAAAGCAGAACACGTAATTGGCGATATCATTAGCAAGAATTCGTTGGCAGACGTTCACCGGAAAAGCACTGGCTTGATGAAGCGCAGACAACAGCTCTCTACGTCGATTGATGTAACTGAAACTGAAAAAAACGTGTCAAGACTTCGTGAACAGATGGCGGAACTTGAAAGAAAGAAGAGAATAGTGGAGGATCGCCAAGTCGTTCTGGAGCGAACCTGCGTTGAGACGACGGAGAAGATTCGAAGTCACAAGAATGAGATTGAAAAGAACATTTTCAGCTTTATGAACAAGACAGTTCTAATCGAATGATTAAGAGTAGAGAGATTGTCAACGGACATCGGCAGAATTATCAAAGATGCTTTGGAAATTCAATGCGAGGCTTTCACGCAACTGACTAAAGACGCCACCCAACTGTTGTGCGACGAAGATGGAAACGTCGGAAACCTAAGCATTGAAGGGCGACTTGTTAAGATCAACCCTTCAGGCCAAGCGCTAATCGTAGGTGACCTGCACGGCGACCTAGAAAGCTTGATTGATATTCTCAAGAAGAGTAACTACCTGCAAAAACTGAGTAGTTCGCAAGACACTTATCTGATCTTTCTTGGAGATTATGGTGACCGAGGAGTCTTCTCCGCTGAGGTTTATTACGTTGTGATGAAGCTGAAGCTTCTTTTCCCTGAGCAAGTTGTCATGATGCGTGGAAATCATGAAGGGCCTCCTGATCTCATGGCTAGACCACATGACTTGCCTCTGCAATTTCAGAGAAGGTTTGGCAAGAATTGGTGGACCGCCTATGCTGCAGTCAGAAGGATACTCGGTTGCCTGTACACTGTGGTTCTGGTTGAAGGATGTTGCCTTTTGATCCATGGGGGTTTGCCACGGCAGGTGGACACTATTGAAGATTTGGCGTATGCTCATAGGACGTATCCACAGAGGGATTTCCTAGAGGACATGCTTTGGAGCGACCCTGATGAGACCATTGAAGAAACTAGCATGTCACCAAGGGGAGCTGGGAAGCTCTTCGGCCGAAAAGTCACAGAGAGAATCTTGGGGAAATTGGGTGTAAAAGCTCTGATAAGGGGTCATGAACCATGCCAAGAAGGTTTCCAAATAAACCACGATGGGAAAGTCTTGACAGTCTTCTCAAGAAAGGGTCCTCCCTACTTCAACGCGTATGGTGCATACTTGGACATGGATCTTTCTGAGAAACTGGAGGATGCAAGCCAATTGATCTCACGCATTCACAAGTTCTAGGATAACGGTCTCGCGCAGACTTTATGAATGCGATTGGCCCTGTTCATAGGATAAAGAATGCAGAAGGCTTGTTTTTGAAGTTCGGGATCATAACGCGAAACCAGAATTCTTGGTGTTCAACCAAGCTTCAGGAATCATTAGTTAAGCACAATATCCAGTACGTCTGCTTTAGTTTCCCGAAGATCATCGCTCGTGTCAAGCATGAGCCAATGCTGAAAGCCCAAGATACCGATATGCTACGGGATTTGGCGGCATTGATAATCCGCCCCATAGGTCGTGGATCAATAGAAGAATTGGTTTTCAGGCTGGATATCCTGTATCGGCTTCAACGCTTTGGTTCGTACATCATAAACTCTCCTGAAGCAATCGAACATTGCGTTGACAAATATGACGTGATAACTCTCTTGGAGGAGAATAATATTCCTGTGCCTCGCACAGCGGTAACAGAAAACGTCTACGAGGCTCTGAATGCTTTTAAGGAACTAGACAGCGACGTCATTGTAAAGCCTCTTTTCGGCAGTAGAGGGATTGGCGCTACAAGGATAATGGATTCGGATATCGCTTCAACTGTCTTCAAAGCCATAACCTTCTATCACGGCGTAATCTACCTCCAAGAGTATGTGCCTCATGGGTATTCCGACATTCGAGTCTTCGTGGTTGGGGATCGTGTCGTGGCTGCCATGAGACGTGTTGCAGACAACTGGAAAACTAACTACAGCCAAGGCGCGCGCCCGGAATCCATAAAGATTGACAAGTCGATTGAGGATCTAGCCATAAAATCCGCAAGAGTTGTGGGGTGTAGAATCGCCGGTGTGGATGTTCTTGAAAGCCAAAGAGGACCAATTGTGCTTGAGGTCAACAGTCAACCGGGGTGGAAAGGACTGCAGTCAGTCACGAGCGTCAACATTGCTGACGAGATCATCGATTTCGTCTTATCTGAACTAAAGAAGTGAAGAACATGCTGAAAGTCGAAATTCTAAGAGTTGACGTCACATCTGGAGAAGCTGAGAGAATGGTTGATTTCGTAGCGGAAGAAAAGCCGCTTTATGTTTTTCTCAACAAAACCCATTATGTGACTCTTTTTTGCTCACCCTCAAACCTGAAAGAACTGGTACTCGGATTCCTTCTTTCAGAACATATTGTGAAGTCGATTGAAGACATTGACAAGATAAGCTTAGAGGAAACAGTGTGTAAGGTTAAGCTTAAGCCAGAAATCGACTTGAAACAGAAACTGAGTTTTTCCAGACATTTTTCGAGGGTAGTTCTTTCGACATGTGGTAGTCAGCTGCCTCACCCGTTCTCTGGAAGGCTTCCCAAGGTTAAGTCGCGCCTTGTGGTCAAGGCTGAGACAATCTTGGATTGTGTGAATCGTTTGAACTCCTTGGCTGAGACATACAGAAGAACTGGCGGAGTACATGTAGCTGCGATCTTCAAGATCGATGGTTGCCTTCTAGCTTTTGCTGAAGACGTTGGTCGGCACAACGCAGTTGACAAAGTAATTGGGATGGTCGCTTTGGGCAAAGCTGATTTTGGAGAGTGTTTTCTTGCATTGAGCGGCCGATTGTCAAGCGAAATAGTTCTTAAGGCCGCAAGGGTCGGCTTGCCTCTAGTGGCTTCTCTGGCTGCGGCGATAGATTCTGGCGTCAAAATCGCTGAGAAAGCCAACTTGACGCTGGTTGGGTTTGTTCGAGGGAAACGCATGAACGTCTACAGCTTCCCTGAAAGGATCATCTCGTAAGGATCGTCTGCGTCACTTGGGAAACAAGTTGCCTTTCCTTTTTTGAATAGGATTCGGTCCTTGTTCTTCTCGAAGGAGCCTAGAATGCTGGCGGTTAGGTTGTTTCGTTCCATTGTTTTTATGATTTGATGATCCGTTTTGGGATTAATGCTGGCTACGATGGTTCCAGTTGAGGACATTGAAAGTAGTTGTTCATCCGAAAGATGAAAACGTTGCTGCAAGTTGAGCGCTTCTTTGCAGAAAGGTATCTGTCCGAAGTCTATCCTGAAGCCGACCTTAGAAGCTTCAGCCATCTCGTTTAGTGCTGTTGTTAAACCTCCTTCAGTGGTGTCATGCATAGCATGGACATAACCTGTTTTCGCAAGTATCAAAGCTTCTTTGACACAGCTCTGCATGGTGACGAATTCTTGAAGTTCCTCTGCTCTCTTGGATCCGAAGATTTCTTTTGCGAATTCTTTCTTGGTCAGTGCGAAGTTGACAGCCAGTTCCAAGCCCAATGGCTTGGTGCAGAGTATTAGGTCACCCGGCTTGGCCTTTCCGGGGGTTATGAGTTTGTCTTTGCTCATGATTCCGTAGGCTGTGCAGACTCCTATCTCAGTTGTCAGTCCTTGATAGGAGCCTGTGTGTCCTGTTATTATCGTCATCCCAATCTCGTCAGCGGCTCTGCACGCCTGTTTCATGATTTTCAAGAAGGTGTCAGGAGTTGTCGTGGGCGGACCAAGAAGGTTTATTGCACAATACTGTGGTTTTGCCCCAAACAAGGCAACATCGGAAGCCGCGTAGTGTATCAGAAGCCACCCGAACCATTCCTTAGGTACCCCGATGCAAGGATCGGTTGAGACGACCAAATACTTATCATCGATCATGTGAACGCCAGAGTCAAAACCCGCCAACGGAGGAACGACAACGGTCGGGTCGTTCCTGATGCAATCCAACAATCTCTTCAAATTCTCTGTTGACAGTTTTCCCATGTCGATATCCCGTTTTGCATGCTCAGAAGCGGTATTCGAGTGTTCCTTTCTTGACTAGCGCGAAAAGCAGTATGGCACTTACGACGAATTCTACTGAAAGAAAGCTACCGTTGTAGACGGCGGGCCAGAGCCACAGGCCATATTCTGCAGGAAATGCATAGATGTTTGCCCAGACGAACACTCCTACAAAATAGTGTATCCAAAATCTGATGAAGACGGCCAAACCTGCTCCGGTGACAGCGAAGACCGCTGACTTTTTGTGAAACATTCCGGTTAATCCAATGACTCCAAAGGCTATGGGATATTCTAGGATGGCTTGTAATGGAGTAGCTATTATGTTGGCTGCGCCAAGAAGAACCATGTCTTCGAAGAGCGCCAGAACCCCGAAAATTGTTCCTACTATGAGCCCGACTCGTATTCCTCGACGTAGCGAAAGCCACATCACGGGAACCATGCTGCCCAGAGTAATTGATCCTCCGAAAGGAAGCGTGAAAGGACGGACAGCGTATAGAACAGCAGAAAGTGCAGCAAATACTGCTATTTCAACAAGTATTTTGGTCTTCGAACTACTCTCACTTTTGTTCATGGTTTTCTCCCTCCGCCAGTATTATCTGGTTCAGGTTCTATGGGTCAACGGCGGTTTCAGCCGTCCTCTCAGCCGGGTCACGTTCCCAGCTCCCCTAAACCCTTGAGGATAACTGTTATCTATCTGTATAAGTAGTTTGTGTCTTGTGTGGTTTTGTTTGTCTTCGTGGGGTTTGTTAAATAAGAACTTTTGAAAATTAACATTAGGAATATTAAAAAGTGATTTTTGAAGAACGTGAATCTGGGAACCAGCTGTTAGAAAAGCTTGGCAATGCAGACTCCGTAAACTTGTCGGTTGGTGCCTTTTTCTCCTGTGAATCAGGGTTCTGGTAACTCTACGGGTGATTGTCGTGCCTGTTAACTGTCGGGTGATGCTTTGACGCCATTTCGCTTATCACATTTTTGCCACAGTCTGAGACTGGCTCTTCATCGTGCCAAAAATCGACAGGTAATGGCTTTGTGACGCAGCTTCTGCGTGTTAACATTCATAGTTATGCGAAGCTCAGCCACCCGACGGGATACCCTCTTTTTAACAGTAAGACGACCTCGCAAAAAGATGCCACTACCCCCTCCCTTAAACATCGAAGAATGTTGCCTTGAACGAGAAAGGTCTCCTTATCATACAAGCCGCGACAAGAACTCCCTCACAGCCTCATCGCTGCCCACAAACCGCTTGACATCCTCCCCACCAACGCCATAAATGAGACGCGGCTCATTCCACTTCATGAAGCATCAAAACACAGAAAACACCTCACATATTGTAACAATTCGCCTCAGATACCCTAGAGGCCCTGAGGCTTCTGACGGGAGTATAGGATGTATTGTCTCCATCACTGGCGCGGAACGCCTGGGCTATTCTATGCTTCTATCTCGCTGATTTCAGGCACGTTTGTTCGGGATTTCTGGGCTTGGGTTCTGCGGATACGCCAGTAATGTACAAGGAAGTTGTCTAGATTGAAGGGCTGGCTTTTCACCCATTTTAGCATTCTATCAAGGAGCGTCCGTTTATTCTTAGATGTCCACTGTCGAAACATATTTCTCAACGTACTTGGCCAAACGATTGGAAAGTGATGTTGCCGTCTTCCGAAGTTCGGAGAGCTCAGACCTGAAACTACTGTAACCAATGTCCTTGTCCAGTTCAGCATTGACTCTTGACAGGATTTCGCTTAGCATCTCTTTTCTTTCTGTGAAGCTCTTGACATCGTATTCATGGCCGATGCCCCCCTTCCGTCATCAACAACAAGATGGAATTCTACTTTCAAACTCTCTTCATTCCTGCTTTCTCTGCGAAGGGGTTGTACTTGGCCATGACGGCTGACATCTCCACGTAGTCAGTGCCGGCAAGCGGAAGATTCTCCCCAACCAGCTTCGCCAAGTCCCACAGTGCGGTACTTGGGAACGAGTCAGAACCCACGAAACCATCAACCTTGTCAACCAAGACACCGTAAGCCAAACGCCTCCCTCCCCCCACGCAAACCAATCACCAAGAAGCAGAGAAGACGACAAATAAACGTAACAATAACGTTAAATCTCGGCACATTTATTTTTCCTAAGGTCCAGGCAGATTTAGGATGTTACATGTATGAGGCAATCGTTGCCCAAAGAGTCTAACATTCTTGAGGTCGAGAAGAAATGGCAGAGTAAATGGGAGGAAATGGGCACTTACCGGTTTGATTGGAATGATTTAGAACGTCCGGTTTTTAGCATTGACACTCCGCCACCTTACACTTCGGGCGAATTTCACATTGGGCTTGTTCTGAACTGGACTTACTTTGACGTAGTGGCTAGATACAAGCGCATGAGGGGTTACAATGTTCATTTTCCGCAAGGATGGGATTGTCACGGTTTACCCGTCGAAGTAGTAGTCGAGAAAGCGAACAAGATTAAGAAGACAGATGTTCCGCCTGATCAATTTCGGAAGCTTTGCATGCAGCTTGTAGAGAAGAACATCGAGGATATGAAGAAGTCCATCATGCGTCTCGGATGCTCGATTGACTGGTCTACAGAATACAGAACGATGAACCCCGATTATTGGAGGCGCACACAGCTCTCCTATATTCTCCTGTACAACAAGGGCTTCATTTACCGTGGAAAGCACCCTGTCAACTGGTGCCCACGATGCGAGACAGCTATAGCCGATGCTGAAGTTGAATACGACACCAGAAATGCGGAACTGCACTACATCAAATTCAAACTTGAGGAAGGTGGCTTTCTAGAGATTGCAACAACAAGACCAGAGCTAATTCCTGCTTGCGTAACTGTTGCCGTAAACCCGAATGACGAACGATACGCTCAGTACGTTGGAAAGAGCATTCAAGTTCCAACTACTGACAGAATGGTCAAGATCATAGCTGATGAAATGGTGGATCCGAAGTTTGGCACGGGAGCCGTAATGATCTGCACCTATGGAGACAAGGCTGACGTTAAGACTGTGATAAAGCATGATTTGCCTGTCATAATGTGTATTGATGACAAGGGAAGAATGACCCAGAGCACCGGAAAATATGCAGGCATGAAAAGTGAAGAAGCAAAAAAAGCGATGTTGGCAGACCTGAAGGGTCAGGGACTGGTTGACAAGGCTGAGCCGTTAACTCAAGAAGTCAGTCTGTGCTGGAGATGCCGCACGCCGATTGAGATTCTTGAGAGAGAACAATGGTTTATGAAAACACGAATACTCACGGATGACGTTGAAAAGAACGCGCTTGAAATCACGTGGTATCCAGACTACATGAAGCACCGCTTGATAGATTGGGCAAAATCGCTTGAATGGGACTGGGTTATTTCGAGACAAAGAGTGTTTGCCACACCCATACCGATCTGGTACTGCAACAACTGCAACGAGATTATTCTCGCAAAGCCTGAGTGGGTTCCCATAGATCCCCGCACGGAGAAGCCGAAGATCGCCAAGTGCCCAAAATGCGGTTCCAAAGACTTCAGACCTGAACGGGATGTCCTGGACACGTGGTTCGATTCATCCATAACCTGTGCAGTTCACGCGGGGTGGCCAGACAGGAAGGATTGGCATCGCCTTTTCCCAGCCAGCATGCATCCTTCTGGCGTAGACATCATTCGCACTTGGGCGTACTATTTGATGGTTAGGAGCTTGGCTCTGTTCAACGAGAAACCTTACCAGAGTTGCCTGATCAATGGCATGGTCCTAGGCACAGATGGACGTGAAATGCACAAGCATCTCGGTAACTACGTAGCATCACTGGAGGTCATGTCAAAATACGGCGCCGATGCGACCCGGCAATGGGCAACAGCAGGCGGAGCTACGGGTTCCGACATACCCTTCCGTTGGCCTGACGTTGAGTACGGCTGGCGGTTCCTGATCAAGCTTTGGAACGCGTCAAGATTCGTGAATGACTTGATCGCAGATTTTGAAATGAACGACAAAGGCGAATATGCGTTGCAGCCTTTGGATAAGTGGATTCTCAGCAAGGCTGAAAGGCTGACCAAAAAAGTGACGGACGCTTTGGAACGATGTCAATTCAGCATTGCCATAGAGGAGACCCGCAATTTCGCGTGGCACGTTTTCTGTGATTGCTACATCGAAGCGGTGAAGGATAGATTGTACAAGCCAGAGCATTACGGTGAAGAAAAACGCAAAGCAGCACAGTACACGTTGTACACAGTATTGTACAGAATCCTACAGCTGCTGGCGCCTATAACGCCACATGTTACAGAAGAGATCTATCAGATAATGTATGCCGATGACAAAGGCTCCAAAAGCATAAACTTGTCTCCTTGGCCAGCTCTAGATGAAAAACTTATCGATGAAGAGACAGAAAAGCATGGCGACCTCATTGTGGCTGTAATACACGAGATCAGACGTGAAAAATCTGAAAAGCACATGCCGCTGAACGCTCCTATTAGAAAGCTCAAGACCTACGCTGGAAGCAAGGATTTCGCCAAAATAATTGCGGAAGGAAAAGAGGATATTTGCGGCACGTGCAAGATAGAGGATTTCGAGGTTCTGTCCAAGAAAGGTGACGGCAGAGAAGTGGCGAATTATGGCGATGTCCACTTTGTCATGGAATGCTAATGTGCTTGCTGGAAGCGAATAAGAGTGAGAAAAATCGGGATAATAGGCTGTGGGGCAATAGGCACACTCATTGCGCAAGCTGTTGAAAACGGAACCATTAGCTGTGACCGATTGATCTTGTATGATTGCGATTCTAAGCGAGCTGAACAACTCAAGAAGTCGTTACACGTTCCAACTACAATTGTCAGAGACGTTGATGAGATGATTGAGGCTGGCCCATCAGTCATCGTGGAGGCGGCATCACAGCAAGCCGCTAGAGACAACGTGCCAAAAGTGCTGTCAAAGAACATTGACATCGTGGTGATGAGCGTGGGAGCACTCATCGACATGAACACTGAGAGCGACAGAGTTCACATACCTTCAGGAGCCATCGGCGGCCTAGACGCTATTTCTAGCGCATCCTTAGCTGGCATTGAGAAGATCGTTCTAACTACACGAAAGAGTCCTAGAGCTTTGGACATGGATAATCGCGAAGAGAGACTAGCATATGAAGGGACTGCAGAAGAAGCCGTCAAGCGTTTTCCGAGAGAAATGAACGTTGCAGCGACTTTGACTCTTGCTGTGGGACGTGGAAAGGTGCACGTTAGAGTGATTTCAGATCCGAAAACGGACAAGATCGTGCATGAAATCGAAGTAAAGTGGAAACATGGTGACATGTTCCTCAGATTCTCTAATAGTCCCCACCCACAAAACCCGAGAACCAGTGCCCTAGCAGCGTATTCCGCAATAGAGCTGATAAAGAAAATACTTGAAAAACGGGATTAGAAGAATCGTTTGATCTCTTCTTCTTGTTGAACACCTAGCGCGCTAGTGTGTTCCTAAATTCCCTGTTTTGGCCGAAATTGCGTCGAATCGTGCCTTCTGAACGCTGTTTCTCATGTCCCAAGCAAGGAATCATCGTAACAAAAAAAAGAATTCTTTTTTTCAGCACACTCACAAGGGGCTCCTCACATCTCAATACACATGATCACCCATAGCTAGACAAACACAAAAACGCAAGTCGTCCCACAAACGAATTCAGGAACAGGCATGCGCGCTAAAACCCCTAACATAAGTCTGGTGTGGATTGAAAATATGAACTTGAGGTTCATAATGCTTTTCTATAGACATGGTTCTTTACACGTTATTGGTGGTGATACAATGCCAAGAATACGACCGTATTTGCGTAGGAAACCCGGAAATGAAAAAAGAACCGTCCACGTAAAGGGTTACACTAGACACAAGGCCTAACCGTCTTGCGGAGTTCAACAGAATCGCCAAACACAAAAGCAACCTCGCGGCACCTTGCACCGCTGAAAATACACACTGATTCTTGGTATGCAATACTGCAAACAAAGAGGTCGGGCGCCACTAATTTGCTTCTGCTATCTGCGTTTACGATGAGCGAGAAAAAGAAGTCATCGGCGATTGCAGCTGACATGAGTGTATAGTGCAAACCGAGAAAAATACATAGTGGTGCTCAGCACTCTTTTTCACCTCTATTCACCACTTAGCCATGAGTTCCTCTCTTTTCTGCCATTTTCAGGGACATTTGGGGGCATTCTCAAGATCCCTGCCTACTTTCTAGAAGACAGATCCACACAAGTCTAGGGCGCGCAAAGCATTTAAAGCACAAAAAACGATAAATGAAATGAGGCATTATGAGAAAGCTATTAACCACAGCATTACTGATGTTGCTAGTCTTCGCTTCTGTGGAATCCGTATGCGCATATACAAATGATCGGTACGGCTTTTCCATTGACCCGCCGAGTGGATGGACAATTGAAGAACCGTCATGGGCTGCAGTCGCCTTTGTAGGACCGACGATTGAAGATTTCCGAGTAAACATCAATATTCAGGTTGAATCTACTAGCCTACCTTTAGCTCAATATGTCTCTGCTTCAAAAACTACCATCCTAGCAATGTACGGTGGTAGTGACTTCATCTTACTCGCTGAAGGACCAAGAAACAGGATTAATAACGTTGATGCGTACGAGCTCGTTTTCACCCTCACTTCTAGTGGTCGAACGGTTAAGGACAAGCAGGTGTACTTAGTCAACGGTGGAAAGGGTTTTGTCATAACCTATACCGCCTTGTCTACGACATACCAGGAGTACCTTCCAGACTTCGAGACGAGTGTGCAGACGTTCAACATTGGAATAGTAGGCCTGAACTGGTTATTGATAATTGCCATAGTGGCAGTCGTCGTTGCGATCGGTGCAGCAGCTGCCATCATCTTAGTGCGACGTACCAAGAGAAAAGCTCCACAGACCCCAATTCCTCCTCCGCCAACTCTAGCTACTGCGAGTCCACTGGAGACCATTAAGGGTATCATACTCGGGAGTGACGTTGTCTCTTTTTTCTTGCAGCATGGTAAACGGGGCTCTTGGCCCAGACCCCTGTCTGCCTTTTAGAACACAGATTCACATAACTATTCATTCTAGAATATGCGCGCTATTTGGAGGCCGGGTTTCCTACGTTTTTGTGCAACTATCCTCTGTTCATTTTGCGAATCGATCGTTCTTCCATACGTCCGCTGTGTCGCTGTATCCTCTCTTTTCCCAGTAACCCAACTCCTTCTTCGCTGTGAATCTTATGTGCGTAAGCCAGAGTGCACTCTTGTAGGCATACTTATCTGGGACTACTAATCGAAGTGGAAAGCCGTAGCCTTCTTCAAGTTGTTCACTATTCAGCTTGTATGCGAGTAGAACGTTGTCGTTTGATAGTTCTTTCAACGTGAGCGATGTAGTATATCCGTCTGCACATTCGAAAGTGACAGATTTAGCAGACTGTTTTGGTTTGACCAGATCAAGAATTGCCCTGAATCCTATTCCTTGCCACTTGTAGTCGAGTACGCTCCAGCCTTCAACGCAGTGAAAGTCGCTTACAGATTCGGTGCTAGGAAGTTTCATTATTTCGCCCCAAGTCAGCTTTAGTGTTCTTTCAACTTCTCCTTCTATGGTTAGTGTCCATGTTTTCAGGTCGATCTTTGGGATTTTGCTTGTGATTGCTGGGTGATCTGATCCCCATCTCATCAATCTCTTGATTGGCATTTGACTAGGCGGTAACTCTCTGTCTTCTGGTGCCATAACTATTCAAGAAATGTTGGACTGTCCAGTCGGATAAAGCTTCTCCAGTGCCGCTTCGGAAAGAGGGCAACGCTATTCGTTGCCAGTTTCGAAGAAGCTTGTTAATTGCTTCTGACTCTTCTGTTCCTTCGTGAGACCGGAAACTTTCACGCCTACTCTTCTCATCTTGAGTCCAGATTCTTCAATGAATTTTCCGAAGAGTTCTTTGGCCTTTTCCTTGAGGAAACTTAGGTCGTTCTTGGGAGTTTCAAAGGTCATGGACCGACTGTGGGTACTTAGGTCTGTCATTATGGCGATTATGCTGATTGTTTTGAAGCTGAGTTTTAGTTGTGAAAGATCACCATAGATTTCGTTGCACAGTTGATTCGTCTTGTCTATTATTGCATGGAGTTCCGTCGTATCTTCCTTCAAGGTAGCGATTCTGCTTATGGATTCAGCTTCGCCCTTCTCTTGAACAGGATCATTATCGATTCCCATGGAAGCGTAGTGAAAGTACGTACCTTGGCCTTTGCCGAAAACTTCTATCAGTTTCTGCACATCTTGCTTTGCCAAATCCCCAATAGTGTTGATTCCAAGCGCTTGCATCTTCTCTTTGGTCTTGACTCCTACACCTATTAGCTTCTCAATTGGCAAAGAAGATAGAAAACTGTTAACTTCGTCTGGCACGATTACTGTTAGGCCGTCTGGTTTTTGGTAGTCTGCAGCGATCTTGGCTACGAGTTTGTTTGGGCCTATGCCAATTGAGCAAGTGAGTTTCTTTTGAGCTTTAATTTCTTCTTTTATTTCAGTGCCTTGTGTCTTTGCCTTGTCAAAGCTGTCATTAACCTTTTGGCTCACATCCAAGAAGGCTTCATCTACGCCGACTTGTTCGAAATGGTCAGCGTAGCCTCTGAGAATGTTCATTATTTCGTGAGATTTTTTCGTAGAATTGATAGTCAACTGGCAGAAACACAGCTCCCACATCAAGTTTCTTCTTTGCGAAGGCAATGGGCATTCCTGATTTCACACCGTACTTTCTGGCCACATAGTTTGCGGTGCTCACCGCTCCACTGTCCTCACTGCGCCCAGAGTAAACGCATACGACCACGGGTTTGTCTCTCAGGGGGGGTTTCGTAGTTCTTCGCATTGCGCAAAGAAGTAGTCGAAATCCACTAGCATTATTATTCTGGCACGCATGAATCCAATCGTCCCAGTAATCACTACTTGATGCTATTCTAAGAGAGCGTGAATGTGATAAGCCTTAGCAGTTCACTCAGCTAGCACAGAAGATATAATTAACTTCCAACAAGGAATCGTGGAAGCCTGATCCGATGAACGAGTGGCGATTGCTGGAACTCGAAACACATGACCCATACATGAACATGGCGATTGACGAAGCGATACTGACTGCTAAAACGGCAAATCGAGTGCAGAACACCATAAGATTCTACCGCTGGAACCCTTCTGCGGTCTCGATCGGGAAATTTCAGAAACTCGAAAATGAAGTATGGCTTGAGAACTGCAGAAAATGCGGCGTAGGTTTCGTGAGGCGCATAACGGGCGGTGGAGCAGTTTACCATGATGCTAGGGATGAAGTCACTTACAGTGTCGTCGCAAGCAAAAAAGATCTGCAAGCTTCTAACATAACTGAAGTTTATGCAAGAACATATTCTGGGCTAGCCGAAGCCTTGCACATCTTGGGAATACGTGCGGACTTTAATGAGGGCAACACGAAGGTCTGTCCGAACTTGACTGTGAATGGTAGGAAAATCTCTGGCAGTTCCCAGTCTCACAAACATGGCACGGTTCTACAGCATGGCACACTTCTTATCAATGTAGACCTTGAGAAGATGTTCACTTTTCTGCGTGTTCCGTGGGCTAAGACATGCATGGAGATCGTAGGCGTTGCCAAACAGAGAATAACCTCGATAAAAACGGAACTCGGCAAAGACGTTGCGATTGAACAGGTGAACAAGGCACTGGTTGAAGGTTTTCAGAATGCTTTGGGAATAGAGCTTGTCGAGGATAGTCTGTCAGTTTATGAGCTTGATATTGCTCGAAAATTGGCTAAGGAAAAGTACGCTTCTGAGAAATGGAATTTTCGTGCCACGTATTCTTCAGCTTAACGCTTCTGGATCCGCCATCTCAGACCCTGAGGAGTATCCTCTATAATTACGCCTATTGCTTTGAGTTGAATTCTGAGCTGATCAGCGGTTTTCCAGTCCCTAGCTTTTCTGGCTTCTTCTCTCCTTTGAATGAGTTCTTGAGCTTCTTCTGGGAGCTTCTCTTCTTTGTTTAGGTCACCGAGGACGGCGAGAACTGTGTCAAATTCGGACACCAACTCGTACACTTGTTGCGCTTCTTCGTTGCTTAGCAAGTTTCTGTCGACAAGATTGTTAACTTCCCTGACAAACTCGAACAACGCAGCTAGGGCGACACCTACGTTCAAGTCGTCATCCATTGCATCGCCGAATTCTTCTTGGACGCGTGTCATCAATTGATTGATTTCTTTTTCACAGCCTTTTCCATTTGCATCTTTGAGTCTGTACATGAAATTCGTCAAGCGGTCAATGGCGTTTTTGGCTGCTTCCAGTCCGTCGAATGTGAAGTTGAACTGTTGTCTGTAGTGAGTTGACATAAGTAAGTAACGCACTGCCAACGGGTTGTGCCCCAGCTTTTCAACGAGGTCTCTTACGGTGTAGTAGTTTCCGAAGCGTTTGGCCATGCGTTTTCCTTCGACAAGCAGGTGCTCGTTGTGTAGCCAGTAGTTCACGAATTTCTTGCCTGTTGCTGCTTCGCTCTGTGCTATTTCGTTTTCGTGGTGTGGGAACATGTTGTCGACTCCGCCGGTGTGGATGTCCAGGGTTTCACCCAAGTATTTCATTGACATTGCAGAGCATTCGATGTGCCAGCCTGGTCTCCCTTTGCCAATGTCCGTTTCCCAGAAAACGTCACCATCTTCCTCTGTCCAAGCTTTCCACAAGGCGAAGTCTCTGGCTTCAGCCTTTTCGTACTCGTCCACTTTGACTCTGGCTCCAGCTTTCAGTTTCTCAACTTTGAACTTGGAGAGCTTTCCGTAGTCTTTGAACTTGGAAATATCGTAGTATATTGAGCCGTCCTCGCCCTTGTAGGCAAAGCCTTTCTGCACTAGTTTCTTGATCAAGGCAACCATTTCCGGTACGTGTTCCGTGGCTCTAGGATAATGCTCCGCTTTTTCGATGTTTAGCGTCTGTAGGTCTTCAAAAAAGGCTTCAACATATTGTCGTGTGTGCTCGCTCAAGGGGACGTTTGCTTTTTTTGAGGCGGCGATCGTTCTATCATCAACATCCGTCAGGTTCATGACTTGCGTGACTCTGAAACCGCGGTATTTGAGCCATCCGCGTAGCACGTCTTCAAAGATGAAAGCCCTGAAATTCCCGATGTGGGCGAAGTCATAAACAGTAGGACCGCAGGTGTACATCTTCACTTTGCCTTTCTCTAAAGGCGCAAAGCGTTCCTTTCTGCGGGTAAGAGTGTTGAAAAAGTGTATGCTTTCAGTTGAATCCTTCATGATTTTTCTTGAACAAGAATGGCGTAGAATATATTTAAACGTTTAACGTTGGCTGCTAGTCGTATCTCTTGAGCCTGATCATTTTTCTGTAGCTTTTGAGGTCAGCTGCGACTCGTTTCAGAAGGTACAGTTCTTCCATTGTTCTTTCGAATCTTGCAAACTCTTCGCGGAGTCTCTGTGCGAGCATGTTGTTCTCGCTCATTGTTTTCATCTTCGTGGCGTTTTTGGTGGAGGGCTTTCATCGTTTGTTGGCGAACCGCTTGGCCGTTTCCGTCATCGAGGAGAAAGGAGAAGGCTTCGAAAACGGAAGAAAAACATACGTGGCTTCTGCAGTTCGGCCTTCAACCTTAGCCCTCCACACTACGTCGTAAGACTTAAGATACACTTGTCGTATAAAAACGTTGCGAACCGGTAAAAATAAGCAGGCATAACTAGCTTATGGCCAGAATGCCTTCAAGAATCCTCTTTTCTTCGATGTCCAGTTGTCGAGAGAGCCATGCCTTCAAGAATGAAGTGAACTTGGGAAGCTCACCACTGTAAGTTATTATTTGATTATTCTTCAGGGCATCAACTTGGAAGGCTTTCTCGGCTTCCCTGTACAGGAAGGACACAGTTTGAGCCTGGCAGGCTATGTTCTGGAAATCTTCCCATTGCTTGCAGCGCAGAATTACTGGTGGGCCGCGGATTTCTTTCGTTTGCAGCGGTTCGGCGGAGCATGGTTTTGATTCAATTGTGGGCACTCTTCCGGTCTCGTGCGGTGCTGACAGGTATGTGATCAGGTTTGCTATTTCGTTCTGCAGCGTGGTCAGCCTTTCTTCGACCTTTTCGACTTTTGTGCTTAGTTCTCCAGTGTCGCCCATCTTCTCGGTTATCGTGCCCAGTTCGTTTATCAATTTGTCTAGGTCTTTTTCGTGTTCTTTCAGAACGTTGACTATGAAGTCTATTGCTTCCAATGCTTCATCTTTGGATGGAGTTCTTTTGGACATGTAGCTCGACCTTTGTCTATGTCTACTGAATATGGTTCTGTATAAATAAACGTAGCGAATCCTCAAGACTTATCCAAACGAAGACATAACTATACTTATTTTGAATTAAAAGCCGAAATGGAGACTTCTCCCGCACAATCCCCCCTCTTTTTTCTCATAAACTTGTTCAGTATCAATTTCCTTCTTGAAGCTAGGGATGGGAGTTGAACCCCACCGCAGTGGCGACGTCTCCCGCAAAACCCCATTTTTTTCTTCGTTTCGTGCGCGGCCAACAAATAGTGGGTTATCTCATCACCTGCTACGCAGACATTCAGAGTACGCCCTTGCGAATGCAGCCTTAGGTATGTGCCCTCCACAGCTATTACACTTCTCATCCGGAATTTTGAATTCTGAGAAGGCGTCGTATTTCAAAATTGGAAGCAAAGTGACAAATCCACAAGCGCATCTAACCTTCAGAAACTCGATCTCTGTCTCTGATTCTTCAACCGACGGCAAGGGGCTTTCATTTTAGGGAAGAGCAAGGAAACATCGTGAGAGAACTACAAGTCAAGGTTTTGGTTCTCTTCAACAGCCTTTTTTCCCATTTGAAGAGGAGCGAATTTCGGCCTCTTCAGTACAGAATTTCCCCATTGAAGAGGGGTGAAAAACCAGTTACCTCCAACGGAAAAACCGCCCCCTCTTCAAACGCAATTGGGCCAGGGGCCATGATTGAACTCAAACCGCGCTCGTTATGAGCGAGCAGTAAAACGCAGAACACTTAAGCCATTGAGGGCGATCATCATATAATCACAAATGCAGAAAAAGGAAGATGCTAATGAGTCCGTCAAAAAGAAGCCCGAGAAATGCAAAGAGCAAACGTGACAGAGGCGTTGTGAACTCCCCAGTTGAGACTGGAAAAGAATATGAAGTGGATATAACCGAAACAAGCCCTCAAGGGGAAGGTATAGCCAGAATCAAGGGTTTCTTAGTTTTCGTTGGTAACGCAAAGCCCGGAGACCACTTAAGAATCAAAATCACGAAAGTAGGACCTATGGACGCAGGAGCAGAAATAGTCGCTTAGGACTTAAGAGCTCTTTTCAGTTCAAGCGCGCGCTTTCAATGCTACTTTCCGACGTTTTCGTTCAGTCTGGGGGCTTTCCTTCGCTTTTTCTAGGTATCCTGCAAGATGAGAGAAGGATAGAGGCTGCATTTGATCTTTTTCGCTTAAGTCAACGATGAAGCTTTTTG
>Ga0315281_10000220_pt1 | contig 74905 bp, 71 predicted proteins | sample YL17G07_0_MG_FD_204540 | JGI IMG/M metagenome (GOLD analysis project Ga0315281, IMG submission 204540) | Sediment microbial communities from Yellowstone Lake, YNP, Wyoming, USA - YL17G07_0 | ecosystem: Environmental > Aquatic > Freshwater > Lake > Sediment | place: USA: Wyoming | collected... | reverse complement strand
GGTAAGATTGAGGGATTGAAAGAGGGTGAAATAAAGGGTAAGGTTGAGGGATTGAAAGAGGGTGAAAAAAAGGGTAAGGTTGAGGGATTAAAAGAGGGTGAAATAAAGGGTAAGGTTGAGGGATTAAAAGAGGGTGAAATAAAGGGTAAGGTTGAGGGATTAAAAGAGGGTGAAATAAAGGGTAAGGTTGAGGGATTGAAAGAGGGTGAAATAAAGGGTAAGGTTGAAATTGCTAAGAATCTCTTAAAGGCTGGATTTGAAATAGATGCAATTGTAACGTTAACAGGATTAAATCAGAGAGAAATTGAAGATATTCGCTGAACAAAATAGACCGTGTCCTTTTAAAGTAGTTTAACACTGCAATTTTAGTGGAGAAAAATATAGCGGTAAAATAAGGAATATAGAGGCTATAATTGTATTTTCTAAAGATTTAGTTAATTTCTATTGTAAAACTATTGTTGATTTATATATGTAAACAATTTTTATAAAGCTATTAAATCACGCAGGCTTTCATAAAAGTATACTGCCATTTGTCAACAATAAAAACCTTATAATTTTTTTCAATTCAGGCTATTTTAAACTTGCAATATAAATATGATATAGGATAATATATTAAATGACAACAATAACCTTTGATACCAAGTTTCAGTCAAATGGATAAACATATATGTAGGGGCGTATTGTATACGACCTATTCGTTGATATATAGGGCGTTTGCAATACGCCCCTACGTTGAATTCTAATTTTTTTAGTACTTTTAAATAAATTTTAACTTGAAAAATCTCAAGGCTGGTTCAAGTTACAAACATGAACCCGCAGTAAGGTGTTTGCTTATGAATGATTTGACTAAAGCAACTAAACCACGCAGGCTCTCAGGCTCTCAGGCTCTCAGGCTCTCAGGCTCTCAGGCTCTCAGGCTCTCAGGCTCTCAGGCTCTCAGGCTCTCAGGCTCTTTTAAAATTATTTTTTTTCCAGTTGTCAAATGTCAACTATAAAATTTATATAATTTCTCTCAACTCATTTATAATAATTGCAATTACTATGAAACTTGATAATTATAACTTGACTCATCTATAATATTTAAAGGAGAATAGGACTATGGAAGAACATAATTGTGATACAACAAAGCCAGATAGCTGCTGTACAGAAGGACAGGGGATTAGACATTCGCTTGAGCATATAGGCGATACAGTTGTAGATGCGCTTATAAAGGCAGGAGATATTACGGTTGACGCAACTGTAAATACGGGTCTCATTTTTTGGAAGGGTCTAAAGATTTCAGGGACATATTTATTAAAGGGCGCATCCATTACTGGAACTTATCTTGCAAAGACGGCAAAGGCTGCTGGAGGCGCAACAGGCGGACTAGCTGGCGGCTTAATTAGTAAGACAACTGATTCAAGCCTGACATTTTCAAGGGGCATAATCTTAACCTATGACATCCATGAACTTAAAAGCAAGAAGGCTAAGATAACCCGCAAGATTGGAGAGCGGACAGTGCTGGCAAGGAAGGAGCTTTCATCAAGATATGCAGAAGACCAGGAGTTATGCGGTCTCTTTGAGGAATTAGACAGCATTGAAAACCAAATTAAGGCATGTCTTGCTGAAAGGGAAGAGAGTCTTAAAGCAAAACCTATTGAACCAGCAGAGACTGCTCCAGCTTCAGAAGGGTCATATCAAAGCCCTGCAGTTGAGGAAACATCTTCATATGAGACGCCAGGCGCTTATGAGCCTCCTTCATATAGTTATACTGATTCAGAAGAGGCAGCCTCGCAAGAATCCTCATCATCAGATGCAGAAGAGACTATTATTGAGCCGATACAGCAGGTAGAGCAAGTAGAAGACACACTGGATTCTCCTCAAGAGCCAGAGACATCTGTAGAAGAGCCAGAGACATCCGTTGAAGAGCCAGAGACATCCGTAGAAGCGCCAGAGACATCCGTAGAAGATACTGATGGTCAAACAGAAGATTCTCTTCAAGGGCCTGAGGCAGAAGTAGATCCAGCAAGAGAAACTACAGAAAAAAAACCGCGTAAAAGAAAAAAGAATAGGACACATTAACCACAAATAAAAAAATGGACAAAGTTGTTTGAATATTGGCATTTTTGCATTAAAATGTTTTACAATGTTTTTATACAAGGGCTGATACAGTTCTGATTGAACATTTTATTACAAGGAGTAAGATATGTCCAAGATATTGATTGGGGTTTTTTTGAGTGTATTTATAGGATCCATTGCTTACGAGATATTGGCAAGAAGCAATCCTGAATTACTTGAGAAGTTAAAGGAAGTGACAAACGGGAAGATTGAACGTTTCAGCTGCCAAGGAATAGGTTAAAGGTAGTATCTTAACAGTATTTCAAAGAAATAATTTTATCACAAATTTGTCATAATTTCGTGATAGCTAAGTCTTTGCAGCAACTGTATAATAAGGAATAATGAAAGATTTAATAAGAAAATTTGAGCCTCTTGCGCTGATTGCTGTAATATTAGCAGCGGTGTATATATTCTTTTTCTATCCTGTCAATTCAAAGATAGGATTTGGAAATGTCAGGAATAACGCTGAATTTGAACAAGAGGGTCAGACTGCTCAAATGCCTCTAAACAGGTCGCTTATTGCCTTTGGCAATCAGACTAATCAAGCCTTTGGCAATCAGACGAATCAAGCCTTTGGCAATCAAATGGGTCAAGCAGACCCTAATCTTGATCCTAATAATATAGGCATTACGCCTAATCCAGCTGATCAAGCTCCCGTTCCGCAGGCGCCATGGAAGGGAGATACTGTTGTTAACCCAATGGACACATTCCAAAATCCAGGCACAATTGCGGCAATGGTTGATAAAAATGCGGCTATGGCGCGTGACCCTTTTGGACTTAATGGTCTTAAACAGGCAGCTGCCGCGCCAACTCTAGCATTAAACGGAAGAATGACTCCCACAAAGACTCTGCCTGTAACAGTCCCAGAAAAACTGCTTCAAGAGGGTCATTGGATAGGCTTAGAGGTAGTGCCTCTTACAAAGGCATTGGCAAGGGTTAATAATATTCCAAAAAATATAGTAGGCGTATTAGTAGATGAGGTAACTCTTTTATCCGCAGAGACCGGACTTTTGGCTGGGGATGTTATAGCGTCTATAGATAGTTATAAGGTATCGGATTTAAAGTCTTTTAGAGAGGCGACAAGGCCTGTTGCAAATATTCAGCAGGCATTGGTAAAGGTTTATAGAAAGGGCAGTTATTATGATATATCTGTGTTTGGCCCAGATGTATTAGGAATAGCTCAGATGGAGGCAGCGCCAATGATTAATCCAACGTCTCCGTCTCCTCATGGATATTATGGCCCCTGCTCTCAATGTCATACGCTTACAAATGGTCCAACAAACGCAGGACAGCTTACTAAAGACATGGGCGATCAGCTGTTAAAAACTCCGCCGCCAATTAGATGGGGATCAGAAGCCCCGCATAGGAATAGAGGTATATGCACAGACTGCCACACGTTGATTTAAGTTATAAAGAATGTAATAAATGCACTAATAACGCAAGCTGGATAGCGGTATTATCTAATTTTGCATTATTTGTCTTTAAGGCTATCGTTGGATATATCAGCGGAAGCCAGGCTATACTTAGCGACTCGTTATATTCATTTAAGGATTTTATGATGTCTGGCGTTGTGTTGATTGGCGTTAAGATATCTGGAAAACCTGCGGATGAGGATCATCCTTATGGGCATGGTAAGATAGAGTTTGTGGCGATATTTTTAATAAGTATCTTTATAATAATCGGCACGTTATTTTTACTAGTTCATTCTATTAAAGATGTATGGTATGTTTATCAAGGCGTCAATATTTCTGTCCCGAAATTTATAGCGTTTTGGGCAGCCTTGATCTCTGTATTTGCTAACTATAAATTATCTAAATATTTGCATTGCGTTGGCACAAAGATTAAAAGTCCTTCAATGCTTGCAAATGCTAAGCATAATCATTCAGACGCTGAGTCTTCAGCCTTAGTAGCTGCTGCAATATTTGGAACAAGGCTTGGATTCCGATTCCTTGACCCTCTTGCTGCGGTTATTGAGACCCTTGATCTGATTAGATTAAGTGTGCATATGATGAATGATTCTCTGAAGGGGATGCTTGATTCCTCAATAAGCAAGGTATTGCTTAATCAGATACATGAGATTTCATTATTGGTGCCAGGCGTTAAAAAGGTTTCAAAACTGGTCGCAAGAAAGGTTGGAAGCGGGTTGTGGGTGGATATTGTGATAAGGATAGATCAACATCAAACCCTTGAAGAAGGACATTTAATAAGCAATCAAGTCAAGGAAACCATTCATAAAAAGATTGCTAATATTACTGGAATAAATTTGACACTTGAACCAAATATTGTTTAGAATTTAAGATTTAAGATTTAAAAAAAAGATTTATTTAAATGCTTTTAAATCATAAATCATAAATCTTAAATCTTAAATTTTTAATGGAATACTAAATGGATAATGCAAAGATAAGCTGGTTTGAAAAGATTTTAATACTTTCTGGCACTCACCTGCCTTCAATAAGAAGGGAAGTGAAAAATATGGTCAGACAATATGACCTTGCAAACGGCGGTAAAGCGAAAAAATATACCGCATATGCGGTTAGCAGCACACTCATTAAAAAAAGCGCTTATAGGACAGCAGGTTTTGGAGGATTGGCGGCAGCCCCTGGAACCATCCCATGGATAGGCGTAATTGGCACAATCATCATAAGCACAACAGTTGATATTGCTTTATTATTAAGGGAACAGATAGAATTATGTTATGCGATAAGCGTTGCATATGATATAAATATGGACGAGGATGAATTAAAGGCTACGACACTTGCCCTGCTTGGATTTTCAGGCAGCGCTGGCGCAGCAAAGGGCATAACTTCAGGCGTTATGAGGACAGTTGTTGATGAGGCAGCAGCCTTGTATCTTGAAAAGGGACTGAATAAGGCAACCATAGACGTGGCTGAGAGGGTACTACCAAAGATGATGCAGAGGGTTTATAGATTTATACCTCTGATAGGTATACCAATCTCCGCATCCATCAATATGGCATCAACTATGATGGTAGGCAATCAGGCAAGGAAATATTTCAGCACATGGTATGACGATGTCGAAGATTAGATAAAATTTAAGGTGCTGAGCAACTTATTTTTGCTCATCGCCTAAGCGCTATTATATTGATAATATATTTAAAAGTAACTTGAGAATTTGTAAATAGATTAGTGTACAATAAATTTATTGATTAAGAACATTAAAAGGTATCGTCTTTTAGGAATTAGTTAAAAATGCAGCGGTATAAATTATAACAGGCAAATATGAAATTTGATAGTTGTGAAAGCTGTGGTAAATGGTCTCCAAGGCTGTCAGTAGTTGGAAACGCCGGAGCTGCGGTCTTTAAATTTATAATAGGGATGTTATCAGGCAGCATGGGGCTTGTAGCGGATTCGCTTCATTCCTCTGCGGATGCCTTTTCATCGCTTTTGATATTAGCTGCCTTAAAGATAGCTAAGATACCAAAGGATGAAGGACATCCTTATGGTCATGGAAAGGTAGAGTATATAAGCACGATATTTGCTAGTATCTTTATATTTATAGGCGCATCTCTGATACTTGTAGAGGTCTTGCATACAATTAAGTCAGGGAGGATACATAAGACTCCAGATACAATTGCTATATTTGCAACTATAATCTCTCTATGTTTTAGTTATTTGATGTATCAATCAAATCATTGCGCAGGAACTCAGCTAAGCAGTCCAGCCCTTTTGGCAGACGCGGGAGAGAGCAAGGCAGACGCCCTTGCCTCTATTGCGGTTTTAATTGGGCTGATTGGCACAAAGTTTGGCTATGTATATGCGGATACCATTGCAGCAGGGGCGGTAGCTGTGCTTGTCTTTCACATAAGCGTTGAGATGTTTTTAAAGGGAGTAGACGGGCTTATAGATGTGTCTTTAGATAAGGATATTCTTAAAAAGATAGTGATTGTGGCGCAAAGGGTCAAAGGAGTTGAAGGTGTAAGGGATATAAAGTCAAGGTGCATGGGGCAGAAATGCTGCGTGGATTTAAGCATAAATGTAGTAAAGACAGAGACAATCTTAAATTCATATCAGATAGCAGAGGCAGTCAAAGACTTAATCAAGGAAAAGATAGAAGGAATTGACGAGGTAACGGTTAAGACACTGCCAATCTCTAAATGGAGGTTTGTAGGGCGCTGAGCAACATATTTTTGCTCATCGTCTAAGATAGATAATGGAATTCGAAGGCATGGAGCGTATATGCAGTTTCTTTGGAATAGCGGCAGCTATGCTATTTATACTTGCAAACGCATATTATCCAGCAAGGGCAATAACAAGGAGAATGGGGATTCATTCAAAAGAGATGAATCTATTTTTTAAAAATTATCTAAGGTTACACATATTTGCAAATGTGACAGCAGTTCTAATGGTCGCATTTCATGGACATTATGCAGATGAACGCGGGATATTGCTTAAATTGTGCATGATAGTAACGATTTGGCTTACAGTAGCAGGCACAATGATGCACTATAAATATCCGAAAGGAATAAAAAAACATCTGCGGATACTGCATACCCAGAGGATAATGGTATTTGTGTGGATTGGGTTGATAATTGCAGGGCATATGGCATGATAGATTAAGTTAATCAATATTAATAATGGAGGCTTAATGGCAATAACAATAGACACAAGCGAGCTAAAGTTTTTTGTTAAGGCGATGACCTTAAATAGCAAGAAACTCTTTAATTCAATGATTGATTATTATAATAGGATACTTCAGTTACACCCTGAAGACGCAACAAAGATATATATGGGAATCGGTCAGGAGTATCTAAACAAGGGCGATTATGACGGCGCAATAAAGGCATTTAATAGGGTGCTTTTAAAGGAGCCTGAAAACACCGCTGCCTTATTGAAACTTGGAAAGGCATTTCTTGACACAGGCATGCATTCACAGGCAACTGATGTTTTAAGGAAATTTATAGTCCTTGATTCAACAAATGCAACAGCATATTTTATGTTAGGAGATGCCTTATTTAAGACAGAGGAAAATAATGAAGCCTTATCAGCCTTGCAGTCAGCGGTTAATATAAACCCTGGTTATTCTGAGGCATATTTTAAGATGGGTATCATATATGACCATAAGTCTGAATATGACAGCGCTATTGAGGCATACAAAAAGGCAGTGTCAATAAATCCAAATTATGCAAAGGCATACCAGAGCATAGGTTTAGCATATGAGGGAAAAGGGCTTAGAGATGAGGCAGTTAAATATTTTAAAAAATCCATTGAAGTAGAAGAAAAGGGCAAGGTTTCTTAGAATTAGAAATAATTATGATATAATTATTAAGGCGCTGAGAAAAAATAAGTTGCTCAATTTGGTATGAATTTTTATACGGCTTCAAGGCGTGAGAAGGGCGCATAGTCGTACTATGTAACCGACGAACAACGCAGAAGGCGGATAAAAAGGCAAGCAAAGTGGGTAAGTTATTTTATCTCATCGCCTACAATAGGAGGCAAGAAAATGTTAAGTATTGTATTTGGATTAATAGCAATATGTTTTGGTATCTGGGGATTATCAACTTATTGGTGGTATGTAATGGATATACTAGTAGGGATAATGCCAATTATTTTGATATTTGGAGGTATTGTAGCATTATTTGCAGGGATTAAAAACACTGGTATTAGGGCAAAGGTTAAAGGCGAAGAGTTTGGAAATGGCGATCCACAAAATGGCAGAACATTTGAATCAGACAACTTTAATTCTGGTAAATAGGAGTCAAGGCAATGGGAAAAATTAATCCAGGTAATATCGACGAAAATGCAACCACGCCAAGTTGCCCTAGATCTTATAAGCCCTGGGTATGGACTCTAATAGTAATGGCAATATTGACGCTTGTCTGGACGATAATTGAGAGTTATAGAGACGGAGGCATCGTCAGCTCTCTCTTTGATGTAAGTGAGATTAAGGGTCATATAAATGAAAGCGCAACTGATATACATTCTTTATCGCCAACCTCGCGTTCAGCCTTGGTTGCGCCTCAAGCCTCGCAGCTGCAGACTTCATATCACAGCATTATAGAGGTCGTAAGACCAGCAGTTGTAAGTATTGACGCTTCCGTTACTGCTCCAGCTCCACAGCAGGCAATGACCGTTCCTGATGTTGGTACTGGTAATGATCCAAGCTTGATTGCCGCAATCCCTATAATCAATTATACTAGGGTAGGCTCAGGCGTTATAATTGATCCAAAGGGTTATATACTTTCAAGCCTTCACGTAGTAATGCAGGCAGACTCTCTAAAGGCAACCGTATATGGGCCTGGCGGAGCAATGGAATATCCTGTAAAGATAGTTAATGCAGACAAGACAACCGATCTTGCGCTTCTATTAATACAAACAGATGTCCCTGTTCAATTTCCTCATGCGGATTTAGGAGATTCAAATCTCGTTCAGACAGGCGATATTGTCCTTGCAATGGGAAGCCCATTTGGTTTTGATCAGACAGTCACAACTGGTATTATAAGCTCAAGACATAGGACTCTAAAGATAGGAAACGATATTTACAACGATATGTTACAAACCGATACACCAATAAACAAAGGCAACAGCGGAGGACCGCTGGTTAATGCCAAAGGCATGGTTATTGGAATAAATACTGCTATATACTCTCCAAACGGAGTATTTACGGGTATCGGTTTTGCCGTGCCTACAAGTAAGGCAGAGACTTTAGTGGCAGGATTAGTAGATTTTGAAAACACGCCTACTCAGGTAGCCACAGGTCAGATAGTGGCATGGGCTAACCGCGGAAGACAGATGGGCAATACCTTCAAACTTCCAAATGGTCAGGTATTAATGCCTCCTCACGCATTTAGGGGAAGATGTATTGAATGTCATCCACAGCTTTGTACAGCTCAAAATGGCAATATTATCTTGGGCCCAGGCATTATGCCTCAGGGGCTTGGTCAGGGTCAGGGATTTGGCAGTCAAGCGCCTGCAAATAATCAACCCGTAGCCTTTGGACAATTTGGACAAAATAATCCTCAGCCATTTCTTGGGGCAATATTAATAGACGTTGATCCAATATTAGCGGATAAATTTGGATTGTTACATCCATCAGGAGTTCTTGTAGACAGGGTATATCCTTCAACTCCAGCGCAGATAGCAGGTTTAAGACGCGGAGATATTATCATGAGGGTTGATGGGAAGAGGATTGATAATGTAACTGAATTACAGCAGCATTTATGCGCAAAAAAGATTGGCGCAAGGTTTGATTTTGTGTTATTTAGAAAAGGTCAGAGGGTTTCAGTGGTTGTAGCCACAATCAATCAACCCCCATTTATGCCTGTACAGCCATTTGCAGCGCCTGGCGTAAAGACAGTGGCAGAATATGATTGGCTTGGAGCAGAATTCACGCCATTAATCCCTGCGGTAAAACCTTATGTTGACAGGGGCGTATATGTTGCGGATGTTGGCGGGATATTGGCAAAATCTGGGCTTGCTGTTGGCGATGTGGTAATTGAATTAGATGGTAAAAGGGTTAATGACCTGACATCGTTTATAGCCTTGACTAAAGATGTAAGCCCAAGGGTTGGATTTCTGTTTGATGTAGTAAGGGCAGGAGAACCTCTGTACATAACAGTGAAGAGATAAAGGATTGTAGGGGCGTATTGAATACGCCCTACTCTGTATAGAACAATGAAGAGATAATGGATAAAGAGATAATAAAAAGACTATACGCAAAGGAATTAGGACTGATAGAGGGAGGCTACCCAGTAGTGATTAAGAGGAGAAACCCTCTCCAGTCCTTAAAAGAGAGTTATTGGGACAGGCAGTCTTTTGCTATAAAACTTGCAGCATTTGCGCTTTTTTTTGCGATGATGTCTGTTGGAGTATATTATTATAATCTGTTTATAGTAAACGCATATGAGGTTCAGATGCAGAAGGCGGATATTGAGGCGCATTTACAGAGAAGAAATGACCTGATTCCTAATCTGATAGCAGCAGTAAATGAATATATGCTATATGAGCAGAAGATTTTTATCCATGCTGCGGATGTAAGGAGCGCCCTTCATCAGATAGAAAAGGCGGTTAATGCTTCAGGCAGGGATTTTAAGAGCTTGGGGACTATGGAGGTTTTATCCAAGTTTCAGGCAGTGGCAGAGGCATATCCGATGCTAAAGGCAAGTGAAGCGTATCAGACTATGATGAAGGAGCTTTCAGATACAGAGACAATGATTGCAGAAAAGCGTCTAAGTTATAATAAAGTGGCAAATTATCATAACTCAAGATTGAAGATGATCCCTGGTAATGTATTTAATATAATTTATGGATTTAAGCCAGCGCCTACATTTCAATCTGTCCCTGAGGCTAAGACAGCGCCTAGGTTTACTGGCGAGTCTTTAATAATGCAGCAAGATACTGGCGCTAACTAGGCGCATAATAAATTAGAATTCAACGCAGGGGCGTATTGCATACGCCCTATATGTCAACAAATAGGGCGTATACAATACGCCGCTACATATTTGCGGTGAAATTTTTATCCATTTGACTGCAAATTGGTCTAAGGCGTTGAGAAAAAAATATGGAGGGAGTAGATGACTGATCAAAGACAGAAGATAATGCTGGTTGAGAGCGATCAAAATATTGCAGCGGCCTTTGGCAGCATTTTCTCAAGAAATCTTGATGTAATATTTGCCAAGACCTCTGGCGAGGCTTTAAATAAAGCTGGTGAAGTTGACCTTATTGTTACAGGATGTATCTTACCAGCGGATAAAGCAAAGGCATTGACAACAAAGCCTGCGTCTGTTGAGGATATTGCTTATAAAGAGATGTCAGTAGTAGTTGGCAAGGCTGGCAGTTTAGTTAATAGATTGGGTGGTCTTATAAAAACAGATTCAACCGCTGAACTGTTAAAACAATTAAAGACTGTTCAAGCCAAGATTGCCATAATGACTGATAAGGATGTCAGCAAACTTCAAAGTCAAAAAATCTTGGTAGAGCAGCAGCTAGAGGTTTTAAAGGCAGAGACTGAAAATATTGATGGGGAAACCAAGACCATACAAACCCTGTTAAATGAAGCAAAGTTAAAGCAGCAAGATATAGAAGACGAAAGGAATAGCATAGATAAAGAATTAAAGACTGAACTCGCAGAGATAGATAATGAGGGCAGGGCATTAACTAAAGCAAAAAATGATAAGAATGAGGCTTCTGGCAGGGCAGGCGCAGATGTTAAGGCATTGGCTCAATTAGAGGCATTGATACAAGCGAACATCAGCGCTAAAACACAGGCAATTGCTAAATCTGAGGCAGTTGTTAAGGAAATGGAAGAGGCTCAAACACAAGCAGATGCTGGAGTCAAAGAAAGACAGGAAGCTCTGGCGCAAGCAGATGCGGGAGTCAAAGAAATGCAGGAAGCGCTGAGAGTCGCAGACAAAGCTCTTAAAGAAAAGGCAGAGCTTGAAAGTTCTTCTGCTGTTGCCCTTAAAGAGATTGCGGACCTTGAGTCAAAATTACAAGAGGCTCAAAGCGTTAAGACTGAGGTAGAGACAAAGATTTCTGAGTCTGCGCAGACAAAGCTTGCTGCTGAGAAAAAAGTTGAGGATGCAAATGCTCAAGGATCAGAGGCTCAACATAGCCTGGATAAAGCCTTATCAGATAAGAAAAATGCAGATTCTCAATTTGATGAAGCAAACAAGTTAAAGGCTGAGGCAGAGGCTAAGGTGCTTGAGCAGATAAATCTGGCAAAGACTTATAATGATTTTCCAAAGACTATAGATTTAGAGATTGCTAAAATAAAGAGCGAGTTAATAAAAGCATTGAGCATAGCCGAAACAGCGCTGAACGAAAAGGCTGCGGTAGAGGAAAAATACTCGCAATTACTGGAAAATTGGGAGTCTTTCCTTGCAGGTATGTAGGGTATGATAGAGTTTTTTAGCAGAGAAAAATATTATAATAGATTTATATAGAAGGGGGCGTATATGGCAATGGCAGCTAACAAGATAAAAGTAGTAGAAAATAATCAGGAAGCCATCAAGGGCTTAATGGATATTTTGTCCAAACATTATAAGGTTTCTGCTGTTGAGAGTTTAGGAGATATTTCAAAGGATGACAGTGATATTATTGTTACGGAATATATCTTGCCAAGCGTATCCTCAAAGGGATCGCTGTCAAAATTACGAAATATTGAGGTAGAGTTTTTAAAAGAGAAGACTAAGCTTAAAGGGAGAATAGAGAAGGTTATAGATGAAGCAAAGAAGACCGTAAATAAGGGTAGAGGCAAGTCAGTAAAAGACAATATTAAGAGTAGAGTTGATGAAAGGATTAGTCAATTAAAGGCAGAGATAAAGACCATTGAAAGAGAATTAAAGGCAACTTCAGACAGTACAAAGTCTGGACTATTAAATATAAAGGCTTTGAAGTCAGAGTTTGATGAGGTAAGTTTAAAGATAGAAACTAATAAAAAAGAGATCAATACATTAGCGGAGAGATTAGAAAAAGCGAAGATAGATAAGACACAGGTATTAGGAGAACTTGAGTCTGCTCTTAAGGATAAAGACCATGAAGAGATTGAGGCTAAAAATGCCCTAAAGGAAAAACTTGAGGCGCAGGATAGGCTGAAACAAGCTGAAAGTGAAAAGACTGAGGCAGAAAATAAATTAGAAGTTGAATCTACTGAACTTACAAAGGTTTTGGCTTTTGCCGGCAATGCCGCCAAAGAAAAGTCTGAGGCATTGCAGAAAGCCGAGACTGCGCAAAGGGAAAAGGCAGAGGCTCAACAAAAGGCAGAGGCTGCTCTAAAGGAAAAGGCTGGAGTAGAGGAAAAGATAGACCGCGCCAAAATGGGCAGAGGCGAGATGGAAGATAATATCAAGGCAGTATATAAAGAAAGAGATGCCCTTGATATACCCCTGCAAGCTGCCTTGAAGGAAATAGAAGATATTGAGGCCAAGGCTAAGACTATACTTGCTAAGAAAGATGAGATAGAAAAAGCTATTAAAAAGGCAGACTCAGATAAAGAAGACGCCTTAAAGAAGTCTGAATCAGCTATGAAGGAAAAGGTTATAGCGCAAGAGAGATTAGAAGGCGAAACAAATATTACTAAGGAACTTGAGTCAAAGATCAGACCTTTAAAAGAGAGATTTGATACAATGAACGCAGAACTGAAAAAGGCAAAGGATACATCTCTATATGCCATTGCAGCAAAGGAAGACTCTGAGAAAAAACTTGTAGAGCTGCAGTCAAATTGGGAAAAACAGTTGGGAATGTAGGGGCGTATTGCATACGCCCATATGTGAATTTCACAACATATTTGTATGGGCGTATTGCATACGCCCATATATAAGGGAGTGTTAAAATGGCGACATCAGAGACTTTAGATATTCAAAACGATATAATAAGCGAGATGCGCAGCCTCGTCTCCTATTTGCACGATGTATATATAGAAGGCGACAAAGAAGAGTTAGAGGTATCAGCATTCAGGAGAAAACTTGATATAGCCAAAGAGGATTTTAATACATTACAGGTGACATTTGATAAGACAGATACGGAGCTAAACAATGACACTAAGTCGCTTACACATATCAATAACGAAATAGCCTTAAACAAGAAAAAGATTACTGATATTAGGAATGAGATATTTTCTCTTTCAAGATTAAAGGGCGAGGTCGATCAATTTGCAGTTAAACTTGCTTTACAATATGAAAGACTTGAAAAGACATTAAATGACTTAGAGATAAATAAGGAGATGTTAACAAAGTCAATTGAGGAAAGAACACTATTAACCAAGCAGGCAGTTGCTTCTATGGCTGATTATGAAGTAAAGATAAGTGAAATGAAAGTGACTCTAAGACTGCTTAGTGAAGAGAAAAAGCAGATATCAGAAAATATTGGGAATAGGCTTAAAAAGACATCAATTGACCATGATAAGTTTGAAAAGGAATTCTTTGCGCTTAATCTGAGACTTTTAAGACATATGGAGAAGCGTACAGAAATAAATGCAATACTTAAAGAGAAAGATCAACCGGTAAAATTGATTAGGGACTATGTTGAAAGACTTAAAGCTGACTTATCCACCTTAAATGATCTAAAGGATATTCCAGGCGCAAGGCAGTTAATCTTAGACCAAATTACAAAGCTTGAAGGTGAAACCATATCTATAGATACAAAGATTGCAGAGATTAAGGCGCAGATACCTCTAAAACAGGCTGAAACTGAAACCTTATCTAAAAAGAATATGGAAAGACGCAGTTCCTTAAATGCCCTTGACAGAGAGATAGGCGCCTTTGAAGTGGTTTATACTGAGAACATAAACACAAAGAAGACCATAGAGGAGCTTCAAAAATTAAGAGAAGACGCCCTTAAAGAGATGGAAGACATGCTAAATGGCAGCATTGAATTAGAAGAAAGGCTCCTTGAGACTGAGGCTGTTGCGAAGGCAATAGTTAAAGAGAAGGTTTGAGAAAGATAATGGGAGAAAGATAAATGCCAACATTTGATGAAGTCACTGAAAGAGAATCATTAGAGTTGATGGGTCTTATTAACAGGGTAGATAATTACCTTGTCACAAGGAAGACAAGGACGCTTTTAAAGTCAGATATTGCATCTGCCTTAGTTGAGATTGGGTTTACTCAAGACAGGTATGCCCTTGTCGTCAAGCATTTGGGAGAAATAAATAGCGAAATAGATTCAAAAAAACCCATTCTAACAGATCTTAATAATAAATTATCTGTATTAGAGCCGCAGCTTAAGGATGCAGAAATGCAATATCTCAATCTCAAAAAGATGCAGGAAGAGATTGAAACCAAAAAAGACGCAGTAGAAGAAAAAAAGGCTACTGTAAATCGTCTAAAGAAAGAGACTGAAGAACTGACTCTAATATTGGATAAGATTAATGCAGAGTATGAATTCGCATCAAACAGAAAAAGTGAGATAGATGCAGAATGCAGCGCCTTTGACTCTAGAAAGGCTTCATTAGAAGAAGAGGTCAAGGTCATGAGAAATACAGATGACCTTTTAAAGGGTTTAATCCCTGAAGGGCTAAGCGCAGAAGTCATGTCTGGCGTAGTTAATAATATAGAGGTCGTAGTCAAAAAGTATATGGGGGAGATTGAATTTACAATAGAACTCATTGAAGGCGAGATATCAAGAAAGAGATTAGAGATTGAAAATAAGGACTTAGAGAGCAGAGCTTTAATTGAAGAAAGGGATGGGCTTAGCAGTGAGATAATGGCGCTTGAACCTTTCAGGCTTTCTGATGAACAAAGGGAAAAGGTACTTGCTGAGATTAATCAACTAAGAGATACGGCAGATGAGATATCTACGCTAAATGAGAAAAAAGAGATGGACTTTCAGCATATTGAGTATGAACTTATGGGTGTTGAAGAGAATCTTCAGACAGAGAGAGATTTTGAGTCGCACTACTTTGACCGCTATGCCTATATGAGTCAACTAAAAAAAGACATCAGCGAGTTAAGAGATGTAAATGCGGAGATCAATAGATTAAAGGATGAGACAAGACTGCTCAAGGTCAAAGAGGATGTTAGTAGACATGCCTATGATGAAATAGCAGCTGTGAGAGACGAAGCAGGAAATATTAATATAGACATGAGTTCAAAGATTGATCAGTTTAAAGAAATTCTTGTTGAACTTGATCAAATTATAAAGGGATAACAAGTTGATCATTTTGATGGAAATATTGAAATATTGTTAAATCGTAACTATTGTATTTGAGATTATGTTAATTTAGAATAGGTTGTTGATTTTGAGTTGTAAAATATAAAGGATTGATCGTATTTATATGAATATAATTAAAGGTTTTTTTACATGTGGATCAGAAGATATTTTATGTTGGGTTTGTTATGTCATTGCTGGTACTTTTTTTGCGACAATACATAAGATGAAAATGGGAGAACCATATTTTTCTGCTTCAATTTTTTTTATTGAAAATGGTTCTATCTCTATTTATACCAAAATGTTTGATTTGATTATTAATATATTTTTTGCTCTTGCTTTTGTAACGAAGGTGTATTTTGTAAATGGAATGCCTATTAATGAATGGCATACTTTTTTGGGTGGTGCGTTATCAGTATATTCTTTATCGCTATTAGGGAAAAAAATTGAAAAGGAGGCCTGAGATGTCATTAATTAAATTATTTAATAAATTTATGCAAAATATACTTTTTGTTTTAACTTTTATCCTATTTTTATCAATTTACTTGTCCAATAAATTAAACAATAAAGGGATATTTGGGATAGGTGTTATAATAGTAACTTTTTTTTGTTTGTTTGTATTTTTTGAAGAGATGAGGAGTATATATAGGATGAAAAAAGGACTTAAAGAAAAATTAAAATTAGAAAAGATTAATATGCGTATTCTTTTATATGAGAGCAAACCAACTCCTGCATTATCTCTTATTAATGCGTTGAATAAGTTTGATATAAAGGTAGAAAATATTGATTCCATTGAATTTATGTGTTATTTTATAGATCATAATTATACAATGGACATTATTGAAAATCTTATCCATAAAAATCCAGATATCAAAATTACGATACAAGGATGTAAGCAAGATGTAAATCTCTTGCTAAACCATCAAAATAATGTTACATGTATAGAAACGGATTCTATATTGACCGAACATTTTAATTATATTAAAACCAAAAATGGAGAGAATTTTGTTTGGTATGAGCCTTATCATTCAATTGAAGGAAACGAACATCTTATGCCGCAAGGAGCCTATTTGGCACAGATGTTAAGTAGATGAAGTTATTTTTCTTCATTTAAAGTTTATATTAGGATATTTGTAATATGTGATAACTATAGAAGGGATAACAAGTTGATGATATATTTTAAAAGAGACACATATTTTTTAACGTTGATTATCACTATGGTGATATTGATGGGAGCTATGGGAGCGGCAAATGCGTATGCAATACCATTGATTGCTGGAACTCACGCCCTTATGTCTAATGCCTTTGATTCAATTGCATTAATTGTTATAGGGTTATTTGTTGGAATTATTGGCACGCTTATTGGCGCAGGAGGCGGGTTTTTAGTTGTGCCTATATTGATATTATTTTATGGATTTACGCCTCAGCATGCAATTGGGACGTCTACTGCGGTAGTTTTTTTAAATGCGCTTTCAGGGACATTTTCATATATGGTACAGAAAAAGATTGATTATGAACTGGGCATAAAGTTTTCGGTTATAGCAGCGCCATGCGTTATAGTTGGGGCATTGATTGCGCAGAGATTTACCCCTAATATGTTTGCATTTTTATTTTCGATTATATTGATTCTACTATGTTATTTCTTGATATTTGTCAGGGATTTCCATTTGATAACACATGCCTCAAATCCAAAAAAGGATGTAAGGGTCTTAGTTGACTCTAGTGGCAGGACGTATACATATTATCCAGATTTATCAATAGGGTTTGCGGCAAGTTCAATAATTGGACTTATTTCAGGACTTTTTGGCATAGGTGGAGGTCTTGTACACGTGCCGCTTATGAATTTTATAGGTATTCCTATTCATATCGCAACTGCTACGTCTCATTTTGTTATTTCTATAACAAGTATATTTGGAATCTTGATATTTATAGCCCTTGGGACTATAGATATTGATTATGCAATATTTATAGGCGTTGGTTCAATCTTAGGGGCATATATTGGCGCAAATATCGCTGCAGTCACATCTCCAGAGATTATTAAAAAGATTATGGCAGTTGTATTATTATTTGCAGCCCTGAAATTATTGTTGAGTGTAATAATATGAGGCGCGGAACAACTTATTTTTGCTCAGCGGCTAAGGTTAAATAAAGACAAAGATTCAAAGGAGGAGATTTAATGGAACAACAAAGTCAACATAGATCATTAATACTCAGAGGCATAGCCAAGACCTTAAATCTAACAGGCGCTGCTGTAGTTGCCTCATATGATCTAAGCATTGGAACTACCAAGAAATTGGCATTTGCCACAATAAATTCAAGTTCTCTGATCGGACAAGGTTTAGTTAGGGCTACAAGGTTATCAGGCGCAGGGATAGTCAATGCAGCAAAGGCTGCAGGTTCTGGTTTGACATCTGCGGTTAAGACTGCTAAACCAAAGAAGACTGGCAATACTTGCAATTTTAAATTGAATTCATTGTTTGGAATCTTTGGCAGCGAGAGTGATAAGATACAGGCAAAGATAAAGGATTATGAAGCAAAGATGCACGATATATATTCAGATGTCGGAAGTCTTACAACCTCTGGCGTTCCAATAGGTCCTGTTAAGGCAGAGGCTATAGATCAAAAAATTCATCAAGCAAGGGTATTTGAGGATGAGATTCAGAGGCTAAAGGCAAGACAGCTTGAATTAAAGACTAAGGAAGAGGCTCAAGCCAAAGAGACAAAGAAAAAACCTTATTCTGCCGTAAAGACTACAAAGGCGCCGCTTGAGCAAGTTGAGAGAAATATTCGTATCGCAATCCAAAAGGCATTGAGTTATGGCGTATTTGAGAGTTCCTCTGATAGGGCAATCTTTGAGAAGGTGGCAAATGACCTGCTTGAAAGCGAGATGGAGATTAAGATACTTGCTGCTACAGAGATTGGAAAAATGGGAAATGCCTCAGGAGTTCCAGTGTTGATGGAGGCAATAAAATTTGAAAATACATATTTAACAACCGAGATCATTAATTCTCTGATAAATATCGGTGATGCAAGGGCAGTGCCTTTATTCAAGGCAAGTTTTAGAGATAATAATTATAGAGTCAGGATGGGATGTATCAGGGGTATCTATAAACTTGCCTCAGATAAAGATGTGATAGATATATTAGTTGAAGCGCTGAGAGACGATCATAATGAGGTAAGAAAAACTGCGGTTACATTTCTTGGATGGAAAGATGATGCATCTGTCGTTTCTTCCCTTGCGCAGTGTCTAAAAGACGAGGATGACAGGGTCAGGGCATCCACAGTGTCAGCGCTTTTGAATTTTAAGGATCAATCAACTGTTATGCCTTTGATAAAGGTTCTCAGCGATAACGCGCTTGATATACGAGAGAAGGCGCTTGATGCTATAAAGGCTATTACTGGGGTAGATATTACATTTGATGTACAGTTGTCAGGTCAGGCTCTGTATGATGAGATAAATAATCTAAGAGACTGGTGGCTTAAAGAGAGATTTGGAGATGTAGATATTAGATTTGACGATGATGATGAGTTGTCTAAAAAGGCTGGCGTAGAGGTAGAAGAGCCGCCAGTTGAGCATAAATCTGAGAAAGAAACTATCTCTGAAGAGACAGTTATTGAGACTTATGCTGAGAGTTCTGAGGCGGTTGAACCAATCATTAACATAGGCTCAGATTCTAATGATGCAATTGATACAATTATAGAGTCAAGTGATAATAATATAGACTCAGATTCTACTGAGGCTATAGGCGGGTCAGAAGGACAGGAATTACATGTTGAGTCTGAAAATAACGCAGTAGAAGAGATTATATAAATTATGGAAGAATTGAGTTAGAGAGGCTCTTTATGCAATCAGATACTAATAAAAGTTCAAGCGCTAAGATGACGCAGCAAGAGTGGTCTGCAAAGAAGGCTGAATTTAAGAATAAGCTGTCGCGATATGTTGATGTAGTGAAGCCAGAAGATGATGAAAGTCTGATTTCAAAAAAAAGGCAGTTATTCTCTGATATAGAAAGTCTTGAGCAAGAAAATCATGATTTTAATGGTCAGATAGCAGAACTTCAGCAGCAGATAATAAGCAAGCGGGCTGAGGCAAGGAATATATTTAAGCGCTCTGATGAGCTAAAAAATGCTTTGGTTAGATTTTTTACAGAGGAAAATAACCTTATAAATGAGATAAAATTTCTTGAGACAGAGCAGAAAAAATATAATACAGGATTTATAGAGTCAACAGAGATATTGAGGGAGCATATTTCCAGCCTAGGGTCGGTTGTAAAGGAGATAAAATTCATCAAAGGCGAGATTCGTAACATGAGGGAGAAGATGTATTTGATGGAAATAGATGTGACAACAAAGTATAATGATATTGATGGTTTGGATTCAAAGATGATCTCAGCAAAAAAAGCGCTTATAGGGCTGCAAACCAAGATGAAGGAAGTTGAAAAAAAGGCAAAATTAATGTATTATACTAATAGATTGGAGGCGGCTTATGAATGACACCAAAAATGATGATTGGATAAGAAATATTCACAAGGGACTGATAGACGTAGATGAGCGCATGAAGAGATCGCTTGCTGAGGATGTAGCAAATATCTCAAAAAATGGCGCAATGCAAAAGACATCTCTACCTGAAATCAAGGGTCTTGAATTATTGATGGAGGGTATTTACACTGTTGATGTTGAAAGAACTATCACAGATATGACTGAGATAATCAAAAATACTGAGTCGCAGCTGGATAAGGTTCTGACGATAAATTCTCATCTTGGCAAGGATTTAAAGGTTTCAAAAGAGATGATTGCCTATATTAAAGGCGAGAATAAGAGGCTAGCGGATAAGATAGAGCAGATGGAGGATGATATTCCTCACAAACGCGAGCTTCAAGCAGTGATAGAACAGTTGGTAGATGAAAGAAATAAGTCTCATAATGTTATAAATGATTTCAGGCATAAGGCTGAAATGGCTCAGGTAAGGGAATCTGAGGGACAAAAACGTATCTATGATCTGATAGAGGAAACGAAAGACTCTAAGCGTGAGATTGGGTATCTTGAGAATAAACTAAATGGCACAATTGATCAACTTGCCACTACCAAGAGAAAGGCAAGTATCTTATATAGTGAAAATATAAGTTATAAAGATAAGGTAAGCAGACTTGAGGCACAGTTGAAAGAATCCCTTGATGAGAGATATAAATTATTGAGAGAGCTAAAAGAATCTAAGGCTGCAATTGGCGAGATTCGCTCATCACTGACTGCCGCTAAGCTCCAGTCTAAGAGATATTTTTATGAAGCCTCTGATGAGAAAAAGGCTGAGGTAATTGGTTCAGGAAGTTAATCCGTAGGGACAATTCGTCAATTGCCACTACATGAAAGTGGAAAGAATAATAGATATGAATGACTATTTAGAATTAAGCACTATTGAAAATATGAAGCAATATCTTGAAGATGAGCGTGAGGCTTTAAAGACTCAATATAATATGCTCAAATCAGAGATAAATAAGCTGGATGACGACCTTGCTGAAGCTAGGGCGTATATTGCATCATATGACAATAGAGAAAAGGAGCATGCGGCAAATAGCGAAAAGCTAAAGACTAAAAAGGATCACTTGATTGAGCAGATTAATAATGCGCAGCAAAATATCAAGACTGTAAGACAGGATATTGATAGAAGCTCTGCCCTTAAAGATGCCTTACAATCTGAATTAGCGGATGTATTTGATCAAAAGGCGTTGACAAAGGCAAGATATGCGGATATTGAAGAAGGAATAAAGGCTGCAACTTTGGACAGAAAGGAAAAAATGCCAGACCTGAAAAACTATAATGATACACTCAGAAACGCGCATCGTCTATTTAAAGAGGCTGAAAGCAGAATGGATATCTCTATTAAATTAAGGCCTAGAAAATTATATTAGTAATTATTGATGATAAGTTGATATAATAAAATATATTATAAATATGGAGGTAGAGTAATGGCAATAACTTCAAAAGTAACTGAGGATAATAGCGCAATTTTACAGATAAGCGGGCGTTTCGATATTAATGATTTTGAGAATTTTAGCGATATTTCAAAGAATCTAATCAACAAAGGCGTAAAGAAATACGTCGTTGATCTAGCAGAAACAGAGTATCTGGATTCCTCTGCTCTTGGAATGTTATTATTGTTGAGAGAGCGCGTTGGCGGCGATGTTGCAGATATCACTATAGTAAATGCTAGTTCTGAAGTCAAAAAGATTCTTACTATCTCTAATTTTCAGAGATTATTTAAACTTGAATAAGATTTCTGTCTTTGCTTGAGTTCTTTATAAAAGCTGCTAAGAATGCCAAGAAAGACAAGAAAAATAATGGTTTTCTTGGCAAAATGGCATAATTATAGAGAGTGATTCCTGATGATTGAATGGTTAAGAATATGAAATCTGGATAAGAGATAAGCATTCATCATAATTCTTAAAAAATTCATATCGTTAGAGACTTGTTTTGTTGAGGTATTTGTAAATCAATAAAGTTATTTAGATAGTTAATAAGATTATTTTTGGTCTTTAGTTGTTATAATATAGTGAGTTAAGTTATAACAAAAAGCAGCAGGAGATGAGAATAAAGATATCTCATGTTTTAGCAGGAAGAATGCTTCGTTGTTTATTTCTTTAGAATTTCAGGGAATATACTAATTATATTGACAAGCATGATTCAGTCATTATAATAAGACCTGATAACATTAAAAGAAAGAAATGGAAATGTAATGCTATTTAATTCTTATGGATTTATCTTCATGTTTTTACCAATAACACTACTGATATATTTTCAGATTGGTAAACACGGTTATCATCAAATTGCTATAGCGTGGCTGGTTGCGTCATCACTGTTTTTCTATGGATGGTGGAATCCATCATATTTGATCCTCATATGTCTGTCCATTTTATTTAATTATACTATCGGACTCTTGCTTAGCAGTATAAAGATACAGAACCTCTTACTAAAAAGAAAGATACTGCTTATATTTGGTTTGAATTTGAACATATTATTGCTTGGTTATTACAAATATTTTAATTTTTTCATCAATAATATCAATTGTTTAGTCAACGTTGACTTTAATTTTCAAACTATTATTCTTCCTATAGGGATTTCATTTTTTACCTTTACGCAGATTGCATATCTGGTGGATGTATATAAGGCAAATACGAGAGAATATAATTTTCTTAATTATTGTTTATTTGTAACATTTTATCCGCATCTTTTAGCTGGACCAATTCTTCATCATAAGGAAATATTGCCTCAATTTACAAAAAGAACAATCAGCAAATTAGATTATGAAAATTTAGCAGTTGGACTAACCATATTTTTTATTGGATTATTCAAAAAGACATTAATAGCAGATGGCGTATCAGCGTCAGTTCAAGAAGTATTTTATGCGGCAGGTCATCGCGCTGCTGGTTTAACATTTATAGAGGCTTGGGTTGGAATATTGTTTTACACGATGCAGATTTATTTTGATTTTTCTGGATATTGTGATATGGCAATTGGGATATCTCGAATGTTTGGCATTAAACTGCCGCTTAATTTTAATTCGCCTTACAAAGCTGCTAATATTATTGAGTTTTGGAGGTGTTGGCATATCACACTTTCAAGATTCTTAAGGGATTACTTGTACATTCCTTTAGGTGGCAGCCATAAGGGTAAAGTCAAGAGATATATTAACCTGATGATAACGATGATTTTGGGCGGACTATGGCATGGCGCAGGATGGAATTTTATTTTATGGGGGCTATTGCATGGTCTTTACCTTGTAATAAACCATGTCTGGCGGGCTTTGCGTGATAGATTGGGACATAATCAAAGCAATTCAAATTGGCTGGGACGACGCTTGTCGCAGGGTATTACATTTATAGCAGTTGTGGCTGCTTGGGTATTTTTCAGAGCGGATAACCTAAATGACGCTATTAATATATTACGTGGTATGTCAGGGATGAATGGAGTTGCCTTACCGTCGCCTTATCTTGGATATTTGAATCACATTGGCGGGCTTGGAAAATACCTATCTACTCATGGATGGATATTTAATACGCATTTTACTCTTTGTTTCTATGGTCTCAAAGATGTTTTAAAGTTGTTCATTATGTTTTTAATTATATGGCTTCTTCCAAACACTCAGGAGTTTATGATAAAATATAAGCCTGCCTTTGAGACATATTCTAATGTGAGAATGCCAAGCGTAATATCTCTTCGTCATCGTTTTTCAATAAAGTGGGTTTATGCGCTTTCTATATTAGCTTTCATCGCCATAATTTATACATCAAACACAGGCGTGTTTCTTTATTTTAATTTTTGAGGATAGGTTATAATGTATTCATTTAACAGAGATATATCGCCAGAGAGATACTTAAAAGTATTTTTAATGATTTTGCTGTTATTGTTGATTATAACTGGAATCATTATGTATAAAATATATGATGATAAGTCATTCGCAGATAGGACAGCTATAGATCAAAAAGGAAGATTGTTTGGTAAGCGGAATATAGAAACAATTTTTATTGGCGATAGTTCTTGTAGGAGAACAATTGACGAAGACTTATTTAGTTCTTTATCAGGGACAAAATCACTAAATTTGGGTCTCTCGGCTATTTACGGATTTGGAGGTCCTTATTGTATGCTTAAAAAAGCATATGAAAATAATAAAATAAAAAATGTTATTATTATGGTAAATCTTGGGATGTTGTATGATGAATCATCTAATGATTATACTGGTTTATTGTATAGTATGGATTCATGGTCTGATATAAGCGAGCTTACGTATGGTGAACTGTCTGCAACATTAGTGTCAGGTATAAATATAGTTTTTTCATCAGAAACAATGTGGCTAGCGATAAAATCATACTTGGGGCTTGGAACTTTACAGGTTATTAGAAAAGAAAGTGAAATGTATGCAGATAAAATTTCGCTTGATACAATTATAACCCCTAGTTATGGAACTAAAGAAAGGGATAATGTTTTTTTATATAAAATTATTAGCTTTTGTAAAAAGAACAATATTAATCTTATATTTGTATATGGTCCAGCTTGGCATAAAGTAGTCGAAAAATCAAGAGATTATATTGAAATCTCAAATAAATTATTGAGAAGCACTGGTATATTGTTAATTGACAATATTCAATCAATTGACGACTACCATATTGGAAATACTGAGTATCATATAAGTCCATCAAGCAGGAAACTCTATACTGAAAGATACTATAATTTAATTAAACCATTTTTGGTTGTAAAGTAGATATAGGATTCAATTAATCTGATAATATGATTATATTGTTTATTTGAATATTCTAAAGCAAAAAATTGTGATTAGTATAAATAAATCCTAAAATGAATTTAGTCTTATGGTATAATAAAGTTATAATAAATAATAAAGGGTTTGTGATTATTTTATAAAATATATTTTTGACATTCTCACCTTGCTGTAGTTTTATTCCGCAAGGTGGCGCTGCCCAATTCATTTACTAATGAAACAGAATAGATTCTGTTTTATTAGTATTTAATAGGCTGCAGTATTAAAACGGAGATGTTTATTATGAGAGAGAAAATACCTATTGAATCTTTGGCTTTAGGTATGTTTGTAGACGGTTTTGATAAGTCTTGGTTTGCCACTCCTTTTATAAAGCACAATTTTCTTGTAAAGAAAACTGAACAGATTGAAAGACTCAAAAACTCTGGCGTCAAGACACTTTTCATTGATACAGATAGAGGGATAAATAAAAATACAGAGGCCGATGAATCAGATCTCGACGAAATCCCCCAAATTATTGATGATATACCTAAAGATGTCAAGGTCAAGACTGATTTTAAGAGATATAATGAATTAAAAGAGTCTATGTTTGAGATTGATAGAAATGTCTTTACTAAGGGCAGTAAGATAGATTTTGAGTTGACAAGAAAAATGGGGCTTGAGGTAGAGACAATTGCTCCATATGAGGATACAGAGATAGAGATAGATGATAATATCATGTCCTCTAAAAATGAATTGCTTATCAGAAGAAAGGATATTGATAAATATAGAAAATATCTTGAAAAAATATTTGAACAACGTAGTGTGGAAGCAATAAATCTTAATAGTATCATTGTCAGAGAAAATTCAAAGATTGCAATTAAAGAGATATTTGATGACCCAAAAAATTCGGATACAATAGACAAAAGCAGTAAAATAGTCCTTCAAATATTAAATGGTATATTAGATAATTCCCTTGCAGTATCAAGTCTTTTATCTGTAAATAAATTTGATTATTATCTCTATACGCATTCAGTGAATGTTTGCGTTCTCTCAATAGGAGTAGCCCTAAATCTTGGAATTAAAAACTCTGTAGAGTTGTTTCCACTTGCAATTGGGGCATTGCTTCATGATATAGGCAAGAGTACTATCTCCTCAGACATCTTAAATCGCCCTGCCGCTCGTTTATCTGAACTTGAACTATCAATATATAAACAGCATGTCCATGAGAGTGAAAATCTATTAAGATTGTTTGAGGATGTGCCAGAAGGCGTGTTTCCCGCAGTAATTGAGCATCATGAAAAACTCTCAGGCAAGGGGTATCCGTATGGATTAAAGGAAAATGAGATACATCTCTCAGGGAAGATTGTAGCCCTTGTAAACTTCTATGATGATCTGACAACGGAGCGTCCATACAAAAAAATCCTAAAGCCTTATGAGGCTCTTTCAATGATTCAAGAACAATCCGAACATTACGATATTCATATATTCAGTGAGTTGATAAAACTGCTTGGCAGGACATAATGACCATAGCCAATAAGATTGTCCTCCTTAGTCTATGCGCCATAATAGCCTTAATTTCTGGAATATACCTGTATATTTATATTGCAAACGGGCAGCCCTCTTTAATAGGTCTTTTGATTGTTTCAATAACCTTGATATTTATTAATGCCCTTATAGTATTTTATATGGTGAGAAGAATTACTTATGGGATACGGAATTTGACTATAGCTGCAGGGGATATCTATCAAGGGAAACTAGAAAAGGAAGTCTTGAGCCTTAAAGATGACGAGACATTTGAGATTGCGCGAGTAATAAATTTTATGCGTTTGAATCTCATTGAATGCAGGGAGCGCCTAAAGCAAAACACAAACAGCCTTCAAGTGACAAATCAAAGGATGCTTAATGAGATTGTTGAACGCAAACGCGTAGAAAATGAACTTGTGCAGCATAAGTTTAATCTTGAGGAACTGGTTAGAGATAGAACTAAAGAGCTTCAAGGGACATTTGAAATGTTAAAGCAAGAGATTGCAGAGCGGAGACTCTCACAAGAAAGACAGGCGATGATGTTGATTGACCTTGAGGCAGTAAATCAGGAATTAAATGATTTTGCATATATTATATCACATGACCTAAAGTCGCCTCTTAGGTCTATCGGATCACTTGTTGATTGGATAATCAATGATTATTCCGACAAATTTGATCAAGAAGGCAGAAATTATATGTCACTTTTAGTCAAAAGGGTAAGGAGGATGCACAGTTTAATAGAGAGTCTGCTTGGATATTCTGTTTTAGGCAGGTTTGTTGATAAGATGGTAGAGACAGATATGAATCAAACGGTTAGAGATGTAATTGAAGAACTAAATCCGCCTTCTAATATACAGATCACTTTAATTGATAAATTGCCGATAATGATGTTTGAGAAGGATTTAATGAGACAGATTTTTTATCATATAATTGGAAATGCGATAAAATTTATGGATAAAGAAAAAGGAGAGATAAAGATAAAATGCAGAGAGGAAAAAAATATGTGGATATTTGATATAAAAGATAATGGAATGGGGATAGAAGAAAAATATTTTGATAAGATTTTTCAAATGTTTCAGACGCTTGCATCAAGAGACGAGATGGAGAGCAATGGAATTGGGCTTACGATAGTAAAAAAAATAGTGGAAATGTACGGCGGAAGCATATGGGTAGCGTCAACCCCAATGATTGGAAGCGCATTTTCATTTACCCTTCCTAAAAATATAATACTATAGAAAGATTTAAAGCATTCACCGCAGAGGCGCAGAGAAAAGATAATGAAAAAGATTTCACCACAGAGAGCGCAGAGAAAATATTTAATAAAAATTTCATTAGTTTTTTCTTTGTGTACTCTGCGCCTCTGTGGTGAATAGTTTTTTGTTTTTCATTTTATCTATTGTTTCTGTTATAATCAGAGAGTTAAATATAAATATTATTGGGGGATTCAATGGATAATAGCGCGTTAATATTACAAGAGGCTAATAAGATTGTAGAGACAGTTGGCATACCTACTATGCCTGCGGTAGTTGCAAAGATTACAAATGAGATCAGAAAACCCAATCCAAATTACGCATCTATTGCTGAGATGATCAAGGAAGACATAGGGCTTTCTGCAAAGGTTTTAAAGCTCGCAAATTCAGCAATGTTTGGCGCAGGACGCGTTGATTCTGTAAGCAGGGCATTAATGATAATGGGGTTTGGAGTTTTTTATAATGTAATTTTATCAACTGCGATTACAGAATCTCTAAAGAAATTCAAGCTGCCTCAGGCAACCTTTAAGGAATTTTGGGAACACAGCATGTTTATGGCAATGACTTGCGCATTGATTACAAAGAATTTATCTGCTTCAGATATTGGAATTGTCTCTGAAGAAAAGGCATATACAGTTGGACTATTTCATGACTGTGGAATACCTTTAATTATAATGAGACATGGAGATACAGAGGATTTATACCGCTATCAGCAGGTTGACTACTCAAATGTCATGCTTGGGGAAGATGATTTAATAAGCACGAATCACTGCGCATTAGGCGGACTTGTCTCAAAATCATGGAAATTGGATAATTTTGTCATTCAATGTATTCAACATCATCATGATGCCCCTAAGACGATTAAAGATGATTCAGTTAGATTGATGTGCGTAATCCTGACAATGGCTGAATGTTTTTATAGCGAGCATTTTACGTCCTTTATGGATATAAAAAATTTTGACGATTCTGCGCTTATCAAAAATATCACCACAGGGCTTGATATGGCAATGGATGAGTATCAAGATATAAGAGAAGAGGTTGCAACGAAGATTGTAAAGTCTATCACTGAAAGTTCGTTATAAGTATTAATTCGCCTATAGTTAAATGGGGAGCAGGTGCGTCATCTGCCCCCTTGCTCAGGACAGGGACCTGAGTGCCTTAAAGGATTAATAAAATATGCCATTAACTGAGCTTACATTTGAAAATTATAAATCTTTTGAAAAACGTGAAACTATTAAGGTCAGACCATTAACTATCTTGATTGGTCGTAATAGTTCTGGTAAAAGCGCTGTTTCAAGACTTCCATTGCTGCTAATGCGCGCAATGAATAGCAAGAATGAAACACCCTTAGAGCTTGAATTTGATGGATTAGATTTTGGCGGATCATTTGTTGATTTAATACATAATCGTTCTCCTCATGGGGCTATTCATTTAGGTGGAAAATTTGAAAGAAATTTAACTAATGGTCAGAAATCTGAATTTAAATTCATAGCTAAGATTCAACATTTTAAAGAGATTAATTTTCAGATCGTTGATGAATTTGATTTTATAATTGACAATAACCCTTCGTTGTCTTTAAAATGGGTTGGTAAAGACCCAGTAGTTGATAAAATGAAGTATTTGAATATAGAATCAAACAAATCTAAAAAGGTACTTTTTAAAGGACTACTTCCACCTCAATATTTTTATACCAAAAAGGGCGTGGAGTTTATTACCAAAGAAATCACAAAACCTAATTATTTAGGTCCTTTCAGGGATTATCCACAAAGATCATATCGAATTCCTACTGGAGTTATATCAGATACTGGAATAAGCGGTTCAAATGCGCCAGATTTATTGATGGACGATGTTTTACGTGGAAAAGGCATAATCTTAGAGGCAGTAAGTAAATGGTTTCAAGAATTTACGCGTGGATGGGTGCTTGATTTGTCTGTAGAAGGCGATAGATTTTCAATAATTATGCGTGACTCTCAAAATGTCTCTGCAATCAATATAGTTGATGTAGGCGCTGGCATTGCGCAGGTCTTGCCTATAGCAGTACAGCGATTTTATGAGAAGATAACCGCTAAATATTGTAAAATTGAAGTTGTCGAGCAGCCAGAATTACATCTACATCCTGCGGCGCATGGCGATGTTGCTGATCTATATATTGATGCAGTCAATGATAATAATGATTCACGTTTTTTTATAGAAACTCATTCAGAGAATTTTATCCTAAGAATAAGACGTAGGATTGCTGAAGGGAAATTATCGCCAAATGACGTTATAATATATTGGATTAACTATGACCTAAAGCATGGTGAACCTCTTCAAGAAATAACTATTACTAAAAATGGTGAGGTAGATAACTGGCCACGCGGAGTATTTTCAGAAGATTTTGATGAATTGATAAATCTAAGAAAAGCACAAAAGAACAATGAAAGTTAATTTTTCACAAGAAGTATTAAATGATAAAAGCACATGGAGAAAACTTGATAGAATTGTGTATTTCTTTGAAGATAAAACACATATCATTGATATTGATGTATGGAATGAATTAATAGATAGTCAATGGATAAAATCAAATAAAGAAATTATAGAAAAATCTTATGTTGAATCAGAATGGCAGTCTAAAAAAAGACATTCATTAATGATTACAATAACTAAGACGACCTATTCTGATAAGAAATTATCACCTGATGATGCTTATAAATGTCTATCAAAGCCTGTTTATGTAGTTGTTGAAAACGCTACGAGTGATGGATTTTTTTTAGATGCAATGATTACTGCCTTTAAAAGAAGTGATTTAGAAAAAGACAAAGATAAACTATGGCAATATTATCAAATGGGAGGAAAGGGAGAGGTAGAAAAATGTGTGGAAATGATACGAAAAAGAACAACAGGTCTTATGAGAGTTATTATAATAACGGATAGTGATTGTAAATATCCCGGTGAAATATCTGAGACAATAAAAAAAGTGAAAGATTATTGTGATAAAGTAAAAGATATTCCTTATAAGATTTTATTAAAAAGGGAAGTTGAAAATTATCTGCCTATTGAATCAATTGGGAAAGAACAATTTGAAGTAGAACATAAAAAAACCTTTGATGCATTTATAAGTCTAACTCATGAACAAAAAGATTTTTTTGATATGAAAGAAGGGTTTAAGAAAAAGAAAAAAAATAATAAAGCAATACTTGGAGTACAATCAGAATTATATAAAGATGTACATGAAGACACTTTAAAAAATCTCTGTGGTGGTTTTGGTAATAATATTGCTAAAATGTTTAATACTCATATAGATAAAATAACTGAAGATTCAATAAGGCAAATCTGTTCTTCAGACAGTAAGGACTCTAACAATGGTTATTATCCTGACCCAGATGAAATTCCAGAAATACTTGATATGATAGAAGGACTGATATGACCACGCAATCATCAAACATAAAGCCTGATATAATTCAACAGACAAGCATAAGGCCTGATATTGCTTATATAGAAGACCTTTTAACTGAAATTAAAAATGGAGAGTTGAGAGTGCCTGACTTCCAGCGTCCATTTGTATGGAAACCAGAGGATATGCTATCTCTATTTGAGAGTATCTATAAAGGTTACCCTATTGGGAGCTTTTTATTTTGGGAGACAGATATGGAAATAAAGTGTCAAGATAAAGTTGGTCCTATACCAATGCCTAATCTAACAATAGAACGTATTGATTATATCCTTGACGGTCATCAACGTCTTGCGACCTTATGCACACTTTTGCTTCAAGAAGATTATCCCAAAAATACTCAACAAAATGATTGGCGTTGGTGGATTTGGTTTGACTTAAAAGGACAAGAATTTGTCCATTTAAAAAATATGCAAAATATTAAACCTCATTATCTACCTATTAGGGCAATATTGAAAACTGTTGATTTCTTAAAGGCAGTTCGTCAGATACAAGAAGTATACAAAGAGAGCGCCACTCAGTTTATTAATGTTGCAGATCAGTTGGTTAATAAAATTATGAGATATAAAGTAACTTTTACACGTATTAAAGGAGGAGATTTAAACAATTCTGTTGAGATTTTTTCACGACTAAATAAGAAAGGACAGGAAATAACGCCTGAACATATGGTTTCCGCCCTAACATACAAAGAAGAGTATCATCTTTCACAGAAAATTGATGAAATTATAGAGGAATTAGCTGTCTATAATTTTGATATTATAAGTCGTATGACAATTTTTCGCACTATTTTAGTTATTGCAGGCGTTGATATTAGAGTAACAGATTGGAATAAGGTCTCTAAAATATTAACTGGTGAAAAGAAAATTGAACAGACTGATTTTAAACAAGTAATGAATGCCTCTCATGAGGCTGTAATTTTAACAACGAAATTTTTAATCAATAAACTTAATATTTCAAATGCAAAATTGCTCCCATACCCATACCAGTTCATATCTCTTTGCAATTTTTTCCATTTCTGTCCAAATCCAGATTCTTCTCAAATGGAAATTCTTAAAAAATGGTTTTGGGCTACCTCATTTTCTGGGTGGTTTTCTAATTTGTCATTTACACAGACAAGTAATGCGATAAATGAAATGGGTGAATTGGCAAAAAAAGAAATTAATAAACCTAAAATTGTCTCGTTTAATGAGAGTGCAAGACCTTTTCCTATTGAATATAATATAAGAAGTTCAAGGGTTAGATCGTTATTACTTTTTATGTTGACTTTGAACCCAATGGACACTGAATCAGGGATGCCAATCAATTCTTCTCATATTATAACTCAGGATGGAAATATTGGACGAATTTTTACTGGTAATGTAAAAGAGATTATTAACTCTTCTGCTAATAGAATTTTCTTAAAAAATAAACCAGAAAAAACAATAAAAGATCAATTACTATCTATTCCTTATGATAGACTTGATGATGTCTTAAAAAGTCATGCCATATCACAAGACGCTTATAATGCGCTTAAGAGCAATAATCCTGATGAATTTATTAAATATCGAATGGATTATTTAATGGAATTTGAAAAAAACTTTATAGAAAAAATGGGGATAAAAATATCTGAAGAAACTCCATCTAAAGAGGCAGAAATAGATACTGATTAAGCAAAATACTATTTAAATATTACCCGCCCCCGATCAACCTCATGTCCTCCTCTGATTGTAATGTCAGCGCAAAGCGCCTGCCTTAATATTGAAAACAGGGTAACCACAAGGGTTACCCCTACATTAATTTGGTTCTTGTAAATTTCAAGTGGGTAAGTAATATTTGTCCAATCTACAAGATTGAACCAATGTTATTTGTGAGATAATGTTGGAAGGTTACCTACTCATAATTTACAAGAACCATTAATTTATATAATGTTATATAATAATATAGAAATACTGAATATATCAAATATTTATAAAGGGGGCATATAAATGTCTAGCCTTGAGAGATTAGATAATAGTCGTCTGATATTACCTGTTGAATATAAAAAGGGCATGACAGTGCCGGGTATTATATATGCAAGCCTTGAACTTGAGGGGCATCTTGAAACAAGGGCTATAGATCAAGTTGCCTGTGTTGCGTCTCTGCCCGGTATTGTTGGGTATTCCCTTGCAATGCCTGATATACATGCTGGATATGGTTTTCCTATTGGCGGCGTTGCAGCATTTGATATGGATAATGGCGTTATCTCACCAGGCGGCGTTGGATATGATATTAATTGCGGAGTAAGACTGGTAAGGAGTTTTATAACCAAAGGCGAGATAATGCCTGTTATCAGGGAGGCTGTTACTGGGCTTTATAACGCTATACCTTCTGGACTTGGCGCAAAGGGAAATATAAGACTGAATAAAAGTGAATTAATGCAAGTTTTAATCAAAGGCGCAAGATGGGCAGTTGAGCGGGGTCTTGGCAAGGAGCAAGACCTTTTAAGGATTGAATCAAATGGCTGCATGGGTGATGTTTATACTGAGACAGTCAGTGAAAAGGCAATATATAGAGGGCTTAATCAACTTGGAACTCTTGGCTCCGGGAATCATTTTTTAGAGATACAATATGTGGATAAGATATATGATGAAGCTGCTGCCGCTTGTTTTGGATTGTTTCTAAATCAGGTGACTCTGATGATACATACAGGTTCAAGGGGGCTTGGGCATCAGGTATGCACTGATTATATCTCAATAATGGAGAAGGCAAGCCGTAAATATGAGATAACTCTGCTTGATAAGGAGTTGTCATGCGCCCCATTTAATAGTTCAGAGGGCGGGGATTATTTTTCAGCTATGAAGGCATCCGCTAATTATGCGTGGGCTAACAGGCAATGTATCAGCAATTTTGCTTGTGAAGCTGTTATTAAGAGTATTGGAATATCACCAAAGAGCGCTGGGTTTGAATTGGTATATGATGTTGCCCATAATATTGCAAAGATTGAAAGACATATCTATAAAGGTAAAAAACAAGACCTAATAGTGCATAGAAAAGGCGCAACAAGGGCATTTCCCTCAGGTCACAGTGAGCTTTCAGCAGAGTATAAAGACATAGGACAGCCTGTGCTGATACCCGGAGATATGGGCAGGGCATCGTATGTGCTGATTGGGATGCAGGGTAGTATGGAAAAGACCTTTGGTTCAACATGCCATGGAGCAGGCAGGGTGATGTCAAGACATCAGGCGTTGAAGGCTGCGAAAGGCAGATCAATATTTAATGAGATGGAGCATTTAGGGATAATGCTGATAGCAAGCGATAAACGGACTATTGGAGAGGAGATGAGCGAGGCATATAAGGATGTGTCAAAGGTTATAGATGTGGTAGAGGCATCTGGACTTTGTAAAAAGGTTGCCATGCTAAGGCCTATTGGAGTGGTTAAGGGGTAATTGGCATATCTCTTTTACTATCAACGATACAAAAAAATCCAAACGGAATACTGCCTTCATTTCTAAGCTGATGCCTCTTTAATGGCTGTACATAGGCAATGTCAAATGGTCTTAGTTCCATAGAAATATCATCAATTTTCAATTTACCATCTCCGCATATACAGATAATCACATGCTCATGAACATGACGCTCCAATGATGAAAATCCATTGGGCGCAATCTCAAAATATCTTAGATCAAAGGCTGTTTTTTCCCCAAATCTCCCAATAAGCTCCTGCCTTTTTATATTATAAAAATCAGGGTTATCTGATTGTTTATATTCAGTAATGCCTCTGCCGCTCCACGTAAAATCATCGTTAAATTGCAGATATTCCATGATTGAATCTTTGGTATAAACATTATTATTAATCTCGCATGAACTTATAAAATCGTCTGTTCTGTCTACAGACTTTGAACAATGAGGAAAATGCCTTTTAATCTCTTCCATAAAGGTCTGGGTATTAATTGTCAGATTATCAGAATAACCGTAAAGCGACCCTCCTATTAGGAATATCACATCCTCTCTATATAGAGATGACATATCTCTGATATTTTCAATCCCCATGCCTCCAGCAGGGCAGGGCAGGGCTTGTTTTAATCCTCCAAGTGATTCCTTAGAAAGCGAGAGGCTTATAGCCTTACACTGCTCAATGCTTAGATTAAACCTGCCGCCATGATTTGGAAATATTGAGATATCCCCGCCAATCAAACGAAATATCGTTCCAAGCAATATTTCAGGGGCTATCCCATGTCTTAGGTCATTAAAATGCGTGCCAGCGAGGGAAGGATGAAGCATGATTATCAGATTATATTTCCCTGATAAATATCTGACCATATCAAGCCCAATCAAAAATGGCGAGAGTAATATTCCCTTTACGCCTTGCTTGGCCGCAAATGCAATCTGCTCCTCCATCTGCTCAAATGGGGCAAGAATATTTGGGAAATAAAGCGTCTCCCTTCCTGTTGTTAGCGCAGCGTTTGTTACTGCCTCCTGACACCTCAAAACCCGCTCATGAAATGAACTGAATGAGTGGTCAATCAGTCCATGGTCATCCTTTAAGAGATCGCCTCCGCCAAGGGCGAATTCCTTAGCGATCTTGGCAAACTCTTGAGGGCTTGCCCCCATTGGTTTTAAGGCTGTGCATAGAAGGGGCCTTCCCCATACGGCAGTTTTTTCTCTTATCCCATTGATGCCAAATTTAGCGCCTTTGAATTTATCTAAAAATTGCTCAGGGAGAGAGAGTTTTACGATGCGGATATTGGTTTTTATAGAGATATTTCCATATAGGATATTTAGAAATTGGGGTATCTGAAAACCCGTTATCTCAGGGTTATAGGCAATTACTGCTGAGTATCTGTCTTTTGAGAGTGCAGTGATTGATGCAATACTGCCTATTATCTCTGTCTCTATGAAATGCGATTTGATGAGATTGTAAGGCAGTTCAACGGTCTGCTCAAGGGCGATTTCCTTTGCAAGGGTCTCGGCATCTTGAGGAGATATAGAGGTGAATTCATAGGTTATTAGTATTTTTTGGTTGATCATTTATTTCTCTTAAAAGGGACAGATCAAAATGACGCTGTCCCTCAATAATATTAATTCTCTATATCAACCAACAATATTTTTTTCGCTCAGCAGGTCTCCCTTAACTCCAATTGTTGTCTCAACCATAGGGATATTTTTCTTTGAACGCGTGATAGCTTCCTTTAATATCGCAGTAAGTCCACCGCAGCAAGGAACCTCCATCCTAAGGCAGGTTAGTTTTTGAATCGGTATGTTAGTAAATATCTCAGTAAACTTTTCAATATAGTTTTGAGAGTTATCAAGTTTTGGACATCCGATTAAAACCTTTTTATTTTTTAGAAATCTCTCATGAAAATTCAGAGCTGCGAATGCTGTGCAGTCTGCTGCAACAAGCAGGTCTGCATTCTGAAGAAAAGGAACTGCAGTTCCCATGAGATTAATCTGAATAGGCCAGTGTGTAAGCCTGAAATCTGTTGGATTCTCTGAGGCTGTTGGTTTTACTGAAGAACATGAAGGACATTCGTCCGCATGATTATCGTGCATTGTTAAACCTCCGAATATATAGCTTCGCTATATATTATTAAAAGCAATTTAGTCTGCGAAGGCTTGCAGCCCTCACACTCCTGCAGAAGCCGCAATATATAGCTACGCTATATATTATTAAAAGCAATTTAACCTGCAAAGGCTTGCAGCCCTTGTAATCTACTGGCTACTGCAGAAGATTTATCTTTACCATGTAAAGCTGACAACTTATACAGTTATAATATAATCGAAATTATTTGATTATGCTATGATTTAGCTCATATTTTGGGATTACAGAGTGTTAATTTTAATAAATTGACACTCTTGACATTGTTTAATATAAATGTTATCTACTTTCAATTTTCACATCACCACATCTAAGTCCAGAAAATAAATCAATGAATTTCATTATTAATTTATTGAATATTCCTTAACTTTCTTTCTGACCCAATTATTGATTTCAATATTAAGTTCTTTATCTTTAAGTCCAGTTTTAAGGAGATTCGTTATTCTAATTCTGTCAAAAAGTATTCCTGCATCTCTTGAATAGTCATGCCAATCATAATCGGGGATAATACACGGTACAAAAAAGGCTTGCAATGGATTACAAGCCCAATGAATATATTGAGTCCAAGATTCATAATGATTATCTTTTGTAGTTTTGTCTTTCCAGTCTTTTCCAGCAGCACATTGCACTAATATAACACACTGGCTGCTCCGCTTATCATCAAATTGCTTCCAAGCTACAATATCAACCCCCCTATCCTTATATTTAGCTTTTGGCGCAGTATTAAAATCTTCATTCAATTTGTTACATAACTCTCTTACTTTTTCCTTAATTGAAATAGGTTTGTCTTTTAAAGTCGGCCAACCCATAAGATATACCTCTCCTTTGAGATATTCCTTAATTACATGTGCTGAAATTCTTTCAAAGAGTTTAGAACTTTCAGAAGAACCACCTTGTAAGCCAAATAATGAAAAGATTAGACATACTGTATAACTGTTAGTCTCATAAATTATTTTTCGGTCAATTATATTACCATCTACAGCAAATGGAGGATTTTGATATTTATATTGTCTTTTTGTAAGTTCGTTCCACACACTGTCAATAAAAGCATTAGTAGGTTCTTCCAAAGAAGTTTTCTCTAAAAAATTAATTATATCAGCTTTTGAAATATTCTCGGCAGTTGTAGCTAAATAAAGTTCAATCCAATCTGCAACACTAAAGTGTGATTTAGAATCAGGAATCTTTATCATTTTATTTTGATACAGCCTTAAAAAGTTCCTTTACTGTTTCTAAGCACTTTTTCACTTCTGAAATAATTTCATCATTCCTCTTATAACTATGAGCAACACCAAGAGCTTTTTTAAGACTTCTACTTGCACTTGTTAAATTTCTTCTTAACATAGTTTCTTCCCCATCTGACATCTCGTAAGCCTCACGAAGATTTCTTGTATCTTCAAGATATGCTACAGCTTCAGGGTTGGTTACAACATTGGTTAAATAATTATTTATATCCCGTGAATCAGCTATAACACTCTGTTTTTCTTTACCCTCGCCGTATATCCATGATAATAAATTTTTAAGTTCTTTCATTTTATTTGTTTTGATGGGCTTATCAAGAGGTATCTCTTTTGATTTTTCTGAAAGACCTAAATATCTCTTTATAGCTCCTTGTCCAATTGATAAGAATAGAAAAGAAAAATTTTCTTTTGCCTTAGTTGTATCATAGTCAAATTCTTCCTCAGATTGTTCAAGCATACTATGACATATATAACTTTTTCTTACAAAAGCCTGTTTATCTCCCAGCAATTTTTCAATTTCTACTATACTATGGCCTTGCTTTTCCATTTCTTTTATATATCTGGCTTTTGCATAGGCATCCCATTTTTTTAATCCAGCTATATGTCTAATACCCATATATGACAAAATTTCATTGCGAGTTGGATAGATTATAGTTGGTAAGATAGATAGATTAATTCGAACTTCTGAAGTAATTTTAGGCCAAGTTTTGATTTTAAGCCTATCTCTAAGGTCATCATCAAGTAGTATCTTAACAGTTGAAAGGCGACGATTACCTTCTGCTACTGTAAAGTTAGTATCTTTTGCATTTACAAACTGAATATATTTTTCATTATTAGGATTTTTCTTTAAGTCTAAAGATTCTATTTTTGGCGGGATATTAATAGGTGCAACAACCAATGGCTCCTCTTCAAAATAACCATTCATGCTCATTGAAACAGCAAGTTCATCTAAATCAAATTCTCTATAAAGCACTTTTAAGATTTCTTCTTCAGATTCTCTATGAATCGTTTCTGACAAGCGTGGATTATCTTTATCAAGATGAAGTCTTTCAACTGGGATATAAATTTTTTGAGATTTGCGCCCTTCACTTATATTATTATCTCTTATCATCTTAGCCAAACCTTTAAAGCACGAGGAATAATTATAATCTATAATTCCTATAGTATCTCAACCATTTTTGAAGTTTTATAAATTTTATCATATGATATAACAACAAGTAAAGTAGAGCGACATATTTAATTTGGGCGTATGCAATACGCCCCTACGTGTCATTAAAATCAATAATATTGATAAAAGATTTTTTGGCTTACCTGCGTCTGCCGCCTCTAAATCCAGACGATCTGTAACTAGTTCTTCCAACCCTATTGCTTACCTTGCGGTTGAAATTCTCCTGTTTCATCTGTATTCTTTGCTGTCTTCTCTCAAAGAAGCTGCTGTGTGTTTCTTTAGTCCTTGCGCCGTTTGTGCCATAATCATTATTTGAACCAAAATATGGTTTTCTTGATATATTGTTTGTCTTGAAATTATCATAATCGTTTCTATTTACCCTATTACCGATCATGTGAAACATAGAAGACATAAACATATACTTCCCGTAAAATTCCCAAAACGAATGTCCTGATTCGTCTTTTTTCCAATTTCCATAACGTGAATCACCGACATATTGATAACCCGGCGGATATGCAGTATCCGAGATATTACCCTTAGAGTCTTTTGAAAGTATTGTCATTCCAAGATAATTCTCATATTGCTTATAAATCTTCTCAGGAACTCTCTCCCAATCGGTTTCTTTGTTATCATATGTTAGCTCTGCTACAGGTTTATTATCAATCTTATTATCAGGTTTAGGCCTGTTGCCCATTTCTGAAACAGCGCTTGAGTCTTTGACATGCTCACGCAGCATTACGCCAGTAACTATGGTGTATTTATGGAAATAGCCGCCGTCTTCCTTCATGTCTGAAAGGATAACGGAGTACTCAGGGTAACGGATAAGGTCTGCCCTGAATTTTTCAATAGGATTTGGGACTTCACACCCAACAAGCATTATCAGGGTTAAAATCAATAAAATTAAATGGGGACTGACCCTATTTAATAATATTTGCCTGACTATTAGTCTGATGATTGAATAGGGTCTGTCCCCATTTAATTCACGGCAGGATATTTGTGAATTCATATTCCTTGACAAAATGTCCTTCATATAGTTCAAATTCATCTTCTCCCCATTGTTTTATGGTGATAAAATTTTCTTCTTGTTCATCTTCATAATCCCATCTGATTAGTTCATCACCCTCTCCGTGGCCGTCTTTAAGAAAATAGCCTGCGCTGGTTTGGCTAAGAAAGAATTTCTTAGTCTTATAGTCAATCTCAGTTGAAGGGTCTTGATCTCTTTTAATCATATCTATAATAGAATGGTCTAAATTAGAGAGCAGAACCTTGCGTGAGACAAGCCATATGACTTGAGAATCAGTCTTTTCCATAACTAAATATATTATATTATCTTTTGCATCAGGGCTTTTAAGTATCCATTCCTCAGTAAATTCATTGTCCCAGTCATAGATATTATAACCGCTGACCTCCCATGTCTTGAGGTCATAATCAACGAGATACCCTATCTTTAATTTGGACAAAATAAGGTCTTTTATGGGATCAAATTGATCTTTATCCGCTTTTTTCTTAAAAAAATCACCTAATGACATTTTTAATTATAGAATAATTAGATTTTAAAAGTAAATTTAAAAAGTGAAAAAGAATTCACCACAGAGACACAGAGAAAAAATAGTGAGAAACTAAAAGTGAAAAGTTAGAAACATCTAAAGAAAAAAATTTATTTAAATGCTTCTCACTTTTAGTTTTTCACTATTTTTTAATTTGGGCGTATGCAATACGCCCCTACGTACTAGTTTTTCTCTTAATCATAAACCTTATCAATATAATTATGAACTAGTCCAGCAAAATACCTTGCCCCAACTCTCAATGCCTCTTCATCAAAATCAAATATACTACTATGTCCATCAACATAGCCAATATCAACTTTCTGCGCCCCAATCCTTACAAAACATCCGGGTATCTTCTCAAGAAAATATGCAAAGTCTTCACCGCCAAGCGATGGAGATTTTATCTCAAAAAATCCTTCTTTACCATACATATCAATAGCCGTAAGCCTTGCATAATTGCTTTCCATATTATGATTAATTACTGGCGGATACCCTTCTGTAATTTTTATGGAAATCTCTATATCATATAAGATAGACAGGCTATTTATATGAGTCCTCATACGATTCTTGATTTTTTCTCTTATTTTTGGGTTTGTTGTTCTTATAGAGCCTTTAAGCATCGCCTTTTGAGCTATGGCATTATGTACGCTTCCAGCATTGAAGACGCCTACAGAAATCACCCCTGACTCCCGCGGGTCTATCTCTCTGGAGATAATACTTTGAAGAGAAATGACCAATTGGCTTGCTATAACAATGACATCCGCAGTTTCATGAGGTCTTGCGCAATGCCCTCCCTTACCCTTTAGTTCTATCTCAAAGGTATCGGTTGAGGCTGAGATTACTCCTTGCTTTATTGCAATCACGCCTATCTGAAATCCAGTATCAATATGTCCTCCAAATATTGCGTCAACTCCGTTGAGCGCGCCCTCTATAATCATTGGCAATGCGCCTCCTTCACCCTCTTCCGCAGGTTGAAAGATAAAAACTACATTTCCCTTTGGCGGATTCGCCTTTAAGATAGCAGCGCACCCAAGCAATATTGCCACATGCCCATCATGACCACAGGCGTGCATTATACCAGAAATCTCTGAGGCAAAAGGCAGCCCAGTCTCTTCTATTATAGGGAGAGCATCCATGTCTGCGCGCAATGCTATTGTCGGCATGTCTTCATTGACCATCAATCTGGCTACAATGCCAGTCTTTGCAATACCGCTCTTATATTCAATGCCTAACTCACTCAAACACTCAGCAATGAACGAAGATGTCCTAATCTCTCCAAATGCAAGCTCTGGACGTCTATGAATCTTGCGCCTAATACCTTTCATCCATTCAAATAATTTATCATCAACGACATTATTATTCATATCCTCTTCCTTATTAATGTAATGATATATTTAATCTCATCGCTTTTAAATACATACGCAGACCCAAAATATATCATGCTGCACATAGACATTGTTATTAATAAATAACCGCCTTTAAAAAGCATATTTCCATTTTCTATCCAAGGTATCTGATTAATCAAAACCCATCCGCCTGCCCCCATCACTATTGAGGCTGCCATAGTCTTGATAAATGAAATAATAACCCCCTTTAAATCAAACCCATTTAAATTTCTATATAAATAAAAAAGCAGCATAAAGAAATTTATAGTTGCGGAAATAGCATTTGCCATAGCAAGTCCGCCAAAACCAAACGGCTCAATCAGCATTATTGAAAAAAATAGATTTATTATCAGGGAAACAGCCGTTATCTTCACTGGCGTCTTAGTGTCCTGCATAGAATAAAAGGCAGACGTCAACATCCTTGCGCCAACAATCGCCCAAATCCCGCATGAATAATACAACAATGCAATTGCAGTATTTTGTGTTGCTGCATAATCAAACTTACCCCTTTGAAATAATACATGGATAATAGGTTCTCCAAGCATCATTAGCCCTATCATGGATGGAATGGTTATTGCAAAAAGTAATTTTAGTGAAAAAGACAGGTCATGTTTGATGCTTGCAATATCATTTTTTGCTGCGTGTTCTGAAAGCGTTGGCAGGACTGCAGTGCTTAGGGCAACGCCAAATATCCCAATTGGAAATTGAATCAGACGCATTGCATAATAAAGATAGGCAATGCTCCCGACATCTAGATATGAGGCAAGCATTGTGCTTATAAAGATATTTAATTGATTGACCCCCATGCCCATAGTTGCTGGAATCAACAGTAATCCCATTTTTTTTAGGGCAGGATGACGAAAATTAAACAGAGGTTTGAGGGAATATCCACCCTTTATAAATACAGGAATCTGCCAAACAAACTGCGCAACACCTCCAACGCTTACCCCAATGGCTGCAACTACTACAGGCTGTTCAAAGAAAGGATATAATATGAGAATGGTTACAATAATCCCAAGATTAAACCAAGCAGATGCAAGCGTTGGGATAAAAAATACCTTTCTGGCATTAAGCGCTCCCATTATAAGGGCCGCAAAACTGACAAATATGAGAAATGGAAACATTATCCTTGTTAAAAGCACGGTTATTTGAAATTTAAATGGGTCAAGTGTAAATCCTGGGGCTATAATCTTTACAATAACTGGCGCAAATATGATGCCTGTGATACAAAGTCCTCCAACAAAGATAATCAAAAAGACAAATACAATCCTGACAAGTTTTATTGTTTCTTCCTCTCCGTGTTTTATCCTATACTCTGAAAGCACAGGGATAAGGGCAGCAGACATAGCGCCTTCAGCAAAGAGGTCCCGCATGAGATTGGGTATCCGAAATGCCACAAAAAAGGCATCTGAAAGACTTGTTGCCCCAAAGAATTTAGCGATGACCATATCCCTTATAAAACCAAGCACACGGCTTGCAAAGGTTGCGGCAACTATTACTGAAGCGCTCCTTACGATTGAACTTTTTTTATCCAATTATCAACTTCAATGCGCCTAATGTCGTTAATACAAATATCAGCACAAGTGAACCCCCTACTATAAAAATTACCCATTTTATCTTATTCAGAGTCTTGCGAATATACTCATATTTATAAAAAACCTTCTTTTCAACAAGATTAAGAATAGCAACAACCAATAATATTATATCATCAAACCATCCAAAAAATGGCACATCTGGGATTAAATCAAATGGGTAGACTATATATAATAGACTAAAGATTAAAAAGATTATTGGACCCCTGCCTGATTTTTTATTTTGGTCTGTATTAAAGAACTTGATTATTGGATTAGAAGAGACACTCTGTCTTAGATTATTTATTATAGAGTTTATATTGTTCAAGGGGTTCCTTAGTTATAATCTTTATTTTGGGATATAATATATTTAATATTAGTATCTATAATGATAGAACATTCAACGATTTTCTTTCAACTTAGATTTATTTGGGCGTATGCAATACGCCCCTACGTAATTATACTTTTGCAGGTATTTAATTAATTTATGATTTAAGATTCAATGAAGAAATTTAAGATTTATGATTTAAGATTTATGATTTAAAAGCATTCAAAAAAACTGATTTTCTTTTTAAATCTTTTTTTAAATCATAAATCATAAATCATAAATCATAAATTTCTTCATAAGTCTTTTTTTAAATCATAAATCATAAATCATAAATCATAAATTTCTTCATAAATCTTAAATCATAAATCATAAATTAATTATCATAGAATATAATATGTTAATAATCAATAGCTTACTAATAAAATATAAATAACTACTTGACATATTGTAAATCTTTATTTTATAAAATAGAGTTAGGTTGATTTTATAATGAAAAAAGGAGGTTACTAAGTGAACGAAATTGAATTTTCCAATAAGACCTCAGATATAGCTATTTTATTTAAAAGAGATATAGGTTTAGTTTTTGAGTCAATAAATGATAAATCGCGAAAAATTGAATCAAATCTATTAAAATTCAAAAGATTAAATAATGTAAAGCTGTTTATTTCTTTTATGTATATAAAGGCATGGTTAAAACAATTTTTTGCTGGTGAGGACTATAATGATAAAGGGATATATCAATATAATATTGGTAATTATCAGCAGGCTATTATAGATTTTACAAAAGCCATCAAATTAAATCCTTTTAATGCAATGGCTTATTCTAATTTAGGAAATACTCATTATAAATTAGGCAATTATCAACAAGCAATTAACAATGATACTAAGGCAATAGAACTATATTTAAGAAAGTCATATGATTATCACAAGGTTTATAATAACCGAGGTCTTTCTCATTTTTATTTAGGCGATTACCTTAATGCTGTTAATGATTATACAAAGGCAATTGAACTTAACCCTCAATATGTAATGGCTTATTTTAATCGAGGAATTTCTCATTTTTATTTAGACGATTACGCTAATGCTGTTAATGATTATACAAAGGCAATTGAACTTAACCCTCAATATGCAAATGCTTATTGTAATAGAGGGGTTTCTTATTTCAAATCAGATAACTATCAGCTAGCTATTAATGATTATATAAAGGCAATTGAACTTAACCCTCAAGATGCAGTGGCTTATTTTAATCGTGGGATTTCTTATGCCATGAGAGATAACGAACATCAAGCAATCGAAGATATTAAGATTGCTGCCCATTTATGGTATAAACCCGCTCAAGATTATTTAAAAAATCAAGGTATTGAATAATTAGAGGCAGGCACAGGGTCTAAGACCCGCTTCAAAAAACCTGTCCCTGCATTGTTCTTAAACTCCATCCGCAATCATATCCGCAATTACTAATGACCCTGTCGGGTATGCTGTGTTTGGTATAAAGGTTAAATCAAATGCCATTTCTATTGGGTTTGAATCAGTATCTGCAAAGTTCAGCGAACCGTTTGGAGTGATAAAACAATAGCCATATAAATTCAGCATTGAACCATACGGCACATTTCCGATGAACATGAAATGCCCTTGAAATACTGCCTGCGTATGTGATAGTATTGTCTGGTTAGTATAAGCCACAGATGTAAAACCAATTGTCAAAGCCTCTCCGTCAGTGATTGTGCCAGTTGGTAGAATTTTTATCAGACCTCTGTCATAATTGACAGTATAGTCAGTCCCCTCTGTGTATGTGATTGGTGATCCGCCAGTTGATGCTATTACTGGTTTTGTTGCAGTTGATATTTTATATTGCGCAATCCCCCCTGCTGCCTGCAATTGTATTAATGCCCCGAGTTTAGCGGTCACTAATTGTGCTGCCGTTACTCCGCCAGCCTGAGCTGCAGCCGCTGGAGTAGATGCAAGCATAAATTTCTGTAGATTGACTAATGATACCTCCGCAACCGTTATCTTTGCTGTTGCCTCTGAACCGATTGGCGCTATAAAGGCAGGGACGTTAATCCCAGATGTGCTGTCCTTGAGTATCTGTGTGACTGCCTTGATATTCAACTGCCCAGTTTTAAGCAATCCGAAAGGCAGGTATGAATTACGGTTAACACCTAAAAATGACTCACCCTTTCCTAAGGTGATGTTGTTTGTGTTGATTGATGGCGAAATGTTATTCATGTTTTAATCTCCTTGTTGACCAAACGTAGGGGCTACCTATGTGTCTGCCCTGTCTGTATATCAAAAGGGCAAATACATAGGTTCGCCCCTACGGTTTTTACCCAATAAATTTGGTCTCTAAATATTTAAAATGATAGACTGCTGAAACAATAGCCTTATTATTGACCTCTGGTAATATCTCTGTTTGAACTAACCCATATTTCCCGCATAGATTCACACTACCGTTGTTGAAGTATAAATCAATGTCAACTGATCTCTGTATTGCTATGAGGGCGTCTTCTGAGAGCCTATAAATATCGTTTGCATTTTGAGCAGATAAATAGTAAGTTACTTTTATCATAAGCTCCCTCTGATAAGCCGCATCACTGATTGTCACAAACTTCTCAATGCTTGGAACAATAAATAGAGATGGATAGATAGGATGTTGAGGCTGCCAAAATCCATAATGTATCGGCATCGATGGAAGCCCTTGCTTGAACCTTCGTGTCAACTCAGCTATAATCTTCTGCCTTTGCGTGCCTTCTATGAAGTTTGAATATGTTCTCGTTATATTCATATTTTCTCCGTATGAATTAATTTAAGATTTATGATTTAAGATAATGAAAGAAATTTAAGATTTATGATTTAAGATTTAAGATTTAACAGCATTCAAAAAAACTGATAATCTTTTAAAATCTTTGTTTGAAATCTTTTTTTAAATCATAAATCTTAAATCATAAATCATAAATTTCTTCTTATATCTTAAATCTTAAATTATCTTTCATGCCCTTGTCACCCCCACGGCATAACCTCCGTCATTATTTGTATATATCCATTCCTTGACCGTGCCGATTGGATAATTATTGTCGCTGATACTAATTAATCCTACAACTCTATGTATAAATGTCGGCACTGCGTCTTTATAATCGTATAAACAATAGGTGTATGATATAAACCCTGCGTTAATCTGTACCGATACATTGTCAATCTTTTGCCCTGTCACTATAGTTGTATTGTTTTGCTCTATGATATTGTAAGGGATGTCCATGCAGTCAAAGCAGTTATATGTTTGGGCGTTTGTCCATGATGTCAAGACACTCTTATTTATGCTCCCGCCATTTACACGCCATGCCATTTTGTATGTTGTGATATAGTTATCAGTGACAAGCTGGATTGAATTCACAGGAGATCCATAAGCCTGAGCATTATAATTTCCGTTATAACTACGTGTGCCATAGCCATAAAATATAATGTAATTATCCTGACCATTATATGTATCCGCAGCCATTACAAATAAATCTTTATCCCCTATGCGTGTATCTGAGATAAGTCCATTTGTGCTAAATGCCCATGCCCCTTCAATAGTGTTAGGATTCCACATAATATAAAAATTGCCAGGGCTTGTTATGCTCAATCCCTGAGGCGTTGTTATCATCATCGGAGTCCAATTAACACTTTGCCAATTGCCCCCGCATGATCCAGATGATACTGCGGTTACTGCGCATCCAACAGGAACACCTGAGCCATTGTCGGTACTAAAACTTCCTGCGCCATAGTTTATAGTATTCTCAGCATAAATAAGCGATTCAAGGATTGTATTGATACCAATGATTAATTTCTCGGTATATGTATATGTCGTTTCGGTTACACTAAAAGGGTCTGATGTAACACTGAATGAAGTATTTAATCCTCCTGTATCACAGACTAAATGGTTTGTCCCACTGCCATACAATGGCGTATAGCCTTGCGTATTGCTCATTGTCCTGCTTAATTTCCTGATTATCATCTGATTAAAAGCCATAGCCATAACTGGTACGTAAAAAGTCCATGTATCAGGGTCCCCGCTGCTTATTTGCCCTGCGCCATTGCAGATTCCACCGCCTGAGTCTGTATATAAATAAGCTGTTGATATGGCATTGCTGCTCCCTGCATTGTAATAATTTATCCTATATTTATATTGTATCCTGACAACAAACCCTTGCGCAATGTTATATCTAATAGTTGCTTGGACCTGGACGGCTTGGATAGTGTATCCATAATCAACCATATCATTATTGCTGTCTATTGAATAACTATGACGCGCTGAACTGCATGGTGATAATTCATAATCATAGGAATTAAGGGCTGGCGAATAATTCTGATCACTGCCGATTATTGGTGAAAATTGAAGCTGTCCGATTGAGTAACTATTAGTATCCCCCCACATTCCTGTTGTTAAAACATGTGTTAGAAAATTAATATTATAATTATCTATTGATGACCTTCCCTCTCCATGCTGTGGAAGGCAGGCGTAAACCAGATTTGAGGTTGGATGTCCTTGAGCGGTCAATAAAAACCCCTCAACTGGATTTATGGTTAGGTTTAATTTATTCTTAGCTTGATCTGATGTAAGTTGCGTCAAGGTATAATCCATATTCATGGAAAACATAAGATATGCGCCGTTCAGATTCAATAGATATAGCGATTTAAGACAGGTTTTTTTATGATCAAGATGACTGATGATGAATAGAGATGTCTTATTACCTTTAGACTCAAGCATAAATTTGACTGCAACGTTGTCATTAATATCAAATGCAGAGGCAGCGTTTGTAAGCGCGCCATTAGTCCGTATTTTTGCAGTTGGAGAGCAGTTATAGAATATTGGCACGTTTGTATATGTTTCTGTGGTTGCGTTAGAGTTATTATCTAATATTGAGATATTGGCAGTGTCGTCTGCGTAATTGACTTGGGTAATGACCGCCCATGCGACACGCTGTTTTAAGACTGTTGATATGTCAGGCATATTTTGTATCATGGTTATCCCTTAATTAATTTAAGATTTAAGATTTAAGATTTATGATTTAAAAAAAGATTTAAGAAAAGATTTAAAAGATTATCAGTTTTTTTGAATGCTTTTAAATCTTAAATCTTAAATCATAAATCATAAATTTCTTCATTGAATCTTAAATCTTAAATTTCAATTATAAACTCCCAGAGGCATAATAATATCGCTATTGATATTCAGCGTATATGATACTGCGCTGTCTGTTAATATCTCACTGTCTGCTGCTGGCGGTTGATTTAATTTATCTGTGTTTCTGCATTTATTGGCAGTTACAAGTCCGCCGTTTTGAAGCATTCCTATTCCATTTTTATAAATCATGCAGCGTTGTCCAAGTTGATATTTTGAGAAATCAGAACATTTAAGCCAGTATCCCCCGCCCTTGAAGTTGACAAACCATTGAAGACGCTGGTCATTAAGCCATGAGTTATTTAATTCATAGTTTGGACCGCCTGATTTAACCTCTCCAGATGAATCTACAAGCCCGCAGCCTGCTATTATCCCTGATGTGAAACATTTAGTCTCAAACCAGCCATAAGCTATCGGCACTGGATTACATGGATTCTTACCCTCAAACATTCCATAGGCGGTTATTGCCTCGCCAGGTATGAAGTTTGATGTTATGTCAAATTGAAATTGCGGTTTCCAAACTCCGCCTAAATCATCGTAGGTATGCGCCAGATGATTATCTGCTGGAATCATCCCAGAACCGTTCAGTGATATGCTTGCGCTGATATTTGAAAGCTCTGCGCCAACTGTTAAACTGATTAAGCCGCACATCTTAGGGATAGGCACTTCAATGATTAAAGATGGCAAGGCTCTTGTTACCATGTTTGGTTCTGACACCTGATTTGTTATAGTTTTTTCTTGAGGCGTTCCCTTAAAAAATACATTGTTCTGAGTAACAATCTTAATCCCTTCCATCGCTGTATGCGAGGCTTGATACCAATGCAGCTGCTTCATACACGATGACCCGCATGCCCCTTGCTGAAGCGGCGGTAATGTTGTTGTCTTGATTGAGGTACCAATAGTTGTTATAGTATAATCCTCGCATGCGTCTACACAATATAGGCAGTCCATAACTGATGCGCTTTTCTTCTTTAATACTGCCGTTATTGGATATGTTTTAATGTCAACGCCACTCTTGACTATCGGGACCGAAATTATAACGTTTTTGCCACTATCAGTCTTGACATCTATCTTTGTCAAAAATGATGGGCAGCAGATACCGTTAGGCTTCAACTCCTGTCCTTCGATATAAGCGGTTATTGGTAATATTTCATTCATAGATATCCCTTAATTAATTTATGATTTAAGATTCAATGAAGAAATTTAAGATTTATGATTTAAGATTTATGATTTAACAGCATTCAAAAAAACTGATAATCTTTTAATCTTTTCTTAAATCTTTTTTTAAATCATAAATCATAAATCATAAATCATAAATTTCTTTTTACATTCCTGGCACGGTGAACGAATCATTCAAGATAGTATCTTTATCAGAATCCGTATATCCAAGCGCCGTTATTTTTAGCGTATGCTCTCCTATTGCCAGACTTCCGCAGTCCACAGTCCCGTTTGCTGCGGTTGTTCCTACTAAATAACCATCTACCTCTACGCTTGCCCTAGCTACTAACGCTTGAGAGCAGGCGTCTTTTACCGTGATTGTCACAGGGCGTTTTGCGCTATATGTATTGCCTCCAAACTTTACCAATAATGAGCCGTATATATTAGTGGTAATAGTTCCAGCTTGATTATTTTTTGATGGAGTTAAATTTGGCGTGATTGTCTCTACGTATGCCTCACAGATAGCAGCTCCCTTCATTTGTGACTGCAAGGCGATACTATCATATGTTGTATAATATGCAACATTCAATATGCCTGTAAATATTGGGTTTGCATTTGCTGCCCGCGGGTTTAATGTAATGGTTTTATCTGCGAATAAGATATTTACATTTGGGGCATTCCCCTGCCACTGCCAATTAACCATCTCTGATAATGTATTATCAATAGGACTTGTCGCAGGCGCTATTGGGATATGTTCAATTCCGTTTATATCTGATGGAAGAGGAGCTAATCTCCCAGCATTTACAGGTTCATATGCAAGGCTTCCAGTGTTGGACCTTATAAATACTATCTGTTCTGTTATTATCTCATATACATTCTGGCGTTTAAGGGCTATCGTCCCAAGCGTAGCACGCAGAGTCGGGTTTAATCCGCCTTTGTATAACTTCATGTATGCAGTTTGACCAACGTCAAATATAGATTTATTATTATTAAGTATGCTGTCAAGCATTAGAGAAAATCCGCCTGATGAGCTGCTGCCTGATGAGCTGCTGCCTGATGAACAGGAGCCTTGAACGTTTAATACTACGCTGTTTGATGGCATTATAACTCCCTTAATTAATTTAAGATTTATGATTTAAGATTTATGATTTAAAAAAAGACTTAAAAAAAGACTTAAAAAAAGATTTAAAAGATTATCCGTTTTTTTGAATGCTTTTAAATCATAAATCATAAATCATAAATCTTAAATTTCTTTAAACCCTCGCCGATACTGGAGCGTTTCCTGCGCTTATAGTTCTTAGATAATCATATCTATTATTAGCGCATGTTACCATTACTATGTCTCCAACGTTTACAATGTTGCCATTTTGGAAGATCACCACTTCAAAACGATCAAGTACTATCTTTGCCCTGCCTGAACCTAATAAGCCTGTTACTCTGCCAGTCTGTATTGTCTGTCCCGTGTTAGTATCCATTATTTCTGTCCCTTATTTTGTTTATCTTCGTAGTGGTAAGCCTTGTGGTTACCCTGTCTGTATCCCAAGAGGGCAGGCACAAGACCTGCCCCTACGTTATTTTTGTTTTTTGAAAATCTTCAAAAGCCATACTCCAATAAAAAACAATATCACTAATCCTTCTGATAATATCTCGCATGCGCATTCCTTGAGCTTATGTTTTTCCATTCTTGCTCCTTAAATCTTAAATCTTAAATCTTAAATCATAAATCATAAATTTCTTCTTAAATTTCTTCATAAATTTCTATCATCAATTCCTGCATGATAACCGCCGCCTTATCCTTTACATCAAGCGTAATATTCGCCTGTCTTATATATCCTTTTTTATTATCTACCATTGCCAGCTGTCCATCATAGGCGTTGCAATAAGGAACTGTTATCTTATATATATATTTCTTTGTTGATGTCTCATCCAAAGATGCGGTAGCTATCTCTACCGCCTGTCCATGCGCGCTGATATATGGATGTTGGATTGGGCTTGCCATGCGCGCGCCATCACCTGTTACAACAATCATATTGATCCCTTGATTTGCCGTCTCCGCAGCCATCATAATACTCCCCGCAACATTATTACTTACAGTCCATAGGTCATAAATTGTGTTATAATTTATGATTAGGATTCCTTCTTGTATCGGAGTATTCTGTCCTGTGTATCGCTCAGGCTCCGTTCCTGTCCCTGCTAATAGTATGTCTTTAGAGCCTTTTATCCAATTAAATGGATATTTTAATCCGTCATAAGGGTTTGTCAACAAACCTAATGTTGAGCCTTTCGGAGCGTTTGCGTTTGGGCATTGTATAAACTCATAACTATTTACGCCAAATATCCGTTTTGACGTGAGTCCCCTGCCTGCGGTTATTATTATCTGCTCCTGCAAGGTTTCAAGGCTGCCCGTTGACATCTTGGTCAAGGTACCTGATGAGATATTTATCTTATAATCTTTATTTCGTCCTGTATATACCTTTACCTTGCTTACGGCATCAATAGTTATACATGTGTCCATAGGCGTTAACTCAAGGGCATCTGCGCTATTACCTGTAGATATTACCTCAACTGCGTTATATGTCGCCTTTTGCTCCGCTATCTCTCTTTTTAATATCTGTGAATCTCTGAATATAAAAGGCGGAACTATACTTGAAAGGTTTTCTGGTCTTACTCCAAATTTCTTTCTTATTATCAATTGACCATCTGAGGTTGCGCGCATTATTGCGCCAACTCCGTCTGCTAATATCTTGATGCCGTCAATAGGGAATCCAATATACGTAAAATCAGGTATAAAATAATCCATTGCGCTCCATGTGATGTTTACAAGATTTCCCCCAAGCGTTGCGGCAATTGACGACGCCATCTTGTTCTCTAAAATATTATCTGCTGGCAGCGCAAAGCCCGCTCCTAAAAATATGGGTAACTGCCGTCCTGTAAGGGTGAAACGATATGAACCAAATTGCTCTGAACGGTTTCGGTTCTCAATTACAAATTTATAGACATTGCCCGAAATAGTTACTATTATTCTTTCCATTCCATAATTGATTGCAGGGTCGCATTGATTGTACATATCAAGGTTTAAAAATGTGATTGTCACTTGATTAGTAAAACTGCTTTCAGCAATGCGAATATTCACGCTATTGATTAGATGTGTCACGGATATGCCGTCAATCCGTACATCAAAGAAACTAGATGGCGCAGGGTTTGATGGCGCAGGGTTTGATGGAGATGGAGAGGCAGCAGGCGTTAATATTATCGCCTCTGGTTCTGCCAGCTGGTTTAAAGAATATTGTCTTATAGTACAGTAAGCGTCAAGGGAACTGCCAAAATATTGCGTCTTATTAAATCCCAAAGAAATATCATTACTAAAAACTGTTCTTATCTTTTTACCATCTATGATTTCATTAATAAAATATTGTGTATAATCTTCTGTCATTGCGCATTTTGAGTAACGGTTAAAACCTTCTGTAATAATATTCTTAGAACATCTGTTCACTAAGGTATTCGCTATTAAATTACTAAAATATCTTGTTCCCCAGCAGTCATATATATCATTAGAGAATGCGCGTGTACCTTGAAATTGCAGGGAATAGGTTATCAGATTATCAGAAGAGCTGTAATAAGACGCCTTTACATAGCTTGCGCTGCGGGATGTCTTAGATATTCTAAATTCATCTATTATCCCATGAAATTGTCTCCCCGCAGTAAGTGCCTGATTCCATCCATAAGTGATATGGTTATTTATACTTTGAATAGAATATGATTGATTGGCGGTGGCGTCTTGAACTCCATTTATATAGATATAAGCAGAATATCCTGCTCCTGGTAATATTGCGGCTATATGATACCAAGTATTTGTATTGAATGTTGACGCGCTTGATAATGTGAAGGCGTTTGTACCATCGTTACAATACAATTTCAGAGTATTATCTGACTGCAACGCTAAAAAAAACTGATGGGCTGTATTTGATCTACTAATAATATATTGCCATAGTCCTGATGACGTTGGTTTAATAATACATTCTAAGGATATTGCAGAGCTATGCGCAACATTGCCGATATCAATATAATCATTGCTGCCGTCAAGACTCAATCCATTGCCGATTATAGCAGAGACAAGCTGCCCGCTGGTCATTGAGCCGTATGTTGCGCCATTCCAAGCATTGGTAGAGCTGTCTATAATCTGCGGAGCAGTTCCTGATGGGTCTTGTTCAAGATGATGGACTGCCTGATAGTTGGTATCCCAAACTTGAGCTGCAATAGTTGCGCTTGCCCCCGTAAGTCCAATATAGGCTGTATTACTAATACTATTATTATAATAGATGTAAAATACTGTGTCAACCGTTGAGCTTATTGAAGGGATAGTTACCCATAAAACGGCTATCTTAGTTGTAGGATTCCATGACTGTACCTCTGCGTATATTTGGGTTACATTATCAGAACCCATGATAATTATATTCTGATAACCAGTTGACGATGGGATAGAGTCAAAGATATTAGACATATCTTTTGCCGTTATCCCGCAAGAGGCAGACAACTTGACCATTATAGGAAAATTAGTCAAGGCGCTGGTTATCTTTGTGTGGTCTATCGTTAATTGAAGCCTGTTTTTATATCCGCTTAACCAAGTTGACATTCAATAACCTCTTTTCTCATACGCCATTCTTTTTTACATGCTGCTATTTTTTCTTTATGATTTTCTCGGTAATTTTTTTGGTATTCTGTTACTTTTTCTTTGTTACTTGCCCTATATGCTTTATAATAAATTCTTTGGTATTGTTTTATTTTATCTTTATGCCTGGCTTTGCAAGCCTTTTGTTCTATAATTCTTTTATCAACCCTTGTCATTAATCTATTTTCTATTTTTATTTCAAGTTCCTTTAATATTTCAAGTTCCTTGAACATTTCAACGAAATATCTCATTGCAGGAAATGTCTGATTATAATCCTTTAAGGCTTGCATTTTATAGACACTCCTTGCGTTTTCTAATTTCTATAATATATAATAAAATCATGGATACAACAATTGACACATACGTATTAATAAAAAAGCTGAAAGAGGCTGGTATGCCTGAACCGCAAGCGGTAGTTATGTCTGACGTTGTAAAACAAGTTGAGGCGTCAAGGTCTGATGTTTTGGCTACTAAGGCTGATTTAATCAGCCTTGAAAGCAGATTGAGTGACCGCATGACACGCATAGAAGGCGAAATGAAACTCATTCGCTGGATGCTTGGCGTTGTGCTTGCTGGCGTTGTTTCCATTGTATTCAAGCTCTTCTTCGCTCCTTAACAGCGGGCTTAAGCCCACTGTTGAATTTAATCTTTTTTTAAATCATAAATCATAAATCTTAAATTAATTCATTGTCCATTATTCAACATAATATTCCAACATCCAGCCATTAGGACTGTATGCTGCGGTATTTGCTGGCACTACTTCCTTTGTCCATATTGCCGCAGCTGAAGCATGTGTGCTGAAATATACCTTATCTCCTGCTGCCCATGCGCCTCCCCATGCAGCTGTCGGTATTACAAAATATGGGTTTGAGATATTTGCGTTATTTGGTGAATATTGCGTGCCTATTGCCCCTGATGACAATGCCCCTTCTAATGCCCCTGAGCATGTGAAGGCAGTCGCAGATGTAAAGGTTAAGGTAAAGGCGTCTTCTACGCTTCCCATATTGTTCAAAACTATCTTTGTCGGGTCAAATGCGCCTGCTGCTGATGTCTTTGAGTATGTATCGTATGAGGCAACAATATTTCCAAGCTGCAGACATAATCCAGCGAAAGAATTAGCTGCTGTATAATTATTAGCAATCTGCTCAACTGTGTTGATAGCGCATATATTCCCAGACCATGACCATGATTGAGTCGTATAGGCAGCAGTGATATTTGTTGCATTCGTAGGAGCAGTTGAAAAAGTTAAATTAATTACACCAGTTGAATATACTATAGAGCCAGTCGTTAAATACGTTCCTGTTAGCGCTCCTGTAGCGCCGTCATCAACGGCAGTATAGACAGTGCCTCCAATATTATAACTAATCACTACAGACCCTGGTAGAACAGGAGGATGCGCTGCTGTATGGGCGTTGAATGTCACAGCGCTTCCATTTCCTGCGCCAACAACCTCTGCGGTATAAGCATTATTTTGAGTGGTTAGATATTCAAGTTTACCGTTTGAGTTATAACTAAATACAATTCCACCGCCTAAATAAGTCCCGTATGGATAGATATCTTGCGCATCCGCAGTCGGCGCTGATTGCGCTATCCATGAAGAGCCTGAATACATCACGCCTTGAAAGGCTACTGCGCTTGCATCCATTGTCTGAGAAATCATGAAATTCGAATTCAAGGCAATCTTAGAGCCATTGCCTATATAATAATCATTATTATCAAATATAATTGCTAATGCTTGCGCCCCTGCCGTGATATTTGCGTTTAACTGACCGCCTCCCATCCATTGTGTATAGGCTGCCGCTGCGCTTTGTATATCAATAGCCGTGCCTAATGCTATATATACCCTGTCTGCTGCAGGAGTTGGGAATAGGTTATAGGCATATACTGAATTTGCGGTATAACCAGATGCGTTTTGATTCCATAGGAAAGCCTTTCTGTAACGTGTTGCTCCGTTTAAACGCTCTGGTCGTGAGACCCTAGGGAATTCATTGTACATCGTCCAGTTAGATATAAGATTATAAGACTTTCTGCCGCCGTTTGCTGAGACGTCAATCACTGACAGACTTTTTGCCAATACTATATCGCTTTTTGTCACTGCCATTTTATGTTACCTCCGATGTGAAGAAATTTAAGATTTATGATTTATGATTTATGATTTAAAAGCATTCAAAAAAACTGATAATCTTTTAAATCTTTTCTTTAATCTTTTTTTAAATCATAAATCTTAAATCTTAAATCATAAATCATAAATCTCTTCATTAAATCCAATTTAACGCTATTCCTCTTATATTTATATTTTTGCCTAATGTGACTATCTTAGCCTTGATAGATGTGCCTGATACCATGCCAGATGTTGATAAACTGCCTGTATATACACATTTTCCTGCGGCTGTTGCCCCTGCAGCATATATTGCCGCCTTAGCTAACCCTGTGACTTCATAATAATTTGTGCCGTTATCCATACTGGCATATACTTTAAAATCAGTATTTACGGCATTAACATTTGAAACGTCAGGGTCTTCTTGTAATAGCAATACTCTAATATATGATGATGGAGCAGATAATGCCGTATAAGCATTTGTAAGCAATGTCATCATATCGACTGACTGATATTCCGTTGTCGGAGGAGTAAAATTTGCTGTCCATCTTGCTATACCTTTGCTAAATCTGAACTCATCAATATATCCATTGAAATATTGCTGAGCAAGGTTTCCAGCACGTCCAATAGTAAAATTGTATGAACTTGAAGCAAAGTTAATTCCGCTTAAGTCTGCCCTTGTTGCTATAGATGTTCCATCCAGATATATGGTTAAGTTTGCGCCATATCTGACAAGCGCAATGTGATGCCACGTTGTTGTATCTGTAATAGTAGCCGTTGAGGCGAGTGAACTGTCTGATATTAAATAGCCTTCCCATGTTATTGTATTGTTAGAATTAATGCCTATAACATGCTGCATTGTTGAGAGATTCGTTCCGTCAAATTGCCCACAAATATAACTCGAACTTGACGTAGAAGCCCTTTTCACCCAAAAATCTATAGTAAAATCATTAGTTCCAACATTAAAATTAGCACCTGCAGGAGCTGAAATTAATGATGATGATCCATTAAATTGTCCAGAAGCCGTGCCAAATTTATGCTGATCCGTTGTAGTAACCGCGCCACTAGCGGCTGTCCATGTATTCAAACCTGTGGTATCAGTAAATACAGTCCCATTGTTTGCGCCATTGAAACGAAGTAACGCTGTAGTATAAGCAAGCCCAACTGGTGTATATAATTGAGTCCCATATACTTGATTAATGCTGTTGGTAGTATCAATCCCAGTTTGGTCAGCAAACCCATCAGCCATGCAATTAACCATACGTTGAAACGGTAGCGAACCTGCTTGCAAACGTAAAAGCATAGCAAGATTAATGTTATCGTTAGATATATCTAAACTTGATTGTGGAAGTCCTCCTGTACCGCTGATGCTGCCTCCACTTGAAGCCCCGGTATGAGTATGGTTTGCATTTGTAAAATCTGAAATGGTTGGAGCAGTTAATGTCTTGTTAGTTAATGTTTGCGTTAATGTGGTTCCTGCCACACTTCCTGCGCCTACGCCGTGAACGCCTGTTGTTAAGGCATTATGTGTATTGACTGCGCCAGATGGTTCTGCGCCTGCTTGAGTTGCGGTTATATCCGATACCTTAGCAATCGTGCCTGCCCCGACACCATGAACTCCTGTTGTTAAGGCTGCATGCGTTGCAACGTTACCAGATGGTTCAAAGGATGCAGCATTTTTACCGCTGTCCTTTTGACTGCCTGTTGTATTTGAAAAACCAACAAAATTATCTGTTACTGATGGATTCACGATTGCTGGTGCCCCTGCGTTTGCATATGTTATATCCGTTAGTTTGGCAACTGTGCCAGCCCCGACACCGTGAACCCCTGTTGTCAAGGCATTATGAGTATTTACTGCGCCAGATGGTTCTGCCCCAGCCTGAGCTGCGGTTATATCTGATATCTTGGCAACTGTGCCTGCGCCTACTCCGTGAACCCCTGTTGTCAAGGCATTATGAGTATTTACTGCGCCTGATGGTTCTGCGCCTGCTTGAGTTGCGGTTATATCCGATATCTTAGCAATTGTACCTGCGCCTACACCGTGAACCCCTGTTGTCAAATCCTTGTGTCCATTGACTGCTGCAGCAGCTGTACCTGTTGCGTCTGCCCCAGCCTGAGCTGCGGTTATATCTGATATCTTGGCAACTGTGCCTGCGCCTACTCCGTGAACCCCTGTTGTTAAGGCATTATGTGTATTGACTGCGCCTGATGGTTCTGCGCCTGCTTGAGTTGCGGTAATATCCGATACCTTAGCAACTGTGCCAGCCCCGACTCCGTGAACTCCTGTTGTTAAATCCTTGTGCGCATTGACTGCTGCAGCAGCTGTACCTGCAACGTCTGCCCCAGCTTGAGCTGCGGTTATATCTGATATCTTGGCAACTGTGCCTGCCCCGACACCGTGAACCCCTGTTGTTAAGGCATTATGTGTATTGACTGCGCCTGATGGTTCTGCGCCTGCTTGAGTTGCGGTTATATCCGATACCTTAGCAATCGTGCCTGCCCCGACTCCGTGAACCCCTGTCGTTAAATCCTTGTGCGCATTGATTACAGTTGCTGCTGTACCTGCTGCGTCAAAGGATGAGATATTATTGCCGCTATCTTTTTGATTTCCAACCGTATCACTAAAAGACACAAAGTTATTTATTACGGATGGATTAACCTTTATTGGCGAATTTGGAGAAGTTCCGCCAACCCCGTTTGTTAATATAAAGGTTAATGCTGTTGTGTCCAGCGTTATTATATCTGGAGTGCTTAGGGTATAGACATTTCCTATATTTAACGCCCCGCCTGAGATATAAACAGTAGTGCCGCTCAATAAACTGGTATTTGAGTCTGGAGTTCTCATCAAAACATATGGATGAGATGCGTCTCCAAGTATTGATATAAAATAAATACCGTTATCAACTCCGTTTGTCTGGTCTTTGACTAACACCCTGTCAAGTAAATTCCCAGAAATGCTGTCAAGAGAGAATGCGCCATTTGCATTTGCAACCAAGATTTTTGTATCTCTTGAACCTGCCGCAGTAACGGATAGGTTAGCCCCTGTAGTTGCCAGCCTGCAAGCGTCAAGAGCTACCGCTTGATTGCTGCTCCCTGAATTTGCATTAGCATGTGTTATCATAGATATCCTTTAATTAATTTAAGATTTAAGATTTATGATTTATGATTTAAAAGCATTCAAAAAAACTGATAATCTTTTAATCTCTTCTTTAATCTTTTGTTAAATCATAAATCTTAAATCTTAAATCATAAATTTCTTCTATTAAATCATATAATCAACTAATATATTCTGTCCGCTTGAGGGAGCTGCAGCCAGAGTTATGACTGCACCTGAGATTGTATAATCTTTGCCTGCGCCTTGCATCAGTCTTAGACTATTAACATATACCCTTACAGTCCTTGAATTATAAGGCGTGTTTGCCAATGTAAATACTTTATTTGCTCCATTGACTGAACCAGTCGGTGACTCTTCAAAGATGTTTTTGTCATAGTCAATTTGATTGCTAACGCTTGCATTCGCCTGTGTTATCATATTACACCGCCTTTGAGTAATCTGCCTGTTGCGGGTAGACAAAGACTGCAGCCATTCCATCTGTTATTGACGTTACATTGAATATCAGATTGCGGTAACTTGATATATCGTATATAGACGATGGCGTGGTTTTATTTAACACAATAGTTGCTAAAAGAACAGGAAATTTTATATCGCCTGGACTCAACGCTGGTTCTAATGAGGCGGAGATTGTTACAGTTAGTGAGTTGTTTCCTGAATATGCAAAGCCATTAGCATTTAAAAAACAAATCTGCGCATATCTGGTCTCTACATCGATGACCTGCTCTCTGGTTAATATAGTGTTGCCCTGACCTACCGCTGTCTGGTTTACTGGTAGTATTATCATGTCGTTTTATCTCCCGTGAATTAATTTAAGATTCAATGAAAGAAATTTATGATTTATGATTTAAGATTTATGATTTAACAGCATTCAAAAAAACTGATAATCTTTTAATCTTTTCTTAAGTCTTTTTTTAAATCATAAATCTTAAATCATAAATCTTAAATTTCTTCTTTAATCTTTTTTTAAATCATAAATCATAAATCTTAAATCATAAATTTCTTCTTTAATCTTTTCTTAAATCTTAAATCTTAAATCATAAATCATAAATTTCTTCTTAAATCATAAATCATAAATCTTAAATTTCTTTAATTCATCTTCGCCCTAAACTCAATCAAATCAATATACATCATCAATTTTTTAGCATCATCATCGATCATGCAATGACCTTTGATGTCCTTGCCCTCAACTGTTAATCCTTGCTCTGGCAGCCAGCCGTATTCAAGACTTGGCTTTGTTGGCAGCGTTTTTGCCACAGGAACAATTGATTGGGCGCTGCACGCTAAGACTATGATTAAGGTCATCGCTAAATAGATTGTTAGCAAGGTTGTTGACTTCTTTAGTTGTTTGGATATCCATTTTAACAACTTCATTTATAGCTCCTTTTTTAAAAAAATATCTTGAGAGTTTACAATAAACGATATATAACCAAACTAATATGCTTATTGCGCCTCCTATTTCAAGATATAATTTCATGTCGATTAAAATAGGTGTCATTTAGTCGCCCCTATACCTTGCGTCTTTGCGATTATTGAATTTGCCATCTGCGTTATCTGATGTCTGGACATTACATCGCCAATCGTTCTCAATGTCTCATTAACTACATAATCCATCTTCTCTTCTGAAGACATTATCAACTGCTTAGTCTTCTGCGGATCATCTTTGATATATTTTGCGTTCATCTCCTCAACTGCAAATACGTGCCTTGCGATAGTATCTGACCAGCCTTTCAATGTAGCCTCATCGATGGATAATTTGAAGATTTGATTTAACTTATTTAATCCCTTTAGTATCAAGATTGAGAAAATCCCTATTAAGATTGGGAAACCAATCTGTATCATTACTCCGCTTGCCCAATTGAAGATTATTTCTTTCATTATACTACCTCCATAAAGTTATTGTCTGAACCAAGATTCAATGAAGAAATTTATGATTTATGATTTATGATTTATGATTTAACAGCATTCAAAAAAACTGATAATCTTTTAAATCTTTTTTTAAATCATAAATCTTAAATCATAAATCTTAAATTTCTTCATAAATCATGGTTCAAGACGTTATACTGCCTCCGTGTATGTAATCTCTAGTTCAAACTCATTGACTCCTTCTAACATATCCATGAATTTATTGAATGCCAGACTGCTGTCACAAATCCCGTGTTTGCCCTCAATTATTCCAAAACGCCCACCAATCAAGATACAACCGTGTGTATCAGATGGAATATTGCCTTTATGGATTAATATATCTGTTCTGTTTGGCACACCCATTACCTCAAAGACATCGCCAAACTTAGGGGAGTTGGTACGTTTGCAGGTATAGATACCTACTGGGATACTTGATATACCATGTTCATTGAGTTTGTAAGGCAGCTCTAGTGTCTCGGCTATAGTTACCTCGCCTAGATTTAAATGCCCAAAACATGCGTTCTGCTCCATGCTTGTTGCTATGCGGTTAAGGTTAATTCTCATCTGCGTCATCCTTTAGTAATCTTTTTTCTATTTGTCCGAACCTGTTATTACAGGCAGCCCGCGCTATCTTGCAAGTATCGCTATTCATCAATTTATCAATCTTTTTATCCATGCTGTCAAACTTGAGTTTTATATCGTCAAATTTTGTGCTTATCCACTTTATAAACCAATATCCAGAGGCAAGACCGCCAACTATGACCTGATAAATCGGGTTGTTGATAAGTTCGTTCATTTCGCATAACTCCTATGTCTATCCAACATATTTTTAACTCTTTGCAATAAATCATAAACAGGCGTCATCTGCCTCAATTCTCTTTGGAATGAAATCTCTGTGACACCAATGTTATTGCGCTGCATATAATCATATCTGCATTGCATTAAACAAGCTGATGTCAAGTCATCTGGACATGCCAACACACCATTAATATCTGCAGCATAACCGCCTGTGTAATTAACGTATATTGATAATGGCGGATATGAAGGCAGGTGATAAATAAACTTGATAATCCCATCATCTTCTAAGATAAAGAAATCTGTATTTATCTTATAATCATAATAAATAATATCAGAGCTGCTCTGTCTGAACTGAACAGTCAAAGGCTTTGCCAAATCTACGGGATATGCCTTCAGAAGAACCGTATCCGTTCCCATCTGATTGATATTGGTATGGAAATCAAACTTTTCCGTTCTCTGCTCCGATTTTAAGAAACGATTAAGATATGTCTCTATTTCACCAGACACCATCTCTAAAAACAGGTTTAACAAAGCGTCCTGAGATGTATCAGTGATAGACAACATCAGTTTGAGCTGGTCCAATGAGGCAAGTTTCATCTTAGAGTTTTAACCTCAAATTAAGGGTTTTTAAGTCATCGATGAATTGTTTATCAAAATCATGATCAGCATTTTTAAGCCTTGAGTCAAGACTATCAAGATGACTGCATGTAAATATAAAATGCGCAGATAATGACTTCTCAAGTTTTGCATTTTGAGACTCTAATTCCATAATCCTTTTATCCAAATCCTTAATGCAGACTTCCAGCTCTTTTATCCTATCTTCAAGGGTTGTATCTGTCTTCTTTTTCTCTTCCATTTTAGCCTCCGCTTCCAAATTATTTATACCGTCTTGAATTTCTATCAATTTATCAATTGCTATATCTATTCCAGCGCTTAATTGATGTCGTGATTTCTTCTCTACATCCGCTGTTTTTTCTTTCTGTCCGCCTGGAAAAAGACTTTCTCTGATAGAGTGGTGCCAGCCCATTACATCTGCATACTCTTCAATAACTTGCCTTGCAGTTTTCAGGGCTGGAACAATCTCATCCTTTGCGTCTTCAAAATCTGCAATCAACTGTTTTACCTTTTGCAGGGCCTCTGGATTTGCAGGAATCAACACCTGTGATACCTCAAGCAGATTTACCTTTGTATAAATCCTTTCTACGTCAACTCCATTAATATCCTCGCTTGGAGTCTCTGAGGCAAGGGATTCAAAGCCTACTGAATAAGCTGCCTGTCCTTTACTTGCAAGGTTAAACGCCCAATCTGCCTCTGGGTTGCCTTCGCCTACAAAATATTTAAACTTTGCGATTAGTTCATTCCCTACAATGCCGATTGAAAGGGCTATGCCTATCTGGCTGGTAAGCTCTGAGTAATCATGAGATGTTAGAAGCACAGGGTGCTTCATATACTCAACAAGCCCATCTTTCCATGCGTCTATGGCTATTACCTCGTTATATCTGTCAACTGCGGATGACGATATAACGGCGTCAACTGTGTAGTTGGTTGTGTCTACTGATTTGATGACACCTTTTAAACGTTTATACGTTTTATTCATTGTCTATCTCCGTGTGAATTAATTTAAGATTTATGATTTATGATTTAATGAAGAAATTTAAGATTTAAGATTTATGATTTAACAGCATTCAAAAAAACTGATAATCTTTTAAATCTTTTTCTTTAATCTTTTTTTAAATCATAAATCATAAATCATAAATCATAAATTTCTTCATTGAATCTTAAATTAATTCAAGCGGGAGGCTCAAGGAGGACTTTTTGCCCCCCGCTCAATTGGTCTAAGACCAATATTTATGTACTATGCAACTGGTAAATTATGCGCTCCATAACATATAACTGCCATACTGGTCTGAAGAGCAGAGCCACCGCCTGTTATGGTGTGGGTAACATTAAATCTGATATAACGGTTAGCTATTGAATTAGCGTTAATATCAAACTTCATAACTCCAGAGCCTGAAAATGCGTTGCTGGTTGCAATTACTACTGTTGGCTGAGTCGCTCCAAGGGTTACTGCGCATGAATTAACATTGAAGTCAACGCCTGCCTGATTTGCAGTCAGAGTTATAACGTCGCCTGATGCTGTAGCTGTCAATATAGAGCCAAAGGTAGTATTCAACTGAGAAACAATAGCTGCCCTTGTGGTTGCATGGTCTGTGCCGAATGTTATAGGCGGCATTGCTAAGGCATATGCCCAAGGCTTGTTATTGTAGAGGGTGATATTCATATCTACAACATTGCCTGTTATCAAGTCGGTTGATAAGGTAATCGTCTGTCTTTTGTTGCTGATGACATTGGTCTGATTAACTCCAGATACGTCTGCAAAGGTTATTCCGTCTGCGGAAGACTGCAGCTGTACAAGGGATGATATTGCTGTAGTTGCTGAAGGCGTGAAGCCTCCAAGCATAAGAGCTGCGCATATTGAGCTAAAGTCACCAATATCATGACCGTTTCCGCTGGTTAAACTTCCGGTATTGATTGTCTGACCAGACATTGCGTTTTTGACTGCTATGTTCTGTGAAATATCGCGCATGTTTTTCTCCTTTTTTATAAGGGCAGGTTCAAACGCTGCCCTGTTAATTTAAAATTTATGATTTATGATTTATGATTTAAGATTTAAAAAAAGATTTAAGAAAAGATTTAAAAGATTATCAGTTTTTTTGAATGCTTTTAAATCATAAATCTTAAATCATAAATCTTAAATTTCTTTCATTAGTCAATTATGCAGATACTGCGTCGTTACATACTGCAAAGCTCTCAGCATGTCTAATGCCAATATCGGTCTCTTGTATAATCCTTATGTAAGTCTGGTTAGTAGTAAAGGCGTTAGAAGTTTCTTTGCTTGCCAGAATCTCTATATCTCCCCAGTTAGCAAGGATGAGCTCTTCAAAATTACCAAAGATGACAGTGGATAAGCCTGTGCCAGCGCCTTTGGTTGCTGTGTTAGGCAGTTGTGTTGTGGTCATAAAATCATAACCAAGATATGACTTCAACTGCTCATCAGATACAACGCCTAATGGATAGCCTTTGGTATCTCCGCTAAAGAAGTGTACTTTCTGCTTCTTTAATACTCTTTTAACCGCAGGAGACATGATATAACCTAATTTGCCTCTTAGAGCGTTTGCGTCTTCTAAGAGCCCTTCCATGTTCTGCGCCTGAACATAATCAAACGTGCCGCCATTAACTCCGATTGCAAGAGAACCAACGCCAACAGTATTTTTTATCCCTACAGGCTGAGCGCCTATTCCAGTTCCTGCTAATGCTGCAAGGTCTACTGCCAATGCCATAACCTTAGTTATGTCTTGTGTGATCATCTTATCAGCAGATGGATTTGCCATTCTTAAAAATCTGTTAGACAGTATCACGACTGCGCCTAAAGAGTGTGGTCTAAGGTTTAACTGTCCATAACTCTGCTGGCTGTCTGTAATGCTTGCATTCTCGTCAATCCAGTAAGCTGTAGCTCCGCTTAACTGCTTTGGAATCTCAACAGGTGACCCTACTAAGCCGTTAAGCACGGTTGCGCCCATCTGGATAACTGTGCTGTTTGGTCTTAATAGTTCAATGAAATTATCGCCAAGATACTGAATAGGCACAATAAAGCCGCCTGCGCTGTCGCTGCCGACTGATGCTGCCTTTTTGCGGGTTTCCTCAAATACTGACTTTTCAAATCCTGCGTTTGTCCAATCGCCTGTCGTGATTGCGATGACGGCTTTTGACATAGAAAACCTTTCTTTTTCATCTTCAAGCCCTGATACGGATACCCTTCTTTCCTTGCTTCCCATCTCTAATGCCTTGAGTCTTGCGTCGTGTTCTTGTTCGATTCTGTCAAATCTTTTATTGACAAGGTCGTTTGTTTCTTTCAATGCGTCTAAAACTTCCATTTGTGTTACCTCCGTTAAGTTATTATCTGAACCAAGATTTAATGAAGAAATTTATGATTTATGATTTAAGATTTATGATTTAAAAAAAGACTTAAAAAAAGATTTAAAAGATTATCAGTTTTTTTGAATGCTGTTAAATCATAAATCTTAAATCATAAATCTTAAATTTCTTCATTTAATCTTAAATCTTAAATTTCTTTCATTAATCTTGGTTCAAGACGTTAATATATACTTGCGAATAGCGGCTGCCATCGTCTGCCAATCTCTGTCCTGTATCATCATAAAAGGGCGTGCTGGGATAGTTACTGACTGCTTGCTTGCCCAAGGCGTTCCTTTTCCGCCTCTCATAAATTTAAGATATTTTGCATTTATTGCGCTTATTGTGCCTCCAAACTGATGGATTGCGGCGTAATCTACAGTTGTGCCAACTGCAACTGTATCATTATCAATTGGCTTAACTGTCAATGAGTTCATCAATATCTTTGTATCAATCAATGTATTACCACCTGACATTGATGAACGGATTGACGGTTTCCATGCTGTAGGTCTTCCGCCTGCAAGAAAGTTTTCAGCTATAGACGTCCTCACAATCTCACCAATAATCTTTAATGCAGGAGATAAATCCCTCAATCTTCCTTGAATATCTGCAAATAATTGCCTTACTGCTTCATCTTTTATCTCAACATTTATTGTTACTCCGCCCATTTTTCTTTACTTCTCCTTATGATTATGTTAGTATTGATTAGTAACTAACATATCGTTAGAACCCAGCTTCGTTATACGATATGTGACACCCGCCCTGCTGAGGAGGGAGTGAGGGTCAATTAATCCTCTTTTGACCATATCAGCCTGCCTATGCGTTGTTTCTGCATATATTTTTTATTTGATGTAGGAATCATCGTCCAAGATTCCAGTTTTCCGTCCCTTGACTGAAAGACACTTATAAGGTATTTATCTTTTTCATCACCAATCTCATAACCTTTGATCGTCCTTTGCCTTAATTCAATCGCCCCTGATAACTTGTTCCTTTCTACTGAACTCCATATCTCATCGGGATCATTAACTGAATCAAAAAAATATGGAAGGTAAGGCGTTCTATCTAAATCCAAATGTTCGCTTAATACCTTTGCATTAACAAGCAAAGAAGACTTGAACTCATCCTTGATAAAAGAATATATCTTTTTGTCTCCGCCAATCTGAGCTGCAATATAATCTCTCAAATCATCCCTGTCATCTATTTTGTCTATAGTATTTAAATCATTAGCGTTTAGATTAATATCCTTATCAACAGTATCTGTAGGCGTTAAATATTCCCATGCTCCAGTGCCTTGCTTTTCCCAATCCGCCATTGCCTGTTCTGATGGCTGCTCCCACCATGCGTCTTTTATGTGGCTGGTTTGAGGAATATCATCTTCCGGGGCTTCTTTAATTGGTACAGTACCCTCCATATACGTTAAAGTGCTGCACCTGCAATTATAGGGCGGGTCAACAGGCGGTTCGTGGTTATCCCACCATGGATCATCGAAGGGCAGAGTTACACCATCCCATCTTGCATGTTCATCCCTGACTCTATCATCACCTGCTGTGATATATTTCTTAATATTCAATATATATGAAACTTCTTTCTGCTGCTTATACCTGCCAACTGCAAATGATGTATTCATATTAGTCCTAAAAATTGTATCAGCCCGCCATATTGAATTACCTTTATATTCCCAGCCGTATTTGTCTATTATATTGCTAAAATCTTTGCGGAACTCATGAAGCGTTGTTCCATCAACAAGCCCTTTTTCGACTGCTTTTTTTGTGTCTGCTAACATATCTGAATTCATCATCCCTGCTATTGTAAAGCCCTTTAGATGTTCCTCAGCCATCATTGAGTGATAATCACTTGATGTCATTTCAATTTTGTCTTGAAAAAATTTAATAGCCTCTTCAAACGGCAAATCAAAATAATTAACCTCTGCGCCTTTAGTTATCATCTTGGTTTGATTTAACTGCTGTTGATTATGTAAATGTACTTGATACCTGCCAGCCATGAAAGAAGCTGCATTGGCTAAACTTAACAAATCTGATAGTTTATTATCAAAATAACCAAAACAATCTATTACTTTATCTCCAAACTCTTTTAAATCCGTACATTTATTCAATAATTCCAAAACAGGATTAAACAGCCAGTCTGAGTTAAATTCACTGCGCATTCTCTCAAGATAAGCGTCAAGGATATGCTTTTTATCGTCAACATTAGCTGCCTTTGCTTCTAATTCCCCTTTTTTAAAAGGGGTGGCAGGCTCTGCCTGACGGGGTATCTTGTTTTTTATAAATTCTGGCTCTATCGTCTTGGACATATCAGCAGATTGCAGCTCTTGGATTTTAGGAAACTTCGGACTCCAAGCCCCCTCACCAAAACCAAGACCAAGCAGTTCATTAATCTGATTACCGTCAAAACCTGCCTCAACAAGCGTTTTCGCTTGAGCGACCTTCTCGTCAAAGTCTTCATGAAGGGCAGATACCTGCGACAAATCAAAACTAAGCCAGAACTTACCACCTTCAATATCTTTGAATAGACCGTGATCAAGTTTATTGGTTATCATGTTCATCTTAGGAATCAGACATTCCTGCCAATAGGTTTTATGCGCTGTCTTGATGCCTTCGTAACTCTTGACATCCTCATACATTCCAAGCACTACAGAGTTTACATTCAGGGCAGCGAATATGTTTTGACGCGCTATCTTGTAAAGATTATTGAAATCCATGTCTTTTTGAGATAAACGATTTTCAATGAATTTAATGCCGTCTTCAAGGATTGCTATCTTATGCGCCCTTGATACTCCAGAGTGTCGGTTTTCAAATTGAGCAATCAAACGTTTAAACTGGTCGTCTGTCAGGCGTTTGTCTGTTTGCAGAGACCCGCCGAAGTTAGCGCCGTTTTTAAAGAATGAGGCGTTGAATTGAGAGGCGAAGACTTCCAGTTGGATAAAATATCCTGCGGATGTCAGAGGGCTTAGACCTCTTAGCTCAGAATAAGGATTTAGAAATTTAAATTGAATAACTTCCCATGTATTCAGCTGAATTGTTTTATTTGCATTACGATATGCCCAGCCTGTCAAAATTCCTTGATTGTTCTGTATTGGATTAAATCTTGCTGGGTCTAAACACCAAATCTCTTGAGGCAGCTTCGTTACGTTATCCCTGCCGTCTAATATCCAGAAAGCCTCACCATTGAGGAGCAGGTATAAAATCGTGGATTCAATTAATTGTTCCCTTGACATGTAAATATTTGGGGATTGGAGTAAATCAAAGATTGCGCCATCTGTTATTTCGATTGTTTTATCTTTTGATTGCTGGGTATAAATCTTGAGAGGCACTTGAGAGATATTTTGTGAAATCTTATGAGCCGCAGCATAAACCGAAGTAGAACTTAGATAAGGATGTGCCAAATCTGCGCCTGCCTCAAGATTCAGCATACGCGAGGTTCTAAAAAATGATGCGTCGTCGGCAAGGGCTGGGAGAGATTTCTTGGGGAACTTTGGTAGAATTTTTGAAAATGTCGGAAAATATTTGTCTAACAATATTGTCTCCATAACTAAGAATAATGATAATCAATTTATATTGTTAGTTTACTGCTAAGCGGGTTGTCAAACGGTAACGGATTGGGAATTTATAGGATATTGATAATATCTTGCATTAATTAAAAATATATTAGTATACTTATATAACGATGGAGATATGTCCAACCCACCAAAAACATTGAACAAAAGATGATACAATAAGCACGGAAGGAACTATGAGATTAAGGTTGAAAACTATAATATCATTATTAATCATTCTCATTATAATCACACCGTCAATCTGCTTCGCTAAAACTGCCAGATATAAATATATCCACGTTAAGCGCAGTTATGCCCAAAAATCTCTCAAGCATAAACAAGAGAATAGAGGTAGTATCAAGCGGAGCTTAGAGGCAAAGCATGAATTTTGGAAACTCTCTGGTTATCCGCATGGGCGTAAAGGCTATGTCGTAGACCATGTGATCCCGCTTGCCTGCGGCGGGGCAGATAGGCCGTCAAACATGCAGTGGCAAACTATAGCTTCGGGTAAGGCTAAGGATAAATGGGAGAGAAATGGGTGTGGGAAGACGAGGTAGTGTTATAATATAAGGAATATTGATGAGATCAAATATAAAACCTATTATCTATATTTTTATCGCGCTAAGCCTGATTTCTTTGCTATTTGTTAATGATACATCCATTGATACTTCAATCAGAGTTTTTTTTTCCCCAAATGGCGGATGTACAAAGGCTATTGTATATGAGATAATGAAGGCAAAGACTGTGATATTAGTTCAGGCGTATTCTTTTACCTCTAAAGAGATTGCAAACGCCCTAGCGCAGGCGAAAAATACTGGTATTGATGTTGAGATAATCCTTGATAAATCAAATGAGTCTTTAAAATACAGCGCCGCTGATTTTGCCGCTCATATGGGGATTCCAACCTATATAGATCCAGCGCATAATATAGCTCATAACAAGGTAATGATAATTGATAATGAAACCGTTATAACAGGCAGCTTTAACTTCTCAAAGGCAGCAGAAGAACATAATGCGGAGAATCTGCTGATATTCAAATCAAGAGAGATTGCAAAGAAATATATCAATAATTGGAATATTCATCTCAGTCATTCATATAAATATACTGCCCGTTAATGCTCATTACCCCTACCACTGATTAGCATAACCTGATGTTTACCAATAGCCAAAAAATAATGTACCAGTTTTTTGTTGACAAATAGTACAGATTGTACTATAATGATCCATAAACATTAAGACCTCGGTATGAGGCGGTTTATAATAGTATGCCTTCTGTCAGGGTAAATTGGCAGGTAGCGGTACACCGCCAAGGGGCTGGGAGGCCCTTTTTTTAATAATAAAGATTAAATACTTTAAGGAAATATTGTAGGGGCGTATTGCATACGCCCATTAGGAGATAGAGAAATGTTGACACAGGCGCAAAATCGTAATATATCAGTAAGGCAGGTCAGAATCAAGAATATCCCTGAAAGCCGTTATTGTATAATCTGCGGGGCAGAGATGGCAGGGGCAATAGACCGTACTTGCACTAACAAAAACTGTTCACAATATAGAGGATATTTATATAGCGCAAGGTGCGGGATATGCGGTGAAAGACATATCCACTGCGCTTGTTGAAGGATTAAATTTGAGAAAATGAACATCCCCTCCAAGGGCTGTCGTCAATATACCTCAATTGAGGACAGTCCTATCCTCCCTTGAAATTATGGGGGATAAAGGGTAAGTTTGCACCCGCAGAGTCTGTACTCATTCATTATATAAATAAATATCACCCCACCGATTTTTTTCTTGCTTATATGGTGCGTTCCTGATAGAATAAAATTCAATTTAATAAGAAATCTTGATAATTATAGGCAATAATGTAAAATTTGGGTTAAATTTGAATTGAGATTAATATCTGTAAATTATAAGTTTGACTGATTGATATAGAATAATACCGACTGAAATTGAGGAGAGAATAAGATGGATGCAATTTACGCAATTCCTAAGCCTGATTCAAAAATGATTGAATCTCAGAGATTAATGTCTGAAGAATATGAATTATTGGTTAAACTTTTTGCTGAGAATGACGTTCCTTTAGGAATCCCTAATAAGCATATTGAGCATGCTGCAATTTTAACAAAATATATATTTGAGAAAGCAAAAAATAATGTATATATATTTTCAGGAGGTTTGCCTGAGATATTTATTGATAAGATTAAACCCAGCTTAATTGCTGCTCTTAAAAGGGATGTTAAAATCAAAATAGTTGTTACATATCCTTCTGATGATTTTAAGAGTTGTGATGATTTGATGGATGATCCTAATTTTGAACTTTATGAAATAAAAGAAGAATTAAAGGATATTTTTGAAAAAAACATAAATCATTTTTCTGTCAGTGACTCATTAATGTTTAGATTTGAAGATATTCATGAAAAAAAGGATTTTAAAGAAAACTTTGAAGTCACTGCTACGGCTAATTTTAATCATCCTGAATATGCAAATGGATTAGAGAAGAAATTTAAAGATTTCTTAGAGGTGTCTACAAAGATTAATTCTGGTATTAAAACTGTCTAATGCGTCTATTTAAACGGTTTTGGTTAAAAACAATTAGTTCACTCATTCTGATTATTATTGGACTTTTAAATTTCGATAAAATTCCAAGTCAGTATTTGCTGTTCATATGTTATTCTTTAATAATAATTATTTGGATATTATTTAATTATATATTTTATCTTACAACTGAGTATGATGAGTTGGTTAATAAATATGATGATTTGGTTGATAAAAATAATAGAAATGTAGACTATTATAATGTTTTAGCAGAATCTTATATAAAATTAAAAGATAACAAAAAAGCTTTGGATAGTCTAAATGCAATAAATAAGTCTGAAGTAATAGAAAATTTTTTTCAAATAAATCTAAAACTGTAAACGCAATTAAAATAATCCTTGAACTTATTAGGGTATATTATTTAAAAATTAGGGCAATAGCCTTCATAGTATTATACGAACTCTAACGTAGGGGCAGACCTGTGTGTTTGCCCTGAAACTTGCAGTAGAAATTGTTAGTATATCCAGTTATTCAATTATTAATTTTGGGTGGTCAATAATAAGTAGTACCACCGTCTATCGTACAATCTAAAACACTCTCATATTCAAACAGTTTGCTTGAAAATGGAGCATAGAATTCTTTTTGAGGATGGATAACACACTCTTGTGACAAATTAATGCCAAAACAGCCAATTTCCCAACTATTTTTAACAAAAATACAAATAATGCAAAAATATTTATAACATTACCCAATTTCAGATGTTATAATATCCAAAAATCTAAAAACAACGGAGTAACCAACATGGAAAATAGCATAAAAGTCCTATCAGATGAAAGGCGTGAGTTTCATCCTAAGAGTGATTATTCGCAGACTTGCTTTATAAAGACAGAGGCGCAATATGAGGAAATATATGAGAAATCTACCTTAGATATTGAGGGATTTTGGGCAGATATGGCAGCTTCTAATCTCCATTGGTACAAAAGATGGGATAACGTGCTTGAATATGATTTCAATCTCCCTATGATTAAATGGTTTTCTGGAGGCAAGTTAAACGTCAGTTATAACTGCCTTGACCGTCATCTCCTTAATGGACGCAGAAATAAGGCTGCTATTATCTGGGAGTCTAACAGCGGGGCAATAAGTTCTACCCATACCTATCAGCAGCTCTATCACAAGGTCAACCGTTTTGCTAATGTACTAAAAAAACATGGAATCAAAAAGGGTGACAGGGTGATGATTTATCTGCCTATGATCCCTGAATTAGTTATATCAATGCTTGCTTGCGATAGAATCAGAGCTGTGCATAGCGTTGTTTTTGCGGGATTCAGCGCAAAGGCTTTGACTGAGAGGATCAGAGACTGCGGGGCAAGGATTGTCATTACCGCTGATTTTAGTTTTAGAGGCGATAAACTTATTCCGCTTAAATCTTATGTAGATGAGGCAGTTGAAGTTTGCGACACTGTTGAAAGGGTTATTGTCGTAAAATTTCATGAATCAGCAGCTCAAAATGTTGAGATGAAGACTGATAGATATCTGTGGTGGCATGATCAGATAGCAGCTGGAGATATCAAGAATTACTGCGAGCCAGAGTGGATGGACGCTGAAGACCCTTTGTTTATTTTATATACGTCTGGTTCAACCGGCAAACCAAAGGGAGTGCTTCATACAAGCGCAGGGTATCTGCTTTATGCAGAGCTTACGTTTAAATGGATATTTAACTGCCGTGAGGATGATATACATTTTTGCACTGCTGATATTGGATGGATTACAGGGCATAGCTATATAGAGCCTGTCCCAAAAACTGAATTTTCCCCTCACGATTAATTTTCATATATGTTTAAGCAGGAAAAAAGATGCTTTACTGTCATCCAAGTTCTTAATTACCAAGTATTTATTTCTTAAGACCCAAAGATGCGCAAGGCTTCTTATCCACTCTACAGATACCATCAATGTCCGTACCGCATCTCTCAATAATACCCAATCCACTGGAAATTGAATATTGCTTTTTAC